>Ga0326726_10001664_pt1 | contig 20677 bp, 26 predicted proteins | sample MHFenrmetagenome_2_FD_207603 | JGI IMG/M metagenome (GOLD analysis project Ga0326726, IMG submission 207603) | Lab enriched peat soil microbial communities from Michigan Hollow, Ithaca, NY, United States - MHF15MN | ecosystem: Environmental > Terrestrial > Soil > Wetlands > Peat | place: USA... | reverse complement strand
TATAGAATCGGCAATAACTCCTGACGCCACGATATTCTCAATTTTTAATGAATCGTACTTTTTATCTGCCATCCACTATACTATGCTTTTCCCTGAATCATAATACTAATGGACAATCTTTATGTTCTCTCGGTGAAGACTCCCGAAACAGGGTACCATTCATAAGTCGGAGGAAGCAGTTTATTTTTTCTTTCCCTTTTGATCTCTCTTCAGTACATTTTGGCGCTGGAGCCACCTGAATCCCCAGCAAATTCGTGTGGGGAAGAAGAATAAGTCTTTCTCCATGTACAGGTACTAGCTGAAGGAGCTGCTAGTCTTCGGTGGTACCTCCTCAGGTTGAATTAAAACCAGAGACGGCGTGAACCATTATCGTGCGGGATATGATTCATATGATACGAATGGTCAGCAAGCCGGTTAGCGGGGTAAACCGGGAGAATGGCAATATGCAGTAACCCTGAGAACTGCAGTAATGTTATCGAAAAATGCCGGTAATTATGCAAGAGGGTTCAGCATCCTCAATATCTGGTGCAAACCCGAGAGTTGGATACCTGGATGAGAGGGTTCTCGTGGTTTTCGGAGCAGGGATAGGGATACAGCCAGAAGGCCCGGGTAGCGGTGATTCCGTAAAAAATCCATTGATGGATGTACCCTTCGGTTCACGACGAAATTGTTGGATTACCAGATAGCAAACAGCGGCAATGACACGTAAGGTTTTGTTATCCCGGAACACCTGTTCGAACCTTCGGATCCAGGAAAACTCAGGACAGGTAAAAGCACTCCACTTCACCATGATCATCAGTGCGAAATATTGGAATCAATTTTATAATTCCAAAAATCGTGGAAATCATACAGCTGGCTTTAGTGTAGCAGGACAAAAAATACCGCGGAATGTTGCTGCACCAGCCGTCCCGCTATCATTTCCTGCCGGTCAGAAAAAATGAATGAATTATGACGCCCCTGAGTTTATATCAGGTTATTAATTCCCGGGTTGTGTGGTGGCATAATAATCGAAAACCCTATCAGGTGCACCAGCAAACCGATCTAGAATGGTGCGATATTCGGTTACGATGGATGATGACCTGACGGCGACCATCGACAAATCGTGTGAAAAACGAAAGATTTCACGGTCTGAATGGATCAACGAGGCGTGCACCACACACCTCACTTCGGTTACTGGTACCAGTACAACTGGTGCAACATCGCTCCTCCCTGCAGGACCGGTTGGGGATCTTATTGAGCACAACATGCCCGATTATGACGCTATGTATCGTTCATTTAAGATCGATGTTCCCGAGTATTTTAACTTCGGTTTTGACGTCGTTGATGCGTGGGCAAAAAAAGACCGGAACAAACTTGCGATGATCTGGGTGAACCAGGAAGGTGTTGAAAAGAAATACACTTTCTGGGATTTGATGCGCCTTTCCAACCAGATTGTAAACATGATGATCAAGTTTGGACTCAATAAAGGCGATCGCGTGCTGATCATGCTGCCGAGAGTCCCTGAATGGTGGATCTTTACCCTTGCCCTGATCAAGCGTGGTGCAGTCTATTGCCCGGCACCGACGATGCTCACCCAAAAAGATCTGAAATACCGGATTAACATTGCTGATATCAAGATGGTCATCACGAATGAGGAGCAGGCAGATAAGATCGATGCGATAATAAAAGACTGTCCCTCCCTTTCCTGCAGGATGATGGTTGATGGCAGACGACCGGGATGGATCAGCTACCCGATAGAGCTCGAATACCCCGCACCCGTTTCAGCAAAACTTGTCAACCTTTCCGTTATGAAAAAGACGAAAAGCAATGATCCTCTTATTATCTTTTTCACCTCCGGTACAACCGGTGAACCCAAGATGGTGGTACACGACCAGAGTTATCCGCTTGGCCACATTGTTACCGCCAGGTTCTGGCATGATCTGCGACCCGGCGATGTCCACTTCACCCTCTCTGATACCGGCTGGGCAAAAAGTGCGTGGGGAAAACTCTATGGACAATGGATCGAGGGAGCGGCGATCTTTGTCTATGATATCCGGAGCAGGTTCAATCCAACTGAGATCCTACCCCTGATCGAGAAATACGGCATTACTACGTTCTGCTGCCCCCCGACAATCTACCGGATGTTGATTCTTGCCGACCTTGACAAGTTCGATTTTACCGAACTCCGGCATTGCGTAAGTGCAGGCGAACCCCTTAATCCTGAAGTTATCAAGGCATGGAAGGATGCAACAGGCCTGACGATCTATGAAGGCTATGGCCAGACCGAGACCGTCCTTTGTATCGGGACCTTCCCCGGTATGACGCCTAAATTCGGTTCAATGGGAAGACCGTCCCCCGGCTGGCAGATTGAACTACATGACGACAAGGGAAAACCTGTTGCCCTGCATGAAGAAGGACGTATTGCCATCAGGCTTGACCCCCGTCCTGTGGGCATGTTCCAGGAGTACCTGAATAACGAGGAAGAGAACAAAAAATCATTTGTGGGCGGTTTTTACTATACCGGTGACAAGGCGTACAGGGATGAGGATGGTTATTTCTGGTTTATCGGGAGGGACGATGATGTTATCAAGGCATCCGGCTACCGTATCGGACCATTCGAGGTTGAAAGCGCATTGATCGAGCATCCCGCGGTTCAGGAAGCAGCAGTTGTCGGATCACCGGATGATATCCGTGGACTGATCGTCAAAGCATTTGTGATACTCAAACCGGGTTTCAAGCCATCAGAAGCGCTTATCCGGGAGATACAGAATCATGTGAAGAAGGTTACTGCTCCCTACAAATACCCGCGTGCGATCGAATTTGTCGACTCGCTTCCCAAAACCATATCGGGAAAAATCAAACGTAACGAGCTTCGTGACCGGGAAATGAAGAAATCCCTGAGCGAGAACAACGCTGGCAAGGGGGCATGATCCCCTATCTTTATGTAATTTCATTTATAATGTATACAAGCGCGAGGGTAGCCAAGCCAGGTCAACGGCGTCAGGTTCAGGATTTCCCGCTTGATCATGGCATCTGGTTACGTCGTGCAAATCGAGTAAATGAGCGAGGATCGCCGAGCCAGGTCAAAGGCGATAGGTTCAGGGCCTATTCCCGTAGGGGTTCGCCGGTTCGAATCCGGCTCCTCGCATGACAAAACGGGTTATATGTATGTGCGCTTTTACAACCCATCAGATGTGATATCACTCTTTTAAAATAAACACGGTTATTCACAGGAGTGTTGTTTGAGCGATTTTGGTTTTACCAGGTGTTAGTGTTGGAAACCCTTGTGTTTTAGGCTTATCGAACTCACGCGTAAACATCATTGCATCCCAACTGCTGCAATTCTCCTGACTTTTATTGACTGCTGAAACAAAGACCGCATATTCAGAATCAGCAAATCGATAGTAGGATGTGTTGATGTCAAAAGACCATGTATTGGCACCACAGGAGCTATTCTGAACCTTGATTTTTTTCTCAACCGGATATACGCAATGTGAAATGAGGTTATCAGGATATAAAAGATTTTGACATGGATTGGTTGATGTTGAGCGTATCATGAATGTAATCTCGTCACCGGGTGGCAGATTCGTTGTTCCATTGATATCTAAATCGCTGGTTACATTACGAAATTCACTTGATACCTGTATAGTCCTGAAAGGATTGATATGAATCCAGTTTTTGTTCTGATTACATTCAACATCTGTTGGTGTTTGAATGATGTTGAGATGAAAATGTTCTTCAGCGGTAGTAAAATTTAACGATACAAGAATTGGAGCGTATTTTTCTCCCATAAGAGACGCCATTCCCCATCCTTGAGTTATACTTCCGTTTAAGCTAAATATAAATGTACCATCGGGATTTATCGGAACCAATTCTGATACAACAGGTATTTCAGAAAATGGGGATCTTACCTCAACACTTACAAATTGAATACCTCGATTGGGTATCTCACCCTTATACGTAAACGGTTCTCCCTGTACAACGGAATAAAACCTATTCTCAGATTGCATAATTGGCAAACAGGTTGGTGATTCTTTACTCAAATTGTCCTTAATAGACGGTTGTTGTATGCATCCCGCCAATATAACGCTCACTACCACCAACATCAAGATGAATATTTTGAATATTGTGTTCAAAAAAATCACTTAGCATTCCGAATACTTTTAAATGTGAATTAGATCCTTTTCGTGATATTTGAAGGATATGAGGTGAAATAGATGTTGAATCGAATCTGATTAAGGTTTCAATTATTTTTTCTAATTAACAAACGCAATTTTGTATTAATAAAATTAGATTTTGTTTTTTTCATCCCCCATCTTGTTTTTCTATAAATGCCCTCTCCTTCAGCATCACATTGCCTCATGTCAACAATCCTCGGTCGCTCCTTTTCCTCGTTCCTGAAAACCTGAACTTTTCCCGTTTCTAGAGGTTTATCCTCAATATTGTTCGCTTCTTTTCCGATGTGAACAATTTCTGAAACGCAAATAAGCACATAAAGAAAAGGTTGGATTGTTGGGATAATGGCGCAATCGGTGATTAAGTTTAAGGGCTTCCTGCCAGATCACGGCATCTGGTTTTGTCGTGCAAAAAAGAGAGCGAGGATCGCCGAGCCAGGTCAAAGGCGATAAGTTCAGGGCCTATTCCCGTAGGGGTTCGCCGGTTCGAATCCCCCCTCGCATTCAGATCGGGGAATCCAATTTTCTTGCTTATTCTTGCTTATAGGGTAGTACCATAACAAAATGTAGTGTTTCACCAGAATTACGATGTGGTATCGATCGATGCATCGGCAAAAAGAAACAAAACCGGGCTGCCCGTGCTGGCAACCTACTTTTTCTTTGTAACGAAGTAATATCCGGCACCCGCTGCGACGATAATGATAAGTGCGCTGAAAATTATCGTCCACGGCACGCTTCCAACTGGTGCGGGAAATGCAGTAGTCTGTGCCGGTAACACTGTTCCTGCCGGGACTGCAGCGATAGTCGTCGAATTTCTGGTTACCATTGGCATCGATGCCGTATCAATAAACAGACCATAGGTACTGAAATGGGTAATCGGGGCAATGATTGCGAAGTTCGAGGGATCAGTCGTTGTCGGAACGCTTACCCATGACAGGTTTACCCTGTCATAGAACCGTATGCTCAGAGACCCTGTGGAACCGTTTGTCTTTTCAAGGAGGGAAGTCCACTGGTCGGTTGCCAGATGAAACTTCAGGGAAACAGGTTTTGAAAATGTTGCACCATCCGGCAGACATTGGACTGAAAAGCCCGAAAACGAATATTCCGCGCCGTCCGGGACAGGAGGAACCTCACCGGGCTCCAGTACCTTAAGCGATATTGAGTGTATTGGTTCTCCCCGTACTCCATGGATCGTCGTGCCTAATGGTACGGTGACACTTGCAGCAAATCCTGCCTCCTCTCCGGTAGTGACGATATAGGTCATAAGGATCTGGCCTTCTTCAGAGACCAGCATCGGGATTCCGGAACCGATAATCTGCACGGGTGCGCGACTGCCTCCTCCCCCGCCACCATTGATATGGGTTTCGGGTACAACCGGTGTCGTGGGTAATGTCCGGAAGGTATAGTCAGTACTTACATACCTGTTTCCGTTCTGATCACTTGACACCACCCGCCAGTGGTACAGCATACCGGAAGCAAGTCCGCGAAGGGTAATGGTATGGTTGGTCTCAATGTACGGATCTGTCTGGGTGGAACCGTAGGCGGTCGTGAGACCGTACTCGATGGTGCTATCAGCATTACCATTTGTTTTCCAGGTAATTGTTGCAAGGCTCTGACCAACAGCTGTGGCAGCGATATCAAAAGCGGTGAGTGATATTTTGGCCGTAATCAGCGTTGCACCCGTGTTTCCGGCAGATACTGGATTGGCGAGACATCCTAACAATAAAAGGAAACAGCAGAAGATAACAATAAAAACGGAATGGTTTTTTTTCCCGGTCATTTCCGCTGCCTGACGATACATCCGGATATAATGGCGGCGACAATGAGAGCCGCAACGTCCAATATCGCAGGCAGGGGTGTTTTGGTGACTGATGCCGTTGTTTTTGGCGAGGAGATCAGTATCGCCCAGATACTCAGGTGGTTGGTTGTTGCGGTCAGCTTCATATCCTGGGTAGTTAGTTGCGTGGGCAGTATCACCCACATCCCCTGAGCGGTATCCCAGTAGGAGAGTTTCAGCTGTGACGCATCTCCACCTGCCGCTGCAAGGTCATCTGCTGAATAGGTGACCCGGACCGTGGCGTCTTTGCTGAGAAGCCCTGACAGCCCCGTGATTTCAAAACAGGTGGCACCCAGTCTGGCTCCTTCGGGTGCCGGATGAAGATTATCACGCGCATACGGTTTCAGTACAACCACCACATCCCCAAGAACCGCACCCTGCGGGAATTCAACCGAATACCGCCCGTCAGGTGACGTAAGAGTGCCCGGACTGCCGGGGGAAAGCGTGACGCTGGACTCGGTCGGTGGCGGGATGTACAACTCCTTCAACTCGAACGTGGTGGTCTTTTCGTCAAGTACCCGTCCGCTTTCAAGGATGATCTTTGAGTCGACCGTGTAGGTGCCAGCCTGGAGGTCTTTCACATCAGGCCTGATGGTAAAATCCACCGTATTTCCCGGGATAATTGCATATACTGAAGGAGGAGTCGAATTCCGTGCTATGATGTTCCCGTTTGCATTCTTCAGCGCGACGACATTCACGGTATGATAATAGTGGTAATTCCCGGTATTTTTGAACGAGGTGATAATTGAAATCGGTTGTCCGATGGTCACATTGCCGACGTCCAGATGCGTGATACTGCCTGCTTCTGTCGGGGAGGACCCGGAAACTGTAACCAGTACCGGAACATTTACCGCAGTGGTAAACGACTTTCCCTTCCCCGGAAGGGCATGGATATAAATAATCGCGTATCTCCCGCCGGCACCAACATCCTTGGGAAGCGTGATCTTTGCCGTAACTTCTTTTTTTGCTCCGGGTTCAAGATGAATGGTGTTTGTATCAAGAGAGATGAATTTCCTGGCTGAATAGGGGCTTAGATCGTTGACCGGAGTAAGGGTTGTATAGACCAGGTCCCTGGTCTGGCCAAATCCAAGTACTTCGACCATCACGTCGGTCGGGTCATCATCCGCTCCTATGCCAACGGTCATTTTCTGGATATCTGTTCCCCCGGGCGGGATGCTGTTCATGTATTTTGCTCCCGATACACTTATTGCAGATACCGGTGCCGAACACCCCAGCATCAGGATAAGCAATGCCGGGATCACGATTGTCATCGTGAAGGATCTTTGGAAAATGGCTCTCATATCATACTCCCTGACTGAATACCTGAAAAAGAAAACGGGAATGATTTTAAAGGCACTACGATGATCTGGTTTTCCCGTGGTTTTATGATCATAGTGCTGCACCGGTGAATGTCACGACAATCCTGTATACATGGTTCGGGGCGGTCAGGTGCGGATCGGTGTAGGCAACTTCCTGTGCGAACGTAAGGGGAATTTCCAGGGAAGTTACTTCAGCAGTCCCGCTTTCAATTATCTGGTTATCGGAACTTAATGTTGCAGATGATCCGCTGGAACCAGCGACGGTCGCACCCGTTACCGTCATATTGGCTCCTAAAACTGCAGGGTTCGTGACATATGCAGACGTACCGTCCCACTCCACCATCCGACCTGCCCATTGCGCGGGTTTCGAATTGTCTGAGGCATCTTTCACCGTAACAGTCCACGTGGCGTTATCGGAAGTTACCGTGATATGAACGGAGGTATTCTGGCTGGTAATGCCCGGGGTCATCACCATATAAGGAATATTTCCCGAAACAGAGAGGTCAATGGTTGCTGCGGATACCGGTCCGGAACACGCCGTGACGACAAGCAGCATTACCGGGATCGCAAGAATTATCGCACGGGATCGTTGAAAACAGTCGCTCATTGTTTGCCCTTGTGGAAGACTTGATAAGGGAAAATAAAAAGGTTGTTGTGTTGTATCGCCGCCGTGACAGTTAGGGGGTTGTTCCGGTAAATGTGACAATGATCCGGTAAACATTTGACCCGGGTAGTCTCGGGTCTGTAATTGCAACGTGCTGCCCGATGGTAATATCCATCGCCTGCGCATCGACAACATCAAGCCCTGTTTCAATCGGTTGGTCTGCATCGGTTAATGCAACATCTGCTCCAGTAGTTTTACCGGAAACACCTATACCTTCGACATGCAGAGCTGCTGCCAGCTTGGTTGCCAGTGGATCACCCACATACGCGCTACCACTCCAATTTGCCATTCTACCTTCGGTGCCAGCAATTTTTGGTCCATTCATGGCATCTTTCACCGCAACAACCCAACCGATATAATTCGATGAAACGGTCAGATCAACATCATTCGCCCTTGTGTTATCTCCCACATCGAGCGCCCAACCCGTAATACTTCCCGAGACTGAAATATCGATAACTGCAGTCGGATTACCCGTAATTGTAGAAGTCCCTGTTGTAGCTGCCATCACCGGGGCAACCACCGCCGCTGACATAACAACGATAATACTGATAATGACCAGCATGTTTACTTTCATTTACTTTTTCTCCAACACATCATACTAAATAATATAATTACCCTTTCTGCAGTCAACCTATATAAATATTTCCTGCTAAAAGTCTGAATTACTATATATAGTCTTTCATTAAGGGATTTGTATTGGCTTTGAGAAAATGAGAAAACACCAGCTCTAAACAGTGAAATGGCTGAAAACCCAGGATGCTACACGATCCATTTTCGAACGATCAACATACGCTGCGATTGTGCCTCTTTATCGAGGGATTCACGTTGAGGTCTTTATCGAAGTCATGAAGAGCCCCGGTATCTTTCCCGAGATGTACGAGTACCAGACTCTTATCGAACTACACGTTTGTGAAGGCAGGGTCAGTATCTGTTGCCTGCCCGAATGCATTCAATGCATCACGGTATTCTCTTTGTCTGATTCGGATGATTCCGATGGTATCCCAGAGAGCAGCGTTGTTGGAATCTGTTTTAAGAAGGGAGTGGAACAGGGTAGCTCACAAGCAGAGACGACACATAACGTTAATCGTCCCATACCCGCGATATCCTGGTGATCCAAGGAGATTCAACCTTAAAAAAAGGTTGGAATTAAAACATAGATTCTAACTGACAGGCTGAATTCTCTTCCTCGCATTTTTTCTCCCTACTTATAAATGTCAGTATGTTTCCATAAAGACAGTATTTGCGATTTTAATTAAAAACCCGAATAATTGCATCTGAAAATCCTTAATTACTATGAATAACTGTACTATTGATTTATGAAAGAGATCGTAGTCCGTATCGTTTGCTGTATTTCTATTATTCTGGTTGTTGCGGCGTCGGGATGTGTCGCGCCGCCGAAAGAAAATGCAACATCATCCAAAAATGGGAATATATTTAACCCTAATCAACCAGGTCCGCAGACTTCTTCAACTCCAAAGTATGTGACAGAGGTGACACCCTTTGAAACTGTTACTCCGGCAAATGGATTCCACACAACCTCCCCAACCCCGGCGCCCGGGGATCTCTATTGCCGCATTTATTCAACGACAAATACCTATGCATATAACAAAACAGCAATCGCGTTTAACCTCCAGTATCCCCCGATGTATATTAATTATTCCGTAAAACCCTCGAATGTAACTATTAAAAAAGTCACAACCGAGATGGAGGGGGAGGGACAATCCGTGCATGAAGTTGAAAAAGTAATTAGTATCGATACGTACAGCCCAATCTCGGTGTTTGTTGTCACGGTCCTGAGCAAATCAACCGGGGAGATTTACCTTCAGGACGGGTTTGGGACCCAGAAATATACTACATACCTGAATCGTACCCTCAAAATATTGAAACGGGACAATATGCAGATTGAATTCAGTGGCAACAATATTACTGCAACGGCAATGGTATGGGTAAAACCGGAAGGAAATTTCAATGATACGACGCAATTTAATACGACAAAAGATTGTGCCTATTTCGCAGCAAATCCCAGAAATGACTTGCCTTTTGCCACAGCAACACCTACACCGACATGGACGGGATAGTCCTCATGGAAAGCAGACAAAATACTATCTTTCCACAGAATTTTTAACACCGGATTATATCGACTGGATCGTTACGGTTCTTTTGTATGTGGATAAACGGTGAGGTATTTATGCGATGAAGGCAATTTTAGTAAGGCAGATAAGCCATTAGTTTTTTATGTCCCGGTGGGGTAGTGGACATCCTAGAAGATTGCGGATCTTTTGACCCGGGTTCAAGTCCCGGCCGGGGCGTTTCTCATTCTATGTCAAAGCCTTTTCTCATTAATAAAAAAGTATCATTCTTTTTATAGTAAAATATGCAACTAATTTCTTATGTCAAAGAAAATAAGAAATATAATTTTCTTAATAACAGGGGGTATTTTAGGAATTATCTTTTTACAAACAGTGTATAGTTTTATTTATTATGGTATATCCGAACAACAAAATCCACATCCAAGCACCCTCTATCTCCAGATATATGCTTTTATGGATCCCAATAATTTGAGTATTTTTTTATCGATACTATTTTTCGTCGGGATTATGCTTGTGATATTCTTTAATTCGTATGAATGAGCCTTAGTTTCTCAAATATCAACACCACGATAAATCTTAAAAATTTTTCGTTAATCATTATAATCGAATGATGATTAATCAATACATTACTGCTTCTCTCTTTGCATCTTATTTTTGTTAACATAATAACACTTCCGATAGCAGAAAGAGATTGTTGGTATTTGGTCCGATCTTAACGGACTTCCCCTGTTGGAAAAAAAATTATCGATACACTGAGATAATAATGCAGAATATCCAAATCAGAGAACAATAATACTAGTTTAAATGAAGGTAAGCTGGAAATAGCAAATATCAAAAGGCATATTAGGACTTTTTAGCATCTTCGAAAAAAAGCAGGAGTTGACACTAATGAGTCTATCTGGCGAAGCATGGAACAACAAGGGAAATGGCCTTTATAAACTCAGGAAATATGAGGAGGCAATTGGATGCTACGATAAGGCTCTCGATATAGACCCGAGGGATGCTTATGCTTGGACCTGCAAAGGAGTTGCCCTCAAAGAACTCGGAAAATATGAGCGTGCAATTGGATGCTATAATAAGGCTCTTGAGATCGACCCCAGATATACAGATGCATGGACCAACGGAGGACTGGCCCTAAAAGAACTCGGAAAATACGAGGATGCAATTGGATGCTACGATAAGGCTCTCGATACAGACCCGAGGGATACTTATGCTTGGACCTGCAAAGGTGTTGCCCTCAACGAACTCGGAAAATATGAGGATGCAATTGGATGCTATGATAAGGTTCTTGAAATAACCCCAAAAAATGCTAATGCCTGGTACAACAAAGGAGTTACCCTTGAAGAACTCGGAAAATACGAGGATGCAATTCGATGCTATGATAAAGCACTCGAGATAGACCCGAGGGATGTTGACGCGTGGTACAACAAAGGAGTTGCTTATGGTGAACTTGGAAAACCCCAGGAAGCAATTGGATACTACGATAAGACTCTTGAAATAACCCCAAAAAATGCTAACGCCTGGTACAACAAAGGAGTTACCCTTGAAGAACTCGGAAAATACGAGGATGCAATTGAATGCTACGATAAGGCTCTCGATATAAACCCGAGAGATGCTTATGCATGGACCTACAAAGGAGTTGCCCTCAAAGAACTCGGAAAATATGAAGAAGCAATTGGATGCTATGATAAAGCACTCGATACAGACCCAAAATTAGGGGGAGCGTGGAACAACAAAGGTGTTGCCCTCAAAGAACTTGGAAAATATGAAGAAGTAATCGGATGCTGCGATAAAGCAATCGATATAGATCCCGGGGATGTTGACGCGTGGTACAACAAAGGAGTTACCCTGGGCAAACTCGGAAACTATAAAGAAACAATTGGATGCTACGATAAAGTTCTTAAAATAAACCCAAGATCATCTGACGCTTGGAACAACAAAGGAAATGGCTTTTATAAACTCGGAAAATATGAGGAAGCGATTGGATGCTATGATAAAGCACTTGAGATAAACCCCAGATTAGGAGGAGCATGGAACAACAAAGGAGTTGCCCTCAAAGAACTCGGAAAATATGAAGAAGCAATTGGATGCTATGATAGAGCACTCGATACAGACCCAAGATTAATGGGAGCATGGCTCAACAAAGGAGTTGTCCTCAAAGAACTCGGAAAATATGAAGAAGCAATTGGATGCTACGATAAGGCTCTCGATATAAACCCAAGATTATCCAAAGCGTGGTACAACAAGGGAGTTACCCTAGGCAAACTCGGAAAACCTCAGGAAGCAATTGAATGCTATCAAAAAGTACTCGATATGAACCCAGGAGATGTTGACGCATGGTACAACAAAGGTGTCACCCTTAAAGAACTCGGAAAATATAAGAAAGCAATTGAATGCTATCAAAAAGTACTCAATATGGACCCAGGAGATGTTGACGCGTGGTACAACAAAGGAGTTGCTCTTAAGGAACTCGGAAAATATGAAGAAGCAATTGGATGCTATGATAAGGCTCTCGATATAGACCCAAGGGATGCTTATGCTTGGACCAGCAAAGGAGTTGCTCTTAAGGAACTCGGAAAATATGAAGAAGCAATTGGATGCTACGATAAGGCTCTCGAGATAAACCCTGGACTCGGGGGAGCATGGAATAATAAAACAGTTGCCCTAAAAGAACTCGATATCAAGGGTTAACCTGTCTTCTCATTTCTGGAGTCCTCAATTTTACATGCTCCATACCAATATTGAGCTGATCAACTATTCTTTTTTTGTACATTGGTATTTATTTGAAAAATGTTTATTCCACTATCAAGCACGTCTGTGGGATTTTCTTTTCTTGTATTATACTCGACCAATCCTCAATGAGTTCAAGAAAAGTATACCAGGATTGAAGATCACTTTCTTTTCCATGACTCCCCTGGGTTTCTGCACTATATCCGACAGGATACCGGTAGTCCCTTATTTTTTTGCCGGGGAACAGACATCCCCCTTTTTATTGGTCACTGCAAGGGCTATTTTCTGTACATATTCGTTCTCATCACAGGTGGCTGCCTGGAGGAGCTGCATGCTCTTTTCGTCTCCAATAGCAGAGAGAGCAAGTGCAGCTCCCATGCGTACACGCCAGTCAGCATCCTTCAATACATCCCCGAGACGGTCAGCGGAGGCAGGATCAGCAATCCTTGTGAGCGCAGCAATCACATGCCTCCTTACATCGACTTTCTCATCCCCTAACGCAAGAATAAGCGCATCCGTCGCTTTATGTGCCTGAAGTTTTCCCAGGGCTTCTGCCGCCCGCATCCTTACCGCCCAGTCGCCATCGCGAAGGGTGGCGATCAACTGGTCAATTGCACGGGGATCACCGATCCGGCCAAGTGCCCATGCAGCTCTGAGCCTAACAACACTGTCACGGTCATCAAGAGCCCTGATAAGTGGTTCCACCGCAGGAGTCCCTGTTTGTGCCAGTGTATAGGCAGCAGCCCACCGGATATCCTCATTCTTATCTGAAAGATCTTTAATAAGCGAGGAAATTTTATCTTTTGTTTTATCTTTTGAAATATCCATCATTCACATCTCCATCTGTTTTTATCAGATCTGAAAATTTATCAGAAACCGGGTCTGCATTGTTTTATTGCCTTAACTTGCCCTTTTTTTCACGGCAGTATCGTAAACCATCCAGTTTCTCTCCCATTCCGGATTTTTTGATTTGAGCATCGAGAGAACTTTCGTCTGGATTTCCTGCGTTGTTGCACCATCTTTCGTACTTCTCTCTATGTCCTGTGCAATAGTTCTTGCAAAGTCAGGAGGTGAACCGGATTTTATTGCGCTCACAATAATTTTTTCCGGTATGAAAGATTCTTTCCGGCCATCCCGTTTTTTGATAAAGACCATATATCATTCACCTAAACTTCAGACCATCTTTGTTCCCCATAACGCATGTTCATAGCGCTGGGCTTTCTCCGCACCCTTCATGCAGAAGAATTTGTTCTTATATCCACACTCGGCAGTAACCGGGCAGCCCGGGCAAATACAGTCCTTGGCTTCTGAAATGCACATAAAGCTTTTCCCTTTTGCACAGAAAAGCAATTCTTTTGCATCCTTTGCACATTTGTTGTGTGTCGGGCAGTTCGGGCAGTTACACATCCCTTCGTATTTTTCCTCTGCCATCTTCATCTCTTTGGGAGACATTTTCCTTATTTCCTGCATCATCTGTTCAAATTTATCCATATTTTTCACCATTTTTCCGAATGTTCAACAATCACCATCTTCACCGTTTTTTGTGATCTAAACTTTTGTTCCTCTTTCTCACCCGTGCCCGACTTGATTCACGGGAATTCTTATCTTAAAACTGGGAAAAATCAATCAATGATAATTTTTCCTTTTGCCTCTTTCGATGATTTCCTGAGATGAACTTCAAGTACCCCGTTCCTGAACGATGCGGTCGATCCATCTTCAGTGACCGCTCTTGGAAGTGGAACGAACCGCGTCATGGATCCAAAACTGCGCTCACGAAGGTAATACCCTTCCCTCTCTTCCTTTTTTTCTTCTTTGCGTTCGCAGGAGATTTCCAGTGCCTGGGGGTTGATGAGGGAAAGAGTGATGTCTTTTTTAGAGACACCGGGAATAAGATCTGCTGTTACGATAACCTCATCACCCTGTTCAGTCACATCAACACGGAAATCAGCCCGTTGCGCAGGCAACATTTTCGTTGTAACATCCTTGGCAGCGGGTAACAACGCTGTCGGATTGGTCTCATACATCTGCCGGAACAAAGAGTCCATGTAATTTCTCATTTCGTCAAGCTCATCAAAAATCGACTTATAATACCATCTTGCCACAGTATCCCTCCGCATCATAATTTCCTTGGACAGAACCTAGTTCCTGTATCAATTCAGGAGGAATTCTCCTGATTTTTTTCTTGAAGTTTACACGGTAAGGAATAATGGTCCGAAATATTCTTACATTTCACTCGTTGCCGTTTTCTTTAATCAGGCAACGATACAGAAAGGGCATATCTCCTGAATCCCATCATCCCTTTTCCGTGACGCATATACGAATGGAATTTTATCAACTATTGCTTAAAAAACAGTTTTTGAAACAAATTTTGAAATAATTTAATGCACGTGTGACTCCAGGTTCTCTCTAATCTTTCACATCCTCAGGTTTCAACAATCCCAGAAGCGTTTCAATGCTGACAATCTCGCGCCATAAGACCTCTTCGTGGAAATACTGTCGCAACTTTGATTCAAATTTTAACTTGTATTCTGCATTTATCTGACGTTTTTCATCAAACTGGTTCGTTAAATAAAACTGGAGTTCCCTCAGATCCTGCTGGGTAAGTTTATCGACAATTATCTCCTTGTATTTGTTCATCAGCGTTGTTTTTATGTCATCGGAATGACTTTCATTTGAGGTAAGTCTTTTTTTAGTTTTCCTTGACGTAGCTCTCACTCCCCTTTACATTCTGGACGGCCGGGTATTTTTTTTATAAGGTACCTGGTTATTGGCTCAACACAAAAAATTTCCGGTATTTCCTACCGGTAATATCCCGGATGTCTGGAATCCAACGAGCTGCAAAATTGATATGAATGTTGTACCTTTACATCCTGATTCATTCATGTTACGCCTTTGCTACACCGGATATCAAGATATCCGACTTCCTGCCCTGGAGGTTATACTGATGATTCAATTTTATGATTTTTTACATCGATCCTGTATATGGCTGGATTTTTCAGCAAATCGAATGCATTAATTTTCATGTCTATCAATTCCTCATAAGGGAAAAAATCGGCAAATTCTTTTTCCTCTTCTTTCCAGAAAATCTGGATTCCGTTTTGATATTTCTTACAACTTTCAATTGCATGCATCTGTTTTCCTCCTGTTTTCATCTTTTCAATGTTCACGTACGAGAAAAGGTATTATGCTTTCCCCCATGGGGAGCATTTGTTCATATTACTTTCCCCCGACAAAGGCTTCTTTTATCAGATCTTCTTGTTTCTTTGTCAGTTTTTCCGGTATTTTTACAATAATTTTGATGAGAAGATCTCCCCTGTTGTCGGAATTAAGGTATGGCATACCCTGCTCCCTGAGGCGGAAAAGTGTCTGGCACTGGGTCCCCCGGGGGATTTTCAATACGGCAGTTCCCGTGATAGTTGGCACGTTGATCTCGCTGCCCAGAAGAGCCGTTACCAGACTTATGACCGCGTTACTGAAGAGATCGGCTCCCTGCCTTTCAAAAATATCATGCTTTTTAATATGAACAACTGCGTACAGGTCTCCTGGCGGCCCCTGATTCTCACCGGGTTCCCCTTCGCCGGCAATTCTCAGGAACTGTCCATCATCAACACCCCGGGGAATGGACACTTCGATTCTTCTCGTTTTCTGTATCGTTCCCCTGCCATGGCAGGTCTCACAGGACTTTTCAATAATTTTCCCGCTCCCGCCACAATCAGGACATTGGGCAATATTCATGACAGAACGGTTGCCAATTTTCTGTACTTTCCTGATCTCGCCTGACCCTTTACACGTAGGACACTCCCGTATATAACCGGGCTGTGCACCGGTGCCGTGACAGGTCCTGCATTCAGCATAATGGGGGACTGCTACGGTATTTTTCGTGCCGTAAAACGCGTCAGGGAGGGAAATGTCAAGATCATACCGGAGATCTGCCCCTGCCCTGCCCCGTGTCCTCCGGGAACCCGTGGAAAACGCATCGAAGATATCACCCAGCCCAAAATCCCTGAACAGGTCATCGTAGCTGGGAGTCTTGGCCCCGGTAAAATCACCCGGTTTGAATGCGGCGTGTCCCACCTGATCGTACTGTGATTTTTTCTGCGGATCGCTCAGGACCTGGTAAGCTTCATTGATCTCTTTGAACTTTTCCTCAGCCTCTTTACTGCCTTTGTTGAGATCAGGGTGATATTTTCGGGCAAGATGCCTGAACGCCTTTTTCAGCTCGTCCTGTGACGCGTCTTTTTTCACGCCCAGGATTTCATAGTAATCTCCTTTTGCCATGAATGCCGGGAAAAATAATTATTTCTCATCCTTGACTTTAAAATCGGCATCGACAACTTTCTCCCCGCCGGGGCCGGTTGCCTCCTGTTGGTATTGTTCGCCGCCCGCAGCACCTCCCTGCGAACCGGCTTGTTCCTGGGCCTGGCGCTGGGCAGCCTGCTGGTAAGCAGCGGTTCCGGCCTCCCCAAGGACTTTTTGGAGCTTTTCTGTCTCTGACTTGATCTTTGCAGTATCCTTTCCTTCCAAGGCTGATTTTACTGCCACGATTGCTGCGTTCAGCTTGTCAATCAGATCTGAGCTCAGTTTATCGGCAAGATCAGTTTTTGTCTTTTCCGCAGTGTACATCAGGGAATCAGCAGCGTTGCGAATCTCAACTTCGTCTTTTCTCTGCTTATCCTGTTCTTCGAACTGTTTAGCTTCGTTCACCATCTTCTTGACATCGTTCTCTGCCAGTTTTGTCGAAGCCGTGATCGTCATTTTCTGCTCTTTTCCTGTTCCGAGATCCTTTGCCGACACATTGAGAATTCCCGATGCATCGATATCAAAAGAGACTTCTACCTGGGGGACACCCCGTGGTGCGGGAGGAATGCCGACGAGATTGAACTGCCCGAGGCTTACATTGTCACTTGCCATAGGGCGTTCACCCTGGAGCACATGGATGGTGACTGAAGTCTGATAATCTGCTGCGGTGGAGAATATCTGGCTTTTCTTGGTAGGAATCGTAGTATTTCTTTCAATCAACGGGGTCCTGACACCGCCAAGCGTTTCAATACCGAGTGTCAGGGGCGTTACGTCAAGGAGTACCATGTCCGTGATCTCGCCGCCAAGGATCGCACCCTGGATCGCAGCGCCGATAGCAACACATTCCATCGGATCGATCCCTCTTTCCACCTTCTTTCCAACATGGTCCTCGATAAATTTCTGGACTATGGGCATCCTGGTGGGGCCACCGACAAGGATTACTTTCTGGATATCATCTTTCGTCAGTTTTGCATCCTTTAATGCCTGTTCAAATGGATGGATGCATCGCTTGATAATCGGTTCCACCAGCTGTTCGAGTTTTGACCGGCTCAGCTTCATGGAAAGATGTTTCGGGCCGGTCTGGGTGGCAGTGGCATACGGGAGGTTTATCTCAGTTTCCAGCACGGTTGAAAGTTCAATTTTTGCCTTTTCAGCCGCTTCTTTCAGCCGGTTGATTGCCATTTTATCGTTTCTTAAATCAACACCTTCGAGTTTTTTGAATTCATCGGCAATCCATTCGAATACAGCATTATCCATATCAGTGCCACCCAATTGGGTGTCACCTGACGTGGCAAGCACAGAAAACGTCCCGCCGCCGAACTCCATTATGGTCACATCGAGAGTGCCTCCGCCCAGATCAAAGACAAGGATCTTGTATTCCCCCCCCCGGTCCAGACCATATGCCATTGATGCTGCGGTAGGTTCGTTTACGAGCCTGACCACATCAAGCCCTGCAATTTTACCTGCATCCTTTGTTGCTGTTCTCTGGTTGTCGTTGAAATAAGCCGGGACGGTAATCACGGCTTTTGTTACCGTTTCTCCCAGGAATGCTTCAGCATCCCGCTTTATCTTCTGCAGGAGAAATGCAGAGATTTGCTGGGGTGTATATTCCTTACCATAGATCCGGTAAACGTGACCGGTTCCCATCTTTCGTTTGGCAGCCGTGACCGTCCCTTCAGGATTACTTACAGACTGCCGTCGTGCTGGTTCACCTACCAGAAGCTGGCCATCTGCGGTGAATGCCACATATGACGGAAACATTTTTCCCGCAACTGTTGCACCTTCAGCTGAAGGAATGATGGTTGGTTTTCCGCCAAGCATCACCGCAGCCTCACTGTTGGAAGTACCGAGGTCAATTCCAATAATTTTCTCTTTAGCCATTGTTCTCACCTTCATTTTCAGTAACATGTTCTGCGATCTTTACTTTCGACGGCCTGATGACCTTCGATTTTAACTGGTAACCTTTCCCCAGGTCTTCAAGAATAGTGTTCTGTTCTTCATGGCATCTCTCCGTACAGATTACCTCGTGGAAATGTGGATCAAACTTTTTCCCCCTGCACTCGATGGGTTGCAAGCCGTACTCTTTTAAGATTTTCAACATTTTTTTCCGGACCATTATCATTCCCTCCCTGTTCTTTTCCTGTTCGAGGGATGGCAGAGCCTGGTCGAAATCATCCAGGATGACGAGAAGATCTTTGATCAGGTTTTCATTCGCCAGTGTGATGATCGCCGCTTTGTCTTTTTCAGACCATTTGCGGTAATTGTCAAATTCCGCCTGCAGATATTTCAATCGGTCGAGTCGCTCTTCTGCAAGACGCGTATGTTCATCAAGATCTTTTTTTAATTGTTCCATCTCTTCCGACATTTTTTCCCTGTCCTCCGTTTAATCACCCCCGTAGTACAGCATCTTCCCAAGGCAGATTTCTGGATTCCTCAACGGGAAATATGCAGCGGGTATTTCATGCAATAATCTGTCCTCATAGGACTGACGGTTGAAGCAGGTATGTCCGGGTGGATTCCGATGCTTTTCACATCCATTATATACTTCTGCCATGGGTAAATTCTTCCTTTTATATTCTGACAAGACCATCATGTGTTGGAACCTGATGATTATTTACTATAAGTTAGTGTTATACAATAGATAAAGTTTTGTGATCGTGCATTATACCTGTGTTCTCTCGTTTCACTTCAGAAAAACTGACAGTCATGCATACTGGGTTTGGTAATATGCGAGGAATCTCATTGTTAACTATACCATCTGAATTTCCAGGCACCGGAATAGTCTTCATCATTCGTGTATAGAATAGAGACTTTTATAGGTTCTTTCTTATATAACAGATTTTGATGCAAATTTTGAAACAATTAAAATCAATAATGAAACATAATAACTATTACTCTTGCAAACCGGATTTTTTTTCCAGGGTAAGATCCAGAATTCCATTCTGGAACTTCTTTTTGTCTAATCTCACCTCGAAAGGTAGTGTGATCATTTTTTTATATTTTTTCCCCGATTCTGGTTCAGTTGCAGAGATCGCCAACAGAGTATTTTCAAGATCTATGTGGATCCTTTCTTCAGGTACATCCGGAAATTCCGTAATAACCCGGAAATATTTGCCCTGATCCACGAGAGTTGTAACCGGCTCTGCGATCTCGTTTGATGGGATTTCCTTTCCGTTATACAGGACCATGATGTTCAGACCCCATGGATGATTTTTTTACAGAAGCTGTTTTTCTGCAGACCTGATATTTTTACCACACCATCATCCATCAACTGAAAAAAATTCGATGAGTTAATTCTTACCTTGAGGCCGGCTGGCAACAGGTACTTCATGCATCGTGCAGAGTTACCGATACCGGCTGTCAAGGTGTATTCAGGCATTGTTTCCTCTGGAGCAATTGACATTATGAAATACTATGGTCGGTTCAAAAATTCCCTGGATAACCTGCACCCGGGGTCGTCCATTGTTAAGGATTTCTCCCGAAATCCCTTCAAGGCCAGATAGGGGACGTTTCACCCGACTTGCCATTCCACCTCCCGGTGGGGATCACCCACGAAACACAATAGCTTGCCCGGAAGATATAGA
>Ga0326726_10001663_pt1 | contig 20679 bp, 18 predicted proteins | sample MHFenrmetagenome_2_FD_207603 | JGI IMG/M metagenome (GOLD analysis project Ga0326726, IMG submission 207603) | Lab enriched peat soil microbial communities from Michigan Hollow, Ithaca, NY, United States - MHF15MN | ecosystem: Environmental > Terrestrial > Soil > Wetlands > Peat | place: USA... | reverse complement strand
AGCCCGTGCATTTCTCCTCATCGATACTGATAATGTTTCGTTTCATGCCTGTGTGCACCTTCGCAGAGTTTTCTTCCGGCTATACTTTTTCAGGCCAGCCCCTGATAAAAATATCTCGCCGGTCCAGAAGAATCGTCTCTCCAGGCTCTGATGCATTATCTGTCAAACCCCACTTCAAAAGACGCTCCGGGCGGTATTCTTTGTATTCTCCGTTCCGGAATCCTTTATTCCGGTCTTTCATACCTGGCTTTCAATCCTCCAACTTAAACAATAGTATATAAATTACATCCGATACCAGTAGGTTCAGGGTACTCCTTATGTTTCCCATAGGGGATGACAATAGCACAAGAAGGCTGGTTCCTTATATCACGTATGCCCTGATCGTGCTCAATGTGCTCTTTTTTCTTGTAGAGCTTGTAGCAGGGGATGCTTTTATTGAGACATGGGCGTTTGTTCCCAACCGTTTCCTTGCCAGTCCCGCCACTGAGCTTGTGACGATCTTCACGTCCATGTTCATGCATGGCGGCTGGCTTCATATCGGGGGTAACATGCTCTACCTGTGGATCTTCGGGGACAATGTGGAAGACCGGTTTGGGCACTTCCGGTACCTGGTATTCTACCTGCTCTGTGGCATTGCGGCAACATTCGCACAGCTGGCGTTCAGTCTGGGATCAGACATACCAAACCTGGGAGCCTCTGGTGCGATCGCCGGTGTGCTCGGGGCGTACGTGCTGTTGTTCCCCCGGCGAAGGGTTACGGTCCTGCTGGGGTACGGAGTAGTCCAGATGCCTGCATTAATCGTGATCGGGTTCTGGATCGTCCTCCAGTTCTTCAATGGCATCGGCTCTATCGCGATTTCAACGGATACCGGCGGTGTTGCCTACATGGCACATATCGGGGGATTCATTGCCGGACTGGTTCTGGCCCTGGTATTGCGGGGAAAGCGGGTGGCGTAAAAAGGCAAAGGACGCCGTATCTTTAATCCCTGCAGTCCTGTTCGATAACCTCATCGAGGCCGGCATTCCCGGGTGCCTGTATCAGGTCGAATAATCCGCTTACCGATGCAGACGCCGCCGCGGCCCTTTGCATGGAGAGTACAATTATCCTGATGGCGTCCCGCATGGCGCCGTTTTTCCAGTTCTCCCTGATGCAGGAATGGGCAATCTCTTTGGTGACCTGGTTTCCCAGGACAACGAAGGAACTGGCCTTTCCTTTACCTGTCACCTTAATCCTACCGTTGGTTATTTTGGCAAGTGCATACTCCCCGGCTGTGGCATAAAGTCTTCTTTTTCTGGTGACACCAGCTTCGGTCTCGCTCACCTCCCCCACAAGGATCTCATCGCGCTGTATAACCTTTCTTTTATCGTCGCGGATGGTCAGAGAAACACCGAGTCCGGCTGCCCGTTGTTGTAAGGCAGCATCTGTAACAATCAGCCCGGTATAGAGCTCGTGTTCGAGTGTCTCTGTCGAAATCCTGTCCCCGCTGGTGATGATCTCCCGTCTATCCCCGCCCATGACTGCGCCGTATGTGCCGATGAACGCGATGACCAGGCTCATGAGAGTTGCCGTCCCGAAAACAGGATCGGATGTGCAGATCCCCTGCAGGTAAAAATGCACCATCCCGGGAAAATTGGTATGCTGTCAAACTCCGACCCCGGCGTAGTACCTACCCCCTCTTGTACCCGAATGTACGGAGCAGTCCCACCCGCCATGCAACGCCATCGGGACCTTCAACCCCCTTTGGTTTCACGCCATCAATCACGCCCATGATCCCCCGACCCAGGGCGGATTCGGCAATAATAACCTCAGCGGGGTTTGCGGTTGCGCAGTAGACGGTGCAGACCTCCTGGATGTTTTTCACCGCGTTCAGGACATTAATGGGAAAACAGTCGCGTAAAAAGAGGATGAACGAATGTCCGGCCCCGATCGCAAGGGCATTGTCCCGCGCCATGGCTTTTAACTCCTCGTCATTGCCCTCGATACGGACCAGGCAGTCACCCGAGGACTCACAGAATGCCAGGCCAAACTTCGCTCCCGGGACCGATCCCGAGACTGCCTCGTAGATGTCCTCGACCGTCTTGATGAAATGCGACTGCCCGAGAATGAAATTCACTTCATCAGGTTTTTCAATCGTTACCGTTCGGAATTCCAGCTGTCCGCCCATCGTTTTCACCACAGAAGTGAGATGGGTGTGCCGGAGGATAAATGGGTTGGTAGGCCCACGCCTTTCGTTCCTTCCGCTCTTTCCATCACGTTAAGCAGTGCCTGCGGCAATACGGATCCTGCAATCCGGGTTGTATCCCGACCACACATTTAATATCCGACTTGAAGTAATTTACATTCCGGTGATATCATGAAGAAGTTACTGATTATCGTTATACTTGCTCTCCTTGCAATTCCCGTAAGCGTATCTGCACTTGTCACGTATTCAGGGAACCAGGTGAACATCATTGAACCTGTCACAGATGACGTTTTTGCAACAGGAAGCATGATCGAATTGAATGCGCCTGTCCAGAGCATTACTGCTGCCGGGGGGACAATTACCATCAACGCACCGGTCAGAGGAGACGTGATTGCCGCAGGTGGAACGATTACCATAAACGGCGATGTCGGGGGTAAGATTGTTGCCGTAGGCGGCAGTGTCGATATTGCAGGCAATGTCACTTCCAATGTGGTGCTTCAGGGTGGTACCGTGACCATACGGAAATCGGCAACCATTGGAAAAGATGCCATGATCAGCGCCGGGTCGGTGCGGAACGCCGGAACAGTTCTGGGTAAACTCACGGTCCAGAGCCAGTCGGTGGAAAACACGGGAAGCGCCGGAACGTATGAAGTAAAACCCGATCAGGGAGTTGGAAAATCGGCGATATGGTTGTTCTCTGTATTGACGATCCTGCTGGTACTCGGCTGGTTCATAATCGGGCTCATCCTGATCAGGATCATGCCGGCCAGGTTTCTGCAGGTTGAATCAGAAGTCCGTACCGATACCCTTCTCAAGTTTGGTGTAGGGTTTGCCGCAATAATAATCGCTATAATTGCATTTGTCATCCTTGCCATCACCGTTATCCTCCTCCCCCTGGCACTGGTTCTCGGGGGTCTGGTCCTTATCGGTCTCCTGCTCGCCAACCTCTTTGTCGCCTCAGGCCTTGGGCGGGTCATCAGCGGATATCTGAAGTGGAACGGAAAGGAATGGCAACTCTATACCGTCGGATTTCTGGCGCTCTCGGTTCTCTTCCTCATCCCGGTCATCAATGTCCTTGCGTTTGTGATCAGTATCAGCCTTGGATTCGGAGCAATCCTGTATGCAGTCCGGAAAAACTGGGGGGTTATCACGGGATCTGCCCAATCCTGATTTTTGAATGGAGGGGGGTCTCTCTTCACCTTAATTACATTACACCAGGCAATCCGGATGAGTGTTTATCGGGACCATGGAATTGATACGTTCCCTGAAAAATGAAGAGGAAAAATGGCAGTGTCCTGGCCGTTGGGGGATAATCTGCTGAGACAATGGTATCTGTTCTGACTGTAGTGTCGAGCGGATCAGGACAAAGACAGCACTGTACCGTTGGGACACAAACCTGCCTGGAGACGTGTGGGATGAATCCGGAATCAGGGGACCAAAAAATCCTGTCATAAACCGGATCCTGCTCACCTTTCCCTGGCCGGGCTGTTCAGGTATGATATACGGTAATGATACACGCAAATAGAAATCTACTTAAATGAATCCTCTGACAGGATCGTACCAGTCAGGGTGAGATGACTATGGCGACGGAGACCCGTGAACTGAGACGCGATGAGTTTAATCTGGCAGAGAAGGTGTGGGAGCAGTACCGTGGCCAGAAGGCAGATCCCCTGCACGAGAGAATATTCGGGGTATTTGTTGACGGGAACCTTGCTGCAACTGCACGTTATACGAAGCACCCGGATGGTGTTGGGATGGACTGTGTCTTCGTCCCTGAGCACCACCGCGGGAAAGGCTATGCCCGGTATGCCGTGGAAGAGCTGATAAGGCACTGCGGGGCGGAGACGATCTTTATTCATTCCACCATCGTCCTGATCTCGTTTTACAGGACCTTTGGGTTCTCTCCCATTCCCGAAGACCAGCTCCCCCGGAGTATAAAGGAACGGTTCTTGTTCTGCTTTGGCGAGATGCAGGGCTGTAATGTCTGCCCTATGGTCAGAAAAGGGGCAGCGGTCAGGTAAATCCGGCACAGATCGCCACCCCCCCCGGGAAATTATACAGGCATATCGTGTACCGGAAAACTCCGAAAGGACACGGGATCTTTCCACTGAGGCTCCCGGGAAAATACCAGGGAACAGGCATCCCGAAAAGCCCCGCACCCGCCAGAGTGAGGAAGAGGGACCCGAATGATAAACATCACCGACGAAAAGAGGACTGTAATCACCCCGCGGATTATCCAGTACATGAACGTAAAACCCTGTCTTTTTGTATAATTCAGTTTGTCACTCCACTGCAGAGGTAAATAGAAAAAAAGGGAACTGGATTTCAGGGTGGCGGGGTATAATTTTGGAGGAGGTGTTTGTGGTGTGTTATTCTGATTTCCCCGGATTGTGCATAAACCCTGCAGCCAATTCTTACACGTAAGGAGTGATGCACAGATAAATAATCATCAATCGGTCCTGGTTCAGCCATTGAACCAGCCGGGTTGATGTGGAAATGCCGTGAAAACCTGCATCATCCGGTTAAAAAAAGAATTTATTCTGCCGGGTTTTTACCCTCCTCTTTTTGCTTCTTTAAGTTCTGTGCGAGCGCAATAATACCAGTCGTATCTCCCAGACCCATCGTATTCAGTACTGACGAAGGCACAAGGATCAGGACAGAATTATTTGTTTTGAGTCCTTCATAGAGCATATTCATCCCCCTCAGGTGGAGTGCTGTGGGGTTACCTGCATAGGTCTTTGAAGCATCCTCAAAACTCTTCGCTATCTGCCGCTCGGAATCTCCAAGGATTACCCGTGCCTGGCGTTCACGCTCTGCCTGCGCCTGCATGGACATGGCGTTCTGGAGGTCGACCGGAATGACCACGTCCCGTATTTCCACCGAGAGGACATTGATGCCCCAGCCATCGATCCTGTGCTGGATTATCTTCTGGAGTTCGCTGTCGATAATTTCCCTACCGGCGAGCATATCGGCAAGCATGGTCTTTCCAATCACATCCCGGAGTGCCGTCTGCGCTGCAAGAAGCACCGATTCCTTGTATATCTGTACTTCGAGAGCTGCTTTTGTTACGTCAAAGACCTGCCAGAAAAGGACCGCGTCGACATTCACCGGTACTGTATCTTTGGTAAGGGTCTGTTCTGCATTAAATGAGGTCGTGATCACCCGGGTGTCTATGATGTAGGGGATAGTGTTGAGGAACGGGATGATAATGACCAGCCCGGGCCCGCGTATCCCCGCAAATTTACCCAGGAACAGCACCACGACTCTTTCCCATTGCTGGACAATTCTGATGCTCAGGGCAATAAGCACAAGTACAATTGCCAGGATGAGAATTATGGCAATAATCGTCAGGATATCCATACCTCTCCTCTTTTTATCAGGTACGGACTACTATGCCGGGGGATGAATAAAAGTATTGCATTGTACCAACAGAGCTGTTGAATAGAGCCGGACCGTGTCCCCCTGTCTTTTTTTCTGTCAGTGCGCAAACTCCTCCTATAACGACAGATGCCGGTTATCCGGAATTTTTGCGGGGTATCCCGAGGCTCAATGATACAACTGCCATAATCTTTTCAATGATCCAGCGACAAAGAGGTCCCTGAGAGCATTATCTGGCTCAGGGTCCAGCGATTCCCTGCGTGCGCAGGGAAGGCGAATTCATTGACATCCTCCTTGAATCGCTCCTACCGGGCGGGGTGGCAGGAGAACCCTGCCTTTTAGTGACAGGCTCCCACCGGTAACTGGATTACACTGAGGTTATATTGGTTATAGTCGGGAAATTGTCATACACGTACCCGTACCCGCTGGCTAAATAGAACCTTACCGTCTGCGTCGTGCGATCGCACCCGTTAACATTGGCAGTCACGTGACTGTGTACAATACCGCTCATCCTGTTGTAATTCCTGCTCTCAATATATGAATAACTGGCACTGACATCTGCGGACATTGCAAGCGGCTGCGGCGTAGGATTGATGAATTCCACGTCAATGATAATCCCGCCGCTGTCCTGACGATATCCGGCTATCTGAGCTGTGGGTACGGCAAATTTCAGGTCCCGTTTCAACTGCTCCGAAAAGTCAACGGTGCGTTGTTTTCCGAATCGTATATCCACGGTTTCCTGTTCACACCGCATATTGCAGCAGAGTTCAACGGTATGATACCCTTCCTCCAGCATGAGCACCAGCGGCTTGTCCGCCGAAACATCCCCGACATATAAGGTGTCCACAGAGACCGGAAATTCACCTAACCAGGCCCCGGTGGACACCGTCAGTTTTCCTGTCGTTTCCATACCAGAAGGAGTTGAAACTGTCGTGGTATTGACAAACGGGGTGATGGCAGGTGTGGGGGAAAGGGATACACCCGGAGTCAGGTTACTCCCCGGCGTTTCCATTGTGCATCCCGTCACCAGCAGGCATCCGGTCACCAGGATAAGGGAAAAAAAAACACTGCTTTTCATAGGTTTCACCATATCGGCAATAAGACAGTGATACTTATACTTTAAAGTAATAAATTTTGTCCAGCCGGGTGCAAACGGACAGCAACGGCGGATCATGGTATTCACACCAGCCGGCATCATACATGGAAGACTGGTGGAACCAGTAAATCTCCACTTTGATCATGTAGACACTCATAGAAATTTTACCGCGAAGCTGCTTTCGGGCAGGAAGAATTCTTAACGCGCGAATAACGAAGGGCGCCGGGTTCCTTCTGCTCATTTTCATTCTCCGTTTTTCCAGCGCATCGCTGCAGGAATCAGGAGTTTTGGAAAAAACAACGGGACGTCACCACCCAATCGACCCTCCCGCAAAGAACCTGCCCTGGTGGTTCAAAGATGCTCAACTGGTTTTGCCATACTTGTAACGAGCACAAACCTATTGTGCCTGTCACCCGAAACGATCCTAGATGAAATATTATCCCATCATCAGTCTTTTCACCATTATCATGGTTGGCGTTACGGGGTGTACCCAGTTTGGAACACCTGCACCAACGCTGGCAGATAACCAGACGGTATCGCCGGTCCCTGGCGGGAATGGAAGGCTCACTGGCAGTCCAACTCCCGGGGAAACAATGGACCGGGCTCTCGTGCCCATGGTACCCTATAAGGACACCCGTCTCCGGATCGCGTTTTACGTGCCGGAAGACTGGTCTGTGTCAACTCACCAGGTACAGAAACCCGAAGGGGCCGAAGGTCTGACTTACCAGACTGACCTGCTTGGTGACAGCCGCTTTAATATCATAACTTATGCCATTTCCCGCAACGAGGACCAGGCGTACAGGAATGAGATCCGGCGGACCTGGATCCCCACACCTTCTGAGACTACAGTCGTTATCCATGGCATCACCTATGACCGGTTCGAATCATCCCTGGCCGGCACGACGAACGTTTCGTATGTTGTGCGGAAGAGCAGCGCAAATGAACTGGGGTACGCCAGTGTGCTTTCCTTCACAACAAAGGGGAGCAACCCTGATGAGTTGAGCGAATTCATGAGGGTGATCTCCTCCTTCCGGTATTTCACCGGAAAAGAGGCTGATACGATACCGGGGACAGAGATCGAGCATTCCTGAGACAACGCCCGATTGGAGAGACAACCTGAATGCCCTTGTCCAGGTTGCAGGAGACCAGACAAAGGGCACAGGTGATACAGGTTCGACACCGGACCCCTTTTTTTCCTGTGGAAAAATTCTGAATAAACTGCCGAATCAAATTCCGGACTCAGATTAAACTTTTATTGCGATTTGATATGGAAAGGAGATCGTAGCATTTCGCGTCCATTCCACCAGCCTGCCAAACCAGGAGTTATAAAGTCGCTTATAAAGCCGTCCTGCAACAAACGGGTCTTTATAAAGCGTTCGCTCCAGTGGAAGAAAAGGGGTATAAAAGCATGATCAATTAGCCGGATTGGCCTGCTGTTCCCGTATTTATTTCAGAATCCAAAAACCGGTTTGAAAGGCAGAATTTTTTTCTGATGCGGTTTCTTCATAGCCCAACAAGGGTGCTGTCATATCCGGTATACCGGCGTGAATGACTGATGCAGACCGCCTCCACGCTCCTGCATCCTTCAGCTGGATCTTTTCGTGATGCCAATGCGATCCTGATAATACCCTTCACTCAGGTATTCTCTTTCAGGAATTTCCTTTCATGTTCCGCCAATATCGAAGAAGAAAAATTACATAAAAAATAAATTTTTTTGATTTTTTCCCGGTTTCAGCCCTATTGTTATATATAGCAGGAGATTATTTTGTACTAAGGGTATTTAAAATAGATTGGGGATTCAAGGGGGGGTTCTTTTAATGTTTACCGAAGAATTATTCGACAAAGGCGTTGCCCTTGCCAATCTGAAAAAATTTGATGAAGCGATTGTCTGTTTTGATGAAATCCTCAGGTTCAACCCGAAAAACGCTGATGCGTTATACAACAAGGGAGTCGCCCTCATGGGTCTCGAATTATATGAAGAAGCTGTCATCTACTTTTCAGAGTCGCTCAAGATCAATCCCTATAATGCCGATGCCCTGAATAACCTGGGAGTAGCTTACACCGCGATTAAAAAGTTTGAAAAAGCCCTGACCTATTTTGATAAAGTCCTCGGCATAAATCCAAACTACGAACTCGTCCTGATCAATAAAGGGGGCGCTCTTGCCAAACTAAAAAAGTATGAAGAGGCCATCGTCTATTTTGATAAAGTCCTGAGTATCAGCCCGGATAATGCCGATGTTTTATACAATAAGGGAGTAACTCTTGCAAATCTCGCCAGGTATGCTGACGCTATTGTATGTTACGATCTCGTCCTCAGATCAAATCAGACGAATGCCGATGCCCTGAACAACAAAGGAGTCGCCCTTGCTGCTTTGGACAGGTATGAAGAAGCTATCGTCTGTTTTAACCGGGTGCTGGTGATTAATCCAAAATACCTGCGTGCACTGCATAACAAAGGACATGCCCTGGCCAAACTGGGAAAGTATGATGAAGCCATCGCATGCTACGACAAGGTCCTTTCGTTCAGTCCACATAATGCCGATTCCCTGAACAATAAGGGTGTAGCACTTGATGAACTGAAAAAGTATGATGAATCAATCGCCTGTTACGATGAAGCGCTCAGGTTCAATCCCAATAACCCGGATGCCCTGAACAACAAAGGGGTTGCGCTGGTTGCACTGGAAAGGTATGACGAGGCACTTCTGTGCTACGAACACTCGCTCAGGGTCAACCCGGAAGATCTCCTTGTTTTGGTTAATAAAGGGCGTGTCCTTGCAAAATTAAAGAGATACTCTGAAGCTCTCGAATGTTTTAATGCAGTCCTCCAGGTCAATCCGGAGAATGCTGATGCGCTGTACAACAAAGGAGTTGCCCTGACAGCGTTAGCTTCGAATGAAGCGGTTTCCACCCATTAATCATCCCCTGCAACAATAACGAAGGAGGCAGCCACAACCTTTACGGAGTATATTTAATTAATTCCGTTTTCATTGGACCAGATAGCATTGGCAGTATGCTCATGTCGCCCAATAGATATCATTCTGAAAAAATAAAAAATGTCAAGATGGTTCTCTCTTAAAAAATACCGTTATTCTGCCGGTGTAGAGCACCACCAGTTCGCGTGCAAATACTGCAAGTCCAGGTATAATCCTGAACAACCAGATGGTAATTGCAAAAAGAGCCACGATCGCGAGTGCTTCAGCAAATACATTATGTGCCCAGAAGAAATCCGAGGCTCCAAGTCCTGAATTACTGGAGAGGTCAGGGAGAAACGAGAACCATCCATCTGATACCGCTATGAATACGACAGCGACACGCAGCAGGTTGAGCATGTATACGAGCGGGACCATCATGAGGATCGCACACGTTCCCTGCCTCCACGTCAGACTGGGCACTCCCGCTACGACCCCAAGCATAATCGATATTGCGGTAATCCCGGTACATCCCAAAATGATCTGGTTGGCAAACCCGTTCTCCATGATAATGTTCCAGGCCGGCATCTGTGGATGGTGACCGAGGGCATGGATGATCCAGAACGCCTGGTTCACCACAATCTGGATAAGAGCGTCCCGTAAGACAGGAACGAATGCAAACGGCACGTAGATAATTATCGCGACTGCTGCGGTCTTTGAGAGCTGAAGAACTACCGGATCATCCCTTAAGAGATGCCTGACCGTAATAACCAGGAATGGAAGGGACGCAATTGCCAGCGCAGGGTACAGGAAGTTGTCCGCTTTAAGGTATGCCGGGACATCAGTAAAAAGATTGATCACAATGAGTGTCCATCCACTAATGGCCGCGTACTTTTTCTCCCGCCCTGCAAAGAGAGAGAGACCAAATAAAAGAAATGCCGCGAGGATAAGGATGTCACTCATGATAGTGCTCCTGCTATGTTCCTCTCTACCTGTGTCTGTCTTTCATAAAAAGGATCCTTCTGGGCCAAAAATTAAACATCTGTATGTATCAGATTACTCGATCAGAAAGGAGGACCGGAATGAAGTACGCTGACATAGACAGGATTTACCGCGATTTCCCCCTTGATAAAATCCCCTGGAATAATGAGATTCCGCCGGACACACTCGTTGAACTGGTGGAAAGCGGGAACGTGCGGCCATGCAGGGCGGTCGACCTTGGGTGCGGTGCCGGCAATTACGCGATATACCTGGCAGCCCACGGATTTGATGTGACAGGTATTGACAATTCTCCTGCAGCAATAAAGATCGCAACGGAAAAAGCACAGCGACAAAACGTAAGGTGCAGGTTCATTGTTGCCGATCTTATTGGCGACCTGCACGAGGTACGGGATCGTTTTGACTTCGCCTTTGACTGGGAATTGTTACACCATATATTCCCGGAGGACCGGACGACGTATGTGAATAATGTCTCTAAAATCCTGAACCCGGGAGCACGGTATCTCTCCGTGAGTTTTTCTGAGACAGATCCCCAGTTTGGTGGTACCGGAAAATTCCGTACAACCCCCATAGGGACAACTCTCTATTTCTCATCGGAATCCGAGCTGCGGGACCTGATGTCCCCCTTGTTTATCATCTGCGAGCTAAAAACAATTGAAGTCTGGGGCAGGTCAGGTCCTCATCGTGCAGTGTATGTGCTGTCCGAACGATACTGAATATTTTATTGGAAAAATATTTCCGGGACCAGAGGAGAGGCCTTTTTCCCGAACCGTCGGGATCATCACACCCCTATTTTTAAAAATTCATCATGGACAGTTTTATCCGGAAAACCCAGGCCCAGGCACTCTTTTTTTATGGCACCAAAGGGTAACGGGTGTACATTCCAGTCCCTGAAATCCTGTAAAAAAGCGGTCAATATTTCAAGGAATTCGCATGGTCTCGTCTGGAAGAGGTGCTGGAAAAACAGGATAAAGGCGTTTTTATTAATGTCTTTCCCGTATGAATCCGGCCTGTCCATGGAAGAATCAACATGTTCTTTCCAGGTATCAGCCAGGTCATGTTCCCTGCAAAAGACGGTGAAATTTGGTGATGACAGGTACGCATCGAGGGGTAATTTTGAAAGGAGGGTGTAAAGTCTCGTTATCTTTTTTTTGGTGTCCGGTGGCATCGATCACCTCTCTTGATTTCTTCTATCATATGAATATTTCTCTCATATGCATGGGTATCCATAGAGAAAAAGGATGATAAGGAAAAGGTGCCGCGAGCAGACAACGCACGGTTCCAGGCATCCCTTTCCGTTGATTTCCGGTGAAACTTCGTACCCTTGCCGTATTGTCAGCCCGTTTTTCCGCGCAATTCCCCATAGAAATATACCTGCAGAGATCCAGACTGAATCCGGTGGTACAGGTGCGACATGGTTCATTTGTTATCCTTTTGTGTCTGGTGATTGTTCTGGTCCAGGGAGTCTCGGCATTCACCGTATCTTCCATATCCATCGGTCCATCCGGAACGATGAATCCCGGTGATCCTGTCAAGATCTCGTATACGGTCTATGCAGCTTCGGGAGTAGCCTTTCCCTCGTATGACGACCTGCAGTTCGTTACTGAGCTGTCGGATCCGGTATGGAATTATACCATCGCTGTCAACGGTATAAAAAATACCAGGCCTGCCGAAGGAGGACGTGTCCTGACCATAAACGGTTTTGAGCTGGCGTACCAGAACCGGGATGAAGTGACTGTGACAGTGTCGCTTGCGGCACAGGTTCCCGCAGGCTCAGCGTCGGGAGCAAATAAAACCCTGGTCAGGATACAGGAGCTTGATGCCCGTGGTTACGTTATTCCCTATTCTGTTGTCGAGATCGACCATTTAATCGGGCAACCCACACCGACACCAACACCTTCGTTTGGCACGCTGACTGTTGCCTCTACCCCCCAGGGTGCAGATGTGTACATCGACAATGCTTACAAGGGCCTCACACAGGTCAGTATCAACGCGATTCCCAATGGCAATCATGTGCTTTCAATCAGACTTGACGGGTACCAGGAGTATTCACGAACTATCGTTGTCATGGGCGATACCCAGGCGATTACCGCTGCCCTCGTACGAAAACCCACGCCGACAACCACGGAAACAACACCTGTTCAGCCAACCGGTACCGGGACACTGCCGCAGGGTACTCCTGCCGGAGGATTCGGTTCGCTCGCCGTAACCACTTCGCCTCCTGGTGCACAGGTGTATGTCGACAGCGCACTGAAAGGCATTACTCCAACAACTATCCCCGGGTTGTCATCGGGAACGCATGCAATAATCCTGAAGATGGATGGCTTTCAGGATCTCGCAACAACCATCACGATCACCACCGGGCAGACAGCTGAATATACTACCGGACTGTCCCGGAATGCAAAAACCCCGGGCTTTGAAGTCCTCACGGCACTCGTATCGCTCGGCATGCTCGTTCTTGCTCGGAGAATCGGGTAGTCCGTTTTTACCATTCATCCATTTAAAAGTTCCAAGTGTTTTTTTACCTGCGTGTATGAATAGATTTGATGGATCTTCTCCTTGCATTTGTCATCACCCTCGCCCTCATAACCCTGGTCAGCGTCCGGTACAGGATTTCGCCATTCTTCACCCTGATTGGAGGTTCGGTTCTGTTCGGCCTTCTCGGGGGGCTTACCCTTGATGCGACGTTGCTGGGGATCATTGCCGGTATCGGAAAAGTCTTCTCTGCATTCGGGATTATCATTCTCTGCGGGGCGGTGATCGCAAAACTCCTCCAGGAACAGCACCAGATAGAAGAAATTGTCGCCGATATCCGGCAACGCATAAAGAATCCTCCGGTAATAGCCGGACTTTCGGGGTATATCCTTGCTGTTCCCATCACCTGCTGCATCACCGCCTACATCATGCTGAATCCGATCCTTGACAATCTCGAAAATGATCCCAGGAAACGCACTGTGCTCTTCTATCTTGCTGCGGTTGGCAGCATTATATCCTACGCGCTGGTCTATCCAACACCGGTCGTCATACCACTTTTCGACGCCTTCTCTGGTGGGATGAGCCCGCTGCTCTACGATGCCATATCCATTCCACTCTCTCTCGCGGCGCTGGCGGGAATCCTCCTTTTCTTCCGGCGGTGGTGCGGGACAAACAGGGCTGCAGACAGCGATATGGTGTCTTCAGGGGCGGGTGAGGACCCGGCAGCTACATTCGTCCCTGGTTCAGATAAGATCCACTGGCGTGCATGGATCCCGTTCATCGTAATACTGATATCCATCCCTGTCGCGCTCTTTATCCTCAGGCTGTCGCAGGTGAGCATGATCAATTTCATCATGCTCGCAGGGGCTGTCACGGCTCTTGCCCTCGCGCCACAACCAGCCCGTTCGCAGGGAGTGTCGCAGGGTGCTAAACATGCCGGGATCATCATCTTTGACATCTGTGGTGCCGGAGCACTCGGCTTTGTCATCGTAAAAAGCGGTTTTGCACAGGCAGCACTTGGACAGCTCACCCTTTTCATTCCCATCATTCTCGTCCCGTTCATCCTTGCGGCGTTGATTGAAACAGCACAGGGGTCGAGGGTGGTGACAGCGGTGATAACCGCAGAGGTGCTTGCAGGCTCAGCAATAGTGAGCGCAATCCACCCGATCCCGCTCATCCTTTTGATCAGTGGCGGGTCGTGTGTCGTATCTTATGTGACTGATCCGTACTTCTGGCTCGTCCAGCGTACCACAGGAGATGACGTAAGAACGGTCGTCAGGAATTACACGCTGCCCATAGCACTGGTAGGGATATTTCTCTTTATCGTTGCCCTCTGCCTGGAATATTTTATCTTCCGATGAATCCGTAAAGGGGATCAGGAAGAGAGCCTGAGGGAGCTGGTCGACAAATTCAGGAATAGATGGTTTGCCATGATTTTTTTAACGAATTATTTATGCGATGAATTGCAATCCCCTTATTGAGTGAAAAATGAGAAAAACTGCCGATCTGGTACAGGAAATGATGGACGAAGCAAAAAATGCCTGGCTGGTTGCGATTGCTGTCGGGTTCCAGCAGGAGACAAAATTTGTATTCAGTTCAAGCATTCATCCTCTTGAAGACCTGAACAGGCTAATAAAAAACGGCGGATCTCCCATCGGGTTGTTGCGCTTTGAAAAGGAGGATACTTCAGTGCAGGGATCCTACCGCCCGTTCGGGGAATATGAAAACGAATCGTGGGTAAAAGAGTATCTTGCGGGTCTCCTGGAAAATACCGGGGAAATAATTGCAGAAAGCCGGTATCAGCAAAATACACCTGATTATTGATAGAGCCGGACCGGATTCCGGAACCATTTTTCGATGTAATATTTCCCCGGTTTTCTTTATTCTCACTAAGATATCCTGCCCGGTGCCGGCGGCCTGACAGATCCTCCCCGTATCCCTGTATCTCCGGCGCCAGGAAGAAACCGGAGGGGATATGCTTCGTGCCACGTACCTCGCATCTCCTTAAGCCATTCCATCAATTCTTCCGTCTTTTGAAGGACGTTCCCCGATCCAGCCGGACCCTAATAACACCAGCTGATGATAATCAAATTCTTTATACATCCGTTATTTCAAGTGATTATGAGTACCGGTATGGCTGAAGATGATGTCCAGGTAGAATCAGCAGCGGGAGAATTAACCTCCGGCATGCAGGAATTGTCCATAAGGATGATGAAAGCTGCATACCTGTCAACACCTGCGAAAAAGGAGGGCGCGGCATTCGGCGTCCCTTTCTTTAAGACCCCGTCCCTCCATAAGGACGAGGAAGTGCCCGGGCCCGGTGCCAGGGTCTATATAACAAAAATAACGAACCGCACCCCGGATAACGAAATTATAAGAATTATCAGCCCTGCTGCTGAACGGGAGGTGGTCAGCAGAACCCATGATTTTTACACCTTCCTTTTCTATGTAAACATACACCTCGATGAACCCTCAACTACCCGTTTTATTAATGCGATCGTATCGTTCATCCTCTCTCCTGGCAATAAAGTGCTTGATTACTCCCCAAAAGAAAAAGAGACAATCACAAACATTGCTAAAACCGCGGGAGAAGAAATCTTCCTGTCCCCGGCACTGGATATTAGTGCATTCCCCCTGCAGTATTCAGAGAGTCCTGACGATCCAGAAAGCAGGTTTGAGATCAGGATAGGGCCGGAAGAAAAAATTCCCGTTACGTACAGCAAAAAACAAGGGTACTCACTGGTTGTACCGAAATACATGTTGCTTGAATATGAGGGAATGCGTCAAAACGAGCATGAAGTATACTGGGAGATTTATCCCCCGATGCCCCCAAATGATAGTGAAATTACGGGAAAAGGAAAACATCATGCGATTTTTTCCCTTCTTGTCCAGGCTCCCCGTGCCTCACCTCCGGAAGTTACTGTCAGGATAACCGGTAAGGTGAAAGGGGAGATTTGGGGAGTCGTGCAGGTAAAGGGTGTGCTGGATTTTTAAACAGCATCAGTGTCTGCCTGTTATGGTAACCGGTCACATAAAATATCCACAGATCTTTTTTATTTTTTTATTTTTATCTTTTTAACAACCGCTCCCGCGAATCCATCAGCAGTATTATGTGGTTGTAATTGTGTATTGAAATTAGGACCCGGGAATAAAGGGGAGCACTCTCTTCATGATTGTCAGTGACTGGTTTGACAAAGGAATCACTCTTGCCAAACTGAAAATGTTTTATGAATCCATCGCCTGTTTTGATGAAGTCCTCAGGGTCAACCCGGCGAACGCCGATGCATTATATAATAAAGGGGTCGCTCTCGCTGCTCTGGAGAAATATGAAGATGCAATTTTATGTTACGATTCCTCTCTTCATATTAATCCTTGTAATGCTGATGCCCTGAACAACAAGGGAGTCGCGTTTGCCGCACGGGAAAAATATGAAGAAGCGATCGTATATTTTGATAAAGGCCTGACGATAAATCCAAAAAATGAACATGTCCTGCTCAACAAGGGGAGTGCTCTTGCCAAACTAAAAATGTATGACCTGGCTCTCACGTATTTTGATAACGTCCTCCAGATCAATCCCCTCAATACAGACGCGTTATATGACAAGGGGGTTACTCTTGCCAGTCTTGGCAGGTTCGACGAGGCTCTTGCGTGTTATAATAATGTCCTTAAGATTTACCCGGAAAATACGGATGCCCTGAACAATAAGGGCGTCGCCTCCGCTGCCCTGAAGAGATATGAGGAAGCTGTTGCCTGTTTTGGCAAAGTCCTTAAGGTAGAGCCAGGGCATCTTACTGCACTGCACAACAAAGGTCGGGCCCTGGCAAAACTGAAGAAGTATAATGAAGCGATTGCCTGTTATGATCAGGTCCTCCGGGTTTACCCGGATAGCGCCGGGACATTGAATAACAAGGGGGTAGCTCTTGATGATCTGAAAAGGTATGATGAAGCGCTTCTCTGTTATCGGCAGTCACTTGCGATCAACCCGAGAAATATCGACACGTTGAATAACATCGGAGTTGCTCTTGCCGCACTGGAGAACTATGAAGAGGCGGTTATTTTTTATAACGAGTCTCTTGCGATCAATCCAGATAATGTTCTCGTTCTGGTAAACAAAGGACGTGCTCTTGCCCGCCTCAGGAAGCATGAGGAAGCAGTTTCCTGTTTTGATGAAGTGCTCCTGCTCACCCCGGATAACTCAGACGCATTGTATAATAAAGGGGTTGCCCTGGCTGCTTTGGGGGAGTATCAGGAGGCTGTCCTGAGTTACAACCGGTCGCTGGAATTCAATCCGGCAAATGTATTTGTCCTGGTAAACAAAGGTCGTGCTCTGGCAAAACTGGATATGAATGAGGAAGCAGTTTCCTGTTTTGATGATGGCCTCAGGATACATCCAGGTAATGCCGGTGCTTTATTTAATAAGGGAGTTGCTCTTGCCGCCTTAGGAAAATATGAGGCGGCGATAGACTGTTTCGATGAGGTTCTCATGGTCAGTCCGGATAGCGCCGACGCTTTGTATAACAAGGGAATCGCCTGTGCCGCCCTGGAAAAGTACGATGAGGCAGTCGCTTTTTTTAACGAAGTCATTAGAATAAGTCCGGACAAAGTCAGCGTACTGTACGACAAAGGACGTGCTCTTGGAAAGCTCGGCATGTATGACGAAGCAATTGCCTGTCTGGACCAGGTTCCTGCGTTGAACCCGGAAACTGCTGAAGCATGTATCAGCACAGGCGCGGCATATCCTGTTTCAAAAAAAGATCAAGAGGCAGTTGGATATGATCAGGACCTTATGATCAAACCGGATACTGCTGATCTCCTGAACCATAAAGGAGTAATCCTTGCCGGTCATCAAAAGTACGAGGAGGCTCTCGTATATTTCGATAAAGACCTCAGTATTAACCCGGATAACGCCGTGGTCTGGAACAACAGGGGTGTTGCACTCGCCGCTCTTGAAAAATATGAAGGTGCTGTCCTGAGCTATAACCGCTCTCTGGACATCAACCCGGCAAATGTCGCAGTTCTTATAAACAAAGGTCGTGCTCTGGCAAAACTGAAAAGGCATGATGAAGCAGTTGTCTGTTTCGATGCGGTCCTCAGGATTAGTCCGGATAATGCTGATGCCCTTTTCAGCAGGGAGGTTGTCGGGGGCAGTCCTGGGAAGGAAGAAGAGGGGGTTTCTTATTACGACCAGGAGTTCGCGGAAGAGCCGGAAACTGCAGGTGACCTGAGCAGCAGGGAGGTTGTCGGGGGCAGTCCTGGGAAGGAAGAAGAGGGGGTTTCTTATTACGACCAGGAATTTACGGAAGAGCCGGATACAGAAAGTGACCTGAACAACGAGGGAATTTCGTACGCTGCCGAGGGACGCTATGAAGAAGCAATTTTGTCGTACGATCAGGTTCTCGGGTATAACCCGGAGAATATTGACGCCCTGAATAACAAAGGAGTTGCCTGTGCCGCTTTACAAAAAGTTGAAGAGGCTGTCATATATTTTGATAAAGTCCTGAAGATTAATCCGAAACATGAGCTCGTCCTGACCAACAAGGGAGGTGCCCTTACCGGCCTGAAGAAGTACGAATCTGCACTTGCCTGTTTTGAGGAGGTTATCGGTATTAATCCTGATAATGCCGATGCATGGTACAATAAAGGAGTTACTCTTGCCAATCTTGGAAGGCACGAGGAATCTATCGGATGTTACGATCAGGTCCTCAGGATTTGTCCGGATAACGCAAACGCCCTGAATAACAAAGGGATTGCTTTTGCTGCTTTAAAAAAGTATGAAGAGGCCATCCTCTGTTACAATACTACTCTTGGAATGAACCCCGGGCATGCAGTCTCATTGATTAACAAGGGAGTAGCCGTTGCTGAGCTGAAAAAGTATGAAGAGGCTGAAGCATGTTTCGAGGCAGTCACCATGATTAATCCGGATTGTGCGGAAGCCTGGTTCAATAAAGGAATTGCCCTTACAATCCTGGGCAAAACCAGAGAGGCGGTTCTCTGTTACGATCAGGTCCTCCGGATAAATCCCGGGCACGCTGACGCATGGTTCAATAAAGGAGCAGCCCTCGGAGTTCTGGAAAAGGGCGGAGAGGCGGTTCTCTGTTACGATCAGGTCCTCCGGATAAACCCCGGCCATGATGACGCATGGTTCAATAAAGGAGCAGCCCTTGAAGCTCTGGAAAAAACTGAAGAAGCGATCTCCTGTTACGATCAGGTCCTCCGGATTAACCCGGATAATAAAGACGCATGGTACAACAAGGGACGCGCTCTGGCCAGGCTAAAAAAGCTGGATGAGGCCGTCACCTGTTTTAACGGTGTTTTATGCATTGATCCAAAGAATGAAAACGCTCTTATGAGCAAAGGAGCTGCTCTTACCGATCTGGAAGAGAAAGAGGAAGCCATCGGATGTTTTGATGCAGTCCTCGAGAGCAATCCCGGTCATGCTGATGCGTTACATGATAAAGGAGTAAATCTTGCCGATCTCATGCAATACGATGCGGCTATTGCGTGTTATGATCAGGTAATAACGATTAACCCGGATAATACCGATGCCCTGAACAACAAAGGAATTGCCTATGCCGCACTGAAAAAATACGAAGAAGCTCTCGAGTGCTTTGACGCAGTCCTCAAATTACACCCGGACAATGAACTGGCAAGTCTTATCAAAGGAATTACCCTCGCCGCCCTGAAACTATCTGATACAGCGACAGCATGCTGCAATGAGGGATAAACCGGGAAGATGCCGGACCGGAAAATGGGATGAGGTCCGCCGCTCTCTCCAGGTTCCGCTTGTCAGGTACATCAATTGATTGTATACCAGATTGCAGGCATCATGAGAAAACCACGACCAGATGAAAAGAATCGGACTTTCGATTCTGCAGATGACACTTTATTTTTTGGGTTCCCCCTGATAAGGGAGAATGCATCATCCTTGATTGTACCGTCCTATCCCGTATTGCCACGCACATTGCCCTCGGAAATACTTTCTCTCATTATTTTTTTCCCTTCGCTGAAAATCCGATAACCAGAGGACGGGTAAGAAGATTATGTCTCAAATCATTGACTGTGCGAAAGCAAGGATCAACCAGATATTTCTGGCCGGATCAATATTCTCTTTTAAATCATCTTCAGTCATGAATAATCCAATCTTTAAATAACCCTGTTCTCTAACTATACACAAAAAAGCTGGCTTACTATGAACAGACGACAGTTCAGTCCGGATGATCCGGAACGACGACAATGGCAGGATCCCGAAGAGATTCTCACCTCAATCGGTGTTGTCCCGGGAATGGTATTTGTCGATATGGGATGCGGTGACGGGTACTTTGCCCTTCCGGCGGCACGAAGAGTTGGCCGTTCCGGGAGAATATATGCAAATGATATTAATGACAAGGCTGTTGAACGGCTCAGGCAACGGGCAGCGCATGAAGGGCTGGACAACCTTTTCACTGACGTGAAGGAAGCAGAAGAAACGGTCGTCTGTGAAGGGTGTGCTGACGTCGTGTTTTTCGGTATAGACCTTCACGATTTCCGGGATCCGGTACAGGTACTCTTAAATGCAAAAAAGATGCTCCGCCACGAAGGGTTGCTGGTTGATCTCGACTGGAAAACTCAGCCTATGGCGTTGGGTCCTCCTCTCGAGAAGC
>Ga0326726_10001662_pt1 | contig 20687 bp, 16 predicted proteins | sample MHFenrmetagenome_2_FD_207603 | JGI IMG/M metagenome (GOLD analysis project Ga0326726, IMG submission 207603) | Lab enriched peat soil microbial communities from Michigan Hollow, Ithaca, NY, United States - MHF15MN | ecosystem: Environmental > Terrestrial > Soil > Wetlands > Peat | place: USA... | reverse complement strand
TGCACGCCGGCCTTCTGGAAGGACCGCAGAAACCTGAGGGTGTCAGAGTTGAGTGTGCAGCCGGCAGAGGCGGAAAGGCGTCTCCCGCGTTTCGTCCGTGTAGAACGCATGCCACACGCCGGAGGGACGCCTGGAGCGGAACATGGCATACCCTTGTTCAAGGATCAGGAGTGTGTGCGAATCGAGGAAAGGGCGAAACTGAACCAGCAAGTCCAGTCTCAGGCTTCGGTTGACGAAACCGCTTCCTTCTTCCGGAAGAGACGGGAGGCAGAAATCTTGTTCTCCGTCCCCTTCAGCAATCGGCCGATATTCGCCCGGTGCGTATAGATGATCAGGAGCGAAATCCCGATAGTGAAGAAGATCAGGGTCTTGTAGCCCGGCACATCCACCATAAACACATTCTCCCGGAGAAACATAGTCAGAGGGAAGGCAATGGCCGCACTGAGAGACCCCAGAGAAACGTAATTGGAGACAAGTAAAACGACGAGGAAAACCCCGAACGATACCGCCACTTCGACGGGGGCAATTCCGATGAGCATACCACCCGCGGTCGCAAGTCCCTTCCCGCCCCGGAAGCCGGCGAAAACCGTCCAGACGTGGCCGAGAATCGCCGCGGACCCGGCAATGATCTGCACGAGCGTATAGTCTTCAAAGGGAGTGACGTTTGCGAATGGAATTGGTCCGTACATCAATTGCGCAACAATTGCCGTCGCGAAGAGTCCTTTGGCCATGTCCAGCAGGATTACGAAAACCCCTGCTTTCCACCCAAGAACCCTGATGGCATTGGTTCCCCCCGCATTTCCGCTTCCGAACTGACGGATGTCAATCCCCCGCATCTTCCTTGCAACGATGATGCTTGTCGGGATCGACCCCACCAGATAGCTGAAAATGACAATGAGAGCAATCGGAACCATACTCCTCCGCGGCGCATATCAACAAAACCAGCTAGCAATATATCTATTCGATGCGGGAAACGCAAGATCGGGGTCAACACCCCCGGAATGCATGCATTTTTGCCGTTTCCAGGTCGAGCCGTGTCGTAATCTTGATGTTCGAGGCATCCCCTTCGACGATACTCACCGGCTGCCCGAGCCGTTCCACCAGTGACGCTTCGTCGGTCCCGGCGAATCCCGCCCGATCCGCCTCCCGATGAGCGCGCAGGAGGATCGGGAATCGGAATCCCTGGGGTGTCTGAACCGCCCAGAGCTGCTCCCGTGCGAGGGTGCGAACGACGCTACCCTGGCGGCGTACTTCTTTAATCGTGTCGGTCACCCGCACGGCGGCCACGGCCCCGCCGCACTCCCCGGCTTTCTGGATCACTCGTCGTACGACTTCCCGGCGGACGAAGGGGCGCACGGCATCGTGCACCAGAACGATGTCCGGTGCGGTGCGAAACGCGCCAAGACCGGCACGGACGGACGCCTGCCGCTCGGCACCACCCGCCACCACCGCAATCACTTTCACCATGTGCGCCCGGGAAATGATGCGTTTCGTTCGGCGGATATGACGCCGCGGGACGACGACGACAATCGCAACTACCTCTCGCATTCCCTCAAAGACGCGCAGAGTGCGGACGAGGATCGGCGTTCCCCCGAGTGCAAGGAATTGCTTCGGGAGCCTCCCGCCCAGCCGCGTGCCACGTCCTCCCCCGGCGATGACGACGCCAACCTCAGGTGCTTTTCTTGCCAAAGTACTCCATGACAAAAGTGAAATCCGGAAACTCTTTCGGCAAACGCATGATGGCAAATACCATCACGCCGATCGAGAGGCGATCGATCCAGGACGAGAGCGGCCAGCCGAAATGCACAACCACGTGCTTGTGCGGCAACTCGTATTTCAACACATAGAGAAGTTCGCGTATGCTGTCGAACAGCGATTGCCCGGCCAGCGCGAAGCGGTAGTGGTTCGGCGCTCCGCGCGGAGGGATCCCCTGCCGCGGAGAGTAGAAGCTCACAAACGCCACATGCGGGTTCGTCACATCCACCCCCTCCTGCGGTCGCTTGAAGAATAGATCCACGTCGTCCCCCGGTGCCTCCGCAAGCTCGAGCACCATCTTCAGAGGGCTGTCGGTCTGCGCGACCTGTGCTATTTCGGGAGCCCGCTGTTTCGCCACCCGGATGCCGATGATCAGGAAAAATACCGTCGCCCCGGCCCAGAGGGCAAGCCCATAGGGCTTCGTCACCGCCAGGTAACCGAAACAGGAGAGCAGAATCACGAATACAAGGAGCGTCCCCAGGCGTGACGTGTTGAACGCGCGAATCTCCTTTGTCCCCGTGCCGTACCGGTAGATCAACAGGCTTCCCATGTTGATGGCAAAGCTCGCCACGAGACCCAGCGCATACATCTCGGCCAGCGTTTTCTGGCTCCCTTCGGTGACAATAATGATGGCGGAAAAGAACATCGCACTCAGGATATGAACGCGATACAACGATTGTCGTTTATTCGTCTGGATGATCCAGTGGAATCCGTACCGGTGCGCCACGCGTTCCATCAGTTCGCTGGACGCCACGAAGGCCGTGTTGACCGCCATGACCAGCGCGATACTTGCGACCGCGCCGACGGCGAGTCCGAACGGCAGGCCGTTCAGGTGAGTGGCGAATTGCGTGATCAGGTCCGTCTCGTGCTCTGCGATATTCATGCCGGAACTGAGCACGAAAGCGGCAAGCAGAGGAGTAAAAAGCCCGGTGGTTACAGCCAGAAAGATGTACGCCTTACCGATATCCTTCCAGCTCCGGACGAGTCCCGCCGTCTGGACAACCGATTCGATACCCGAGTACGCGAGGATACAGCTCGCAATCCCCACGACAATGAGTCCGAAACCCCCGAAGAACCCCCGCTCTCCCGCGTGGTGTGTGACGGTCGTGAAGCTCGCCCCGATCGTGTCCCAGGATTGGGGTGTCGCTTCGAGAAAGGCGGAGCCGAGCAGCGTCAGGAGCACGAGCGCGACAACGAAGAAAACCCCGAACGTGAACCGGGCGTTCTCCTTGATCCCGAGAATATTCAGACCGGCGATCCCCCAGATGACGCCGAACTGGATTATCAGCTTCTCCACGGAAGAGAGGGCGACAAAGGTGAGGCCGTTTTCCACCGCGCTGACGGTGGAGATGCATGCGGTCAGGACGTAGTCGACCATGATCGAGGCGACCGCGATGAACGAGAGGGTGGGGCCCAGAACCAGATAGGAGAACGAGTACACCCCGCCTCCCTTGATCTTGTGATGCTCGAGGATCTCGGCGATCTCGGTCATCCGCGTGGAGAGGAACCGCATCAGGAGGGACGTGATGGCGATGAACGCGATCGCGCTGATACCGATGAAACGAAACGCCTCGCTGGGGGCGTAGAAGATGGAGGTCAGCTCGTCCATCAACGTGATGACGGCAATGGAAAGCCACGTCAGCCACCACCGGCCCCCGCTGAAGTAGGAGAGGAGGTTCTTCTTGCGGAAAAGCCAGAGGAAGACGCCGATGATGACGACTGCAAGGACCGACAGGATCGTGAGTTTCATGGGAGGAGGGAGCGTGGCTGTTAAATGATCAGCATCCCGTCGCCATAGCTGTAGAACCGGTACCCTTCCTTGATCCCCTTCTTGTATGACTTCATGATCAGGTCTCTTCCGGCGAACGCAGAGACCAGCATCAGAAGCGTCGATTCCGGCATATGGAAGTTGGTGATCAGCTTGTCGGCGATCTTGAAATCATACGGCGGGTAGATGAACTTGTCCGTCCAACCGCGATTAGGTTTCAGATGACCGTCGGTCGTCACGCACGACTCGAGGGCGCGGCAGGTACTCGTCCCGACGACAAACACGTCTCCCCTGCTGTCGATGGTCTTGTTGACCGCATCCACCGTTTCCTGGGAGATGTCGTAGAATTCCGAGTCCATTTTGTGCTTGCTCAGGTCTTCGACTTCGACTGGCCGGAACGAACCAAGCCCGATATGAAGAACCACCGGCACGATTTTGACGCCTTTGCGCCGGGCGGCTCCGAGCAGCCGGTTGGTGAAGTGGAGCCCTGCCGTCGGTGCCGCGACCGCCCCGATCGCCCTCGCAAAGACCGTCTGATAGGTTTCCTTATCCTTTTCGGTCGGGTCCCGCTTGATATAGTACGGGAGGGGCATTTTGCCAATCCGTTCTATGATCTTGAAGATGTCTCCCTGGACGTTGAAGCGGACGGTCCTTCCACGCGAGGTGGTATTATCGATCACCTCACACCAGAGTTTCCCCTCCTCGAAGAAGATCTTGTTTCCGATCCGGACCTTGCGCGCGGGGTCGACGATGACATCCCAGATATTCTCTCCCTTGTTCAGTTCGCGGAGGAGGAAGACTTCGATCCGTGCGTTGGTTTTCTCTTTCCTTCCGAACAGGCGAGCCGGAAACACTTTGGTCTCGTTGATGACCAGGCAGTCTCCCTTTTTCATATATCCCACGAGGTCGGAAAACCGCTTACCGGTGATCGACTCGTCCGCCCGGTCGAGGACCATCATCCGTGCGCTGTCGCGCGGGTGGGCCGGGTACTTGGCGATCAGGTTCCGCGGGAGCGGGTAGCGGAAATCAGAAAGCTTCATGATTCCTCCAGACAGTGTTGCATGGTGCCAGCCGCGGGCAGTTCCGTCCCCCCGGCACGTTGCATGCCGGGGGGGGCGCACCACGGGCTTCGGGCAATTACCGACGGCGCTTCACAGCGCGGCGCGACTTCGCGGGCTTTCGCGCAGCCTTGACGGGCACGTCGTTCAACGCCGCCCGCGCAGCCGCCAGACGCGCAATGGGCACGCGGAACGGCGAACAGCTGACGTAGTTCTGATTGATCTGGTGGCAGAACTCGACGCTCGAAGGATCGCCGCCGTGTTCGCCGCAGATCCCGACCTTGAGTGTGGGCCGTACCGCCCGCCCCTTCTCAATCGCGATCTTCATCAGGGAGCCCACACCGACACGATCCAGTACCTCAAACGGATCCTTCGGATAGATCTCCATCTCCACATACGGGATGAGGAACCTCGCCGCATCGTCACGGCTGACCCCAAGCGTGGTCTGCGTCAGGTCGTTCGTCCCGAAGCTGAAGAACTCCGCCACGCTCGCGATCTCGTCCGCAGTGATCGCTCCGCGCGGGATCTCGATCATCGTGCCGACCAGGTACGTGAACTTGACCTTTTTTTCCGCCATCACCTCGCCCGCCACGCGGCGCACGATCTTTTCCTGGTGCGCCAGCTCCTTTACGTTCCCCACCAGGGGAATCATCACCTCGGGCTCGACCTTCTTCCCTCGCAACTTCACATTCGCCGCCGCCTCAAAAATCGCGCGCGACTGCATCTCGGTGATCTCGGGATAGACAAGTCCCAGCCGGCAACCCCGGAAACCAAGCATCGGATTAAACTCGTGCAGGCTCTCGACGCGCGACCGGACTTTCTCGTACGGGATTCCCATCTGCTGGGCCAGCTTGCGCTGGGCTCCCTCTTCGTGCGGCACAAACTCGTGCAGCGGAGGGTCAATCGTGCGGATGGTCACCGGGCGTCCGTCCATCGCTTCGAAGATCCCCTCGAAATCGGCCCGCTGGAGCGGGAGCAGCTTCGCCAGTGCCCGGCGGCGCTCCTCCTCGGTGTCCGCAAGAATCATCTCGCGCATCGGTCCGATCTTGCCTTCGCCGAAGAACATGTGCTCGGTCCGGCACAATCCGATCCCTTCGGCGCCGAAAGCCACCGCATTCACCGCCTGATCAGGCTGGTCGGCATTTGTCCGGATCTTCAGGCGCCGGAATTTGTCGGCCCACGTCATGATCCTTGCATATTGCTGGTACACCGGCCCATCCTTGGGATCGAGGGTCCTGTCAACCAACACCTGCAATACTTCCGACGGTTTCGTGGCAACCTTCCCCTCGATCACTTCGCCGGTCGTCCCGTCAAGCGAAATCCAATCCCCTTCGCGGACCACCTTCCCCTTCACGGTCATGGTGTGGGTGCCGTAATCGATCTCGAGAGCAGAGCAGCCGGCCACGCACACTTTCCCCATCTGCCGGGCGACGAGCGCCGCATGAGACGTCATCCCGCCGCGGGCGGTGAGAATCCCCTCCGAGGCGTCCATCCCCTTGATGTCTTCGGGCGAAGTTTCGATGCGGGTCAGAATCACCTGCTCGCCCCGCTTCTTCCACTCTTCCGCGTCCGGCGCGTTAAACACCACACGACCGGTGGCCGCACCGGGACCTGCATTGAGACCCTTGGCCAGCAAACGGCCGCCATCGACCGCCGCCTTCTTCTGCTTCAGATCGAACACCGGCCGCAGCAGCTGGTTGAGCTGGTCAGGTTCGATCCTCGCCAGCGCTTCCTTCTCCGTTATGAGCTTTTCGGTGACCATATCCACAGCGATCTTGATCGCGGCAAAGGCCGTCCGTTTGCCCACGCGACACTGCAACATGTATAGTCTGCCCTGCTGGATCGTGAACTCGATGTCCATCATGTCCCGATAGTGCTTTTCGAGGGTCTTCCGGATCCTGTCGAGATGCGCGTACATCTTCCCGTCCTGTTCCTTCATCCGGGAAATGGGAAGGGGGGTCCGGATTCCCGCCACGACATCCTCGCCCTGGGCGTTCATCAGGTATTCGCCGTAGAAGACGTTCTCACCCGTGGCGGCGTCCCGCGTGAAGGCGACCCCGGTTCCGGAATCCTCGCCCATGTTGCCGAACACCATCGACTGAATATTAACGGCCGTACCCCACCATTCCGGAATGTCATACATTTTCCGGTAGGCAATAGCCCGTTCGTTGTTCCACGACCCGAACACCGCACCGATGGCCCCCCAGAGCTGGGTCATCGGATCTTCGGGGAAACCATGTCCCGTCTTCTCCTTGATCGCCTTCTTGAAGAGCCCGACGAGCTCTTTCATGTCCTCGGCGCCCAATTCCGTATCGAGATGGACCCCTTTCCCCCTCTTTTTCTCCTCGATGATCAATTCAAACGGGTCGATCTCGTCCTTGTGTACCGGCTTCAAGCCAAGCACGACGTCCCCGTACATCTGCACGAACCGCCGGTATGAATCATACACGAACCGGGAATTGCCCGTTTTCTTGACGAGACCTTCGGCCACGACGTCGTTCAGACCGAGATTGAGGATGGTGTCCATCATGCCGGGCATGGAGGCACGCGCCCCCGAACGGACGGAAACCAGAAGTGGGTTCTTCGGGTCGCCGAACTTCGCTCCCATGGCCTTCTCCACCTTCTTGAGCGCGGCGGCGACTTCGCCCTTCAGGGACTTCGGGTACGTCTTCTTGTTCTGATAGAAGTACGTGCAGAGTTCAGTGGATATCGTGAATCCCGCCGGCACCGGCAGTCCGATGTTGGTCATCTCTGCAAGGTTGGCGCCTTTCCCTCCGAGCAGCGCTTTCATTTCGGCCCGACCATCGGCCTTTCCGTGACCAAAATAATAGACGTATTTCTTCATTGTCTCCCTCTGAATGTATGGTTCTTTATTGTTTCCGCTCTTTCACGGCGCGAAGGAACGCGCCAAGAATTGTTTCGGAAAACGAGTGTTCCATGCCCCACGCCCGTTCCGGGTGCCACTGGACCATGAGGATCCAGGAGCGCCCGTCCGGTTCCGCCCATTCAATCGCTTCGACCACATTGTCGTCGGAGAGTGCCGCAACGCGCAGACCTTTCCCCGGCGTGAGAACAGCCTGATGATGCGAGGTGTTCACCATCCCCGCGCCCGTACCAAGAAGAGCACGAAGCAGCGATCCCTGCATGACGAGCAGCGGATGCACCTTCGTCCCTTCCGTGTCGCGGGCGTGGGACAGGTATCCTGCGCCCGGAAGGTCGGGAACCAGGCTTCCTCCCAGCGCGACGTTGAACACCTGGCAACCGCGGCAGATGCCGAGAATAGGCTTGCCGGCGGCGAGAGCCTGCCGGATAATATCGAACTCAAATTCATCCCTGTCGGTCTTGACCTCACGCGCCATCCGGAGCGCACCTTCGCGTCCGTAGAATGCGGGGTGAACGTCCCCTCCCCCCGTGAGGAGAATCCCGTCGCACTCGTCCAGTTCCTCCTGGGAGGTGCTCCCGGGAGAGAGGATGCGCAACGTCGCCCCCGGAGCGGATCTCCCGACCCAGGTAAGATAATTGTCGAGGGAATCATGCTCCCTCAAGATGTCGGTAAGCCCGAAGATCATGGTGCCGCCGGAACAACGCTGTCGATCAGTCGATGCAGGGTCTCCTCACCGGCGGTTAACCGAACGACAACGGGAAGATACCAGACGGGGAATTGCGCGAGGAAATTCTCGCGAATCTCGTCATCAGCCATCATCCGCACCGCATCCTTCTCCGTGGTGAGCATCAGGTCCGCGTGAGAGGTCCGAAAGGTTTCAAGGAGTCCCTGGATATCTCCTCCATCGTAGCGATGATGATCCTGGAATGTGACCCATCCGGTCAGTTCCGCACCGGTAGCAGCGACGGTCTCGGCGAACCGTCCGGGGTTCCCGATCCCGCTGAAGGCAAGAACCCTCTGCGCCGCGAAAACTCGCGGCTCCATACGTTGCCCCGAGCCGGCGTGAACGAACCCCTGAGCATCGACAACCGCACGAACCATGGGACCTTCGAACCATTGTTGCACGAGCCGCCCCAGCTCGGCCAGAGTTGCCCCGCTCTCTCCGCCGGCCCAGATGATGACGTCCGCCCGCCGGATACCCGAGAGAGGTTCACGCCGCCTTCCTGCCGGAAGGGGAAGCTCCAGTCGCAGGTCTTTCGACGCATCGATGACGAGGATATTGCAGTCCCGGTGGAGATAGCGGTGCTGGAAGGCATCATCAAGGACAAGAACCTCAGCGCCAAACTCCTCAACAGCCCGCCGGGCTCCCTTGATCCGTCGCTCGGCGACAACGACCACCGCACCGGGAAACTTGCGCGCCACCTGGACAGCTTCATCTCCCCCTTCCGCGGCGTCTGCACAAACACCATTCCCGCCGGAAACCACCACAACTCCCCGGGATGACCTTCCATAGCCGCGGCTGAGGACGGCGACCTTCTTCCCGCGCTTGATCAGGTACGCGACAAGGTATTCGACGATCGGAGTCTTGCCCGTTCCGCCGGCCGTCAGATTTCCGACAGCTATCACCGGGACCGCGACTTTCTCGGTCCTCAGGAAGCCGACATCAAATGCCTTATTGCGAAAGAACGTCACGGCGTCGTAGAGTCCGGCCAATGGGGACAACGCCAGTGTGCGCATGCTGCTACTTTCCGTACCCTGCGTCCTTGAGTTGTTGCTCGACATTCTGGAGTTTTTCGTCCGCCCGGTAGGTGACGTGAAGTTTCTTCAGAAGGAGGAGCATACTTATTTTGTCGTCGGTCAGGCGTCGCACTTTTTCCGCGCTTTCCGTGCGGTCCGTCCGTCGCAGTTCTGCCAGGCGCGCATCTGCAGCCTGGACCCCGGCAGCCAGGGTTCGCTCGGCCGTCTGGTCGCGGTCCATTTTCATGTAGGCGCGACCCATCTGCCGATAGAACCCGCCGATGTAATTCGACTCTTTGAATTTCCCCAGGGCTTCCTTCTGGTTTTTGACGCAGGTGGCATAGTCCCCGGCCTCGAAGTACGCCAGCCCGAGATTATAATACTGGCGATCGTACGGGTATTGCCCCGCGTATCGTTTCGCATAGAGAAGGAACCCACGCTGGTCTTTCAGGCCGAGGGCAAGTTCGCAGAGTCGCTCGTATGTTTCGGCTTCCTTCTCCCCCAGACTTTCCAGCCGGGCGAAATAGCGATAGGCGGTCCGCATTGCCGCATTCTGGGGATCCTTCCCCTGCAGTTCCCGGGCGCGATCGTACCAGAGTTCCGCCAGATCCTGCACGGCGGGCTTGTCGGTGGAGTCCATCGCGACCACCTGCCGGAGGAGAACCTCCGCGGAATCCCGTTGTCGCAGGAGGAAAAGCCTGTGACCCTCACGAAAAACATTGTCTCTGGTCGCGGGAGGTGCCGGCTGCGCCGTTTCCTCCGCCGGTTTGCAGGAGGGAAGGAGCGCCGTCGAACAGCCGATCAGAAGGGCCGTCAGTCCCCGGTTCATGCCGTCTCTCCGAGGGCGATGATTCCAAGGGCGACCTTATCCGAGGCTCCGGGGCCGCCGAGTTTCGACTTGATGACCGCGAGCTCACGGCGCATGGCATTGCCACGAGCCGGATCATCGAGAAGCGGCGCCACCTCCCGCACGAGGTTTTCGCGGGTCATCTCGCGCTGCACAAGTTCGGGCACCACTTTCCTTCCCGCAACGATGTTGACCAGGCCGATATAGGGTACGTCCACGAGCAGACGACCGAGGATGAAACTCGTTTGCGAGGTCTTGTACACCACGACCATCGGCGTGCCAAACCAGCCTGTTTCAAGCGTCGCCGTGCCGGAGGTGACCATTGCCGCGTCGGAATACTGCATCAGGTCGTATGTGGCGTTTTCGACCAGCGTCACGCGCGCGTCCCCGGGAACATGCGAGCGGATCAGGTCGGCGCCGAGATTAGGGGCCACGCCGACCGCGACCTGCAGCGGGCGTCCGGACCGAAGATCCTCCGCCGCCTGGAGCATGACGGGAAGTATCCGATCAACCTCCTGCCGGCGGCTCCCGGGAAAAAGACCGAGGAGTTTCTGCGAGGGATCGAGGTGATTCCTCTGAAAGAAAGCCTGCCGGATGCACGAAGCACCGATGCGTTCCACGATCGGATGTCCCACGAATTCGACGTCCATCCCCTCCGCCTGATAGATCTCCACCTCAAACGGGAACACGACTTTGATGCGATCAACCACTTCTTTGATCGTCTTTACTCTTTTCCTGTTCCAGGCCCAGACCTGCGGACTGATGTAGTAGAGCACTTTGATCCCGCGCGCTCTGGCCTTTCGTGCAAACCGGAGATTGAACCCGGGGTAGTCGATGAGCACGACGACATCCGGGCGACGTTCCGCCAGAAGGCGAACCAGGGTTCGTTCGACGCGGAACACCGTCGGGAGATTCCTGAACACCTCGAGAAATCCCATAAACGAAAGCCTGGAGCAATGAAATATGAGCTCCACGCCTTCCCGCTGCATGGCATCGCCCCCGATGCCATAGAGATCAATTTCGTTTCTTCTGGCGCGCAGCGCGCGTGCGACACCCGAACCATGAAGATCGCCCGAAGCCTCGCCCGCGATCATGAGAACACGATTGAGCACCTCAGCCCCCCTCCCGGCGGAGCAGGTAGAGAACAAGCAGCGCAAGGGTCACCAGACCGACCGCCTGCAGCGTGCGGCGTTCGGATGCGAGACCTTCGCGAAGACTGACCGTTTTGTCCGGGACCCTGGAAGACAGGTACGGCCTCAGACGGGGGAAGAACCGCCGCACGGCGCCGCAGTAGGTCGCGTACTCGGCCCCAAACGTCGCGTCGAGATACTCTTCTTCCCTGGTGACGATGAGATAATACTGCAGATAGAACCAGGCCACCGCAACGAGGAAGAGCCACGGGAAAAGGGCGAGCGACATGATCCCGATACCGGCGTAGATCAGCATATTTCCGAGATAAAGGGGATTGCGCACGTGGGCGAAAGGGCCGTTGGTAATGAGGTACGTCCCTCCGACAGTCCCGGTCGTCCGTGTTTCGGACCCGGCAATCGAGACACCCCAGAACCGAAGCGCCTCCCCGGCAATCACGCCGAAAAGGCCGAGGATCATGCTGGCGAGGGTCGGGCGCGCGAACCAGACCATGAGGAGGAGGAACGGAATCGGAGTGAAACTCCGGTACTTGAAGATCAGTGTCCGTATGTCGTGTCCTTCGCTCATGCTTCGCAGGTAAATGCCTCGCGGCGTCGCAGTTCCGCACGATGGCGCTTCCGGAGCCGCTTGCGCGCAAGCAGCAGCCGAAACCGGGAAATGACGTCGTAAAAATCAGTGTAGGGATAGTAGGAAATGTTTTCCTTCTGGCAGAATCTCTGCAAATCGTCCTTTGCGAAGACGATGTCCGCATACTGCGCCGCGCACCGGTCCGAATACCCTTCTCCGATATACGCGATGATATCCAGTTCGCCCGCCAGCCCCAGCATCACATTCCGCTTGCAGCAGGCGCACCGATCGCATCCCTCGGCAGAGTGCGGGAAGATCACGGCCGGGGGGTCGAGTTGCAGGCGATTGGAGTAAAACGATACTCCTTCTATTCCGTGTGATGCGAGAATTCGTTCGATATAGAAATCGAGACCGTCGCTCACAACGTGAAACTCCAGCGCCTTCTCCCGGCAGAACCGGACGAATTCCGTGAATCCCGGCGTCAGCGCTCTCGAGCGCGCAAATGCGTCGGCCTCCTGGAGTGGAAGCGCACGTATTTCCGCCGCTTCACGGCTGAAACACTCCCGCGCTGAGATCCGCCCTGCGCGGTACTCGCGCACGTGGTTCGTGCAGGCCTCTCCCCCGAACCTCAGGAAAAACGCGTCGCCAATATCCTCCCTGGTGATGGTGCCGTCGAAATCGATGAAGGTCTTGAGTGCCATGGATCAGGCCGTGGCGACCGCGGCGGAGGCCACCTGCGATTCCTGATTGAATCGTACCGTCACGATCTTGGAAATCCCCTCTTCCTCCATGGTGATGCCGTAGAGCGCGTTCGCCGCTTCCATGGTCCGCTTGTTGTGCGTCACCACGATAAACTGGGTGTTGTTGGAAAACTTCCGGAGGATGCGGGTGAAACGGTCGATATTCGCATCGTCCAGAGGGGCGTCCACTTCGTCGAGGATGCAGAACGGGCTCGGCTTGACGAGGTAGATGGCGAAGAGCAGGGCTATGGCCGTGAGTGTTTTCTCACCGCCCGAGAGAAGGTCGATGGAGGTCGGTCGTTTGCCCCGGGGTTTGGCAACGATGTCGATGCCGGCCTCGAGAGGGTCCACCCCATCCTCGAGCCGCAGGTCACACTCGTCCCCCGGGTCGAAGAGGCTCTTGAACGTCTCGATGAAATTCGTCCGGATCAGCGCGAACGTATCCAGAAACTTCTTCTGCGCGGTGGCGTTGATCTCCTCGATGGTCTCCAGCAGGGTTTTCTCGGCCTCGAGAAGGTCTTTGCGCTGGGTCGAGAGGAATTCGTACCGCTTCTTCTCTTCGGTGTACTCTTCGTAGGCGGCAAAATTGATGTTCCCGAGCCCCCTGCTCTTGTCGCGCAACCCCTGGATTTCGTCGCGCAGGGCCGCGAAGTCCACAAACTCGTCCTCGGGATAGGCCTTCAGCGCGAGGGTGAATTCGAACTCTTCCAATGCGCGTGCGCGAAGATGATCCGCTTTTGCCTTAAGGTCCTGGACTTTGAGCTCCGTGTCGTGCGCCAGGCGGAGGGCTTCATCGTGGATGCGGCGATGATCTTTGATGCGAAGTTCACGCTGATGGGTTTCTTCGCGGACACTGACCGCCTCCTCTTCGACCGACGTGCGGGCATGTTCGAGGTCCTCGAGACCCGACCGGAGCTGCAGGATCTCGCCCGCATTGGTTTCCATCGCCGCACGCGCGGCAGCGATCTCATCCTCTGCCAGACGCTGCTCGCGGGCATTCCGTTCCAGCGTCGCGGCTATTTCCTGGAGGGAGTTTTCGGTTCGTTCGATGTCCGCCAGGACGTTCTGCAGGTCGTTGCGAACGTTGACGAGCGCAATTCTCCCCTGGCTGACCGTCGCCGAACGCACATCCCATTCCTCTTCCAGTCCGGTCAGCGCGAGGGTGCCTGCTCCGACCGTCCGTTCCACTTCTGATTTTTCCGCCGCCAGGCGGAGAGCGTCGGGTTCCGCCTCGCCCACGGCAGCCTGGAGTTCTTCCGCTCCTGCAGTCAGTTCGGCGATCGCCTCGGCGTTCCGGGCAATGCTGTCGTCCGCGCGCTTCTTCTCGAATTCGAGCTGCGCAATGCGCATTTCGACGGCGGTCATCTCCTTCTCGATATCCTTCACGGCCTCGGTAAGAGACTTCAGGTCAACCGCGGCATGTTCCCGCTGAAGGGCGGCACGCTCTTCGATGAGGGCAAGGAGGGACTCTTCGGCCAGGGTGATCACGGTCGTGAGCTCGTCGATCTGGCGGCGTTTCCCGATCGTGCCACCTTCGTCCTGCCGGGCGCTCCCTCCCCGGGCAATTCCGACTCCCGAGGCTATTTCTCCGCGGAGCGTCACGCAGCGGATGCCCGCGACCGCGCGCGTAACTTCAGCAGCTGTCATGGGGGAATCCACAACCAGGACCCGGTCCAGCAGAAACCGAAACAGCGGTCGGTATTCCGGCTCGAACGAGGCGAGGTCTATTGCCCAGCCAAGCACCCCATCGAAGTGCGGCAACGTTACATGGGAATGCAGCCGCGGGACCCGGTTGAGAGCGACAAACGTGGCTTTCCCTTTTTCCTCCTGCTGAAGCAGTGCGATCCCGCGTTCTGCATCGCGTTCCTCATCCACGACCATCAGGCCGGCCGCTTCGCCCAGTGCAGCCTCGAGGGCAGGCCGGTAACGCTCCTCGGCATGAATGGCATCCGCCACGGTCAACTTTCGCGGGGGTTTCCAGCCGTCGGAGGCGGAAAGGAATCGCACTCCCTCCGACAGCCCTTCCCGGCTTTCGATCAGCCCTTTGAGAAAGTCGACTTTGGCCCGCTGACGTTCGATGGACCCGCGGGCCTCCACTTCCTGCCGCGTACGGGCGTCGATCTGCTCTTTCAGCGCATTCCGCCTGGCTTCAGCATCGTAGCAGCGTATCTCGGCCTCGGCAAACGCCCGACGGTGCGTTTTGTCTTCCGCGCTAAGATCGGCGATCGCCTGCTGGAGCCGAAGGATCTCCGCCCGATATCCGTCGTTTTCCTCCGTCGCGTGCTGTGCGCGCCCTTTCAGGTTCTCTGCCTGCCCCTTCCGCCTGTCCTGCTCGGCGGTCACGGCCGCAATCTGCTGGACAAGCGCAATGGTCCTCTCGTTAGAATTCTGCAACTCCCGTTTCTTATCATCCAGGACAACGGCAAATGCGCGCAGGTCTCCTTCCCGCGCCCCGAGCGCTTCGAGCGCTTCCTGCTCCCGGACACGAAGAGCACCACTCCGCTCCCCGAGTTCAGCCTGCAGGCTCTCAAGCCGGGCGCGGGCGCCGTGCAGTTCCTCCTGCTCATGGCCCAGGCGAACCAGGTTCTCCTTAAGTGCGCGCACCCTCTCCGCGCTTATGAGGTTACGCTGTTCCACCTGGTGAACCCGCTCGCGCTGGAGGGTAACGTCGCGCTGAGCCTCTGCCAGACGCTTGTCCACCTCGAGCATCTGCGTGCGGAGGGCCTCCAGCTGGCTTTCCTCGGCGGAAAGATCCAGCGTCAGCTGCGACTGATCGGTGCTCAATGCCACAAACTTCGATTCCAGGGGAGCAAGGCGGGCATGGATCTGCGCGAATTCGCGCTCCATCAGCTCGATTTCGAGGCCGCGGAGCCTGGTCCGGACACTGTTGTACTGCTCGGCCTTCCGGGCCTGTCGTTCAAGCGATCCAACCGCCTTCTGGACTTCCGTCACGATGTCATTGACGCGAACCAGATCGGCCTGGACGCTCTCCAGCTTTCTGTAGGCCGCCTTCCGGCGGTGTTTGTACTTGGTGACCCCTGCCGCTTCTTCGAACAGCCGCCGGCGCTCATCCGTCTTATCACTCAGAATCACTTCGACCATTTTCAATTCAATGACAGAGTAGGCGTCGGACCCCATCCCGGTATCCATAAAGAGGTCCAGGATGTCTTTCAATCTGCACGGAACCTTGTTGAGGAGGTATTCGCTCTCTCCGGAGCGGTACACCCTCCGCCCGATGGTGACCTGCGAATACTCCGAGGGGAGGATGCCACGGGTGTTTTCGATCACCAGGGAGGCCTCTGCCATGCCGAGCGGCTTGCGCGCCTTCGTGCCGTTGAAGATCACATCTTCCATCTTGTCGCTGCGCAGCGCGCTGTAGCGTTGTTCGCCCAGCACCCAGCGGATCGCGTCGACGATGTTCGTCTTGCCGCACCCGTTCGGCCCCACGATCGCCGAAATCCCGCTGTCGAATCCGAGCGACACGCGCTGTGCGAACGACTTGAATCCCTGTATTTCAAGCTTGGAGAGATACATTACCCGCCCAGTGTCAGGGTGTGGTACCAGAACGAAATGTACATGGGTCCGGAATAAACCAGGTCGTAGTACAGGTAGAGTCCGGCAATCGCCGCCAGGGCGACAAGCCATCCCGCTGCATAGATTTTGATGGGTCGCGCGTCAAAAACGATCGCCAGGCCCTTCAGGAATCGGAGAAACACCCAGAGATGAAGGAACAGGTAGATGAACAACGCTGGGAGAACGTACGCACTGCTCTCCAGGAGTCGGAACAGAATCATCCCGATCGGAATCAGGACCACAAGCGGGGCGGTGGACCATACCGTCACCGTATAGATATGGTACACAAAGACGCGTGTCTTGAGAAACGACCGGAGGACGAACACGAGCAGGGCCACGAGCAGCAACCCGCCGAAGAGGACCGTGCCTCCCAGCAGGATAAACCGGAGAGGATTCCAGATCAAGGGCACCACGAGCGCCTTCAACCGGTCCGCGATAAGGACAAGCGAGAGGACGTTGTCAAGGAACAGGTTCCCGCGGAAATGGAGGAGGAGGCTGGAGAGCACCACTCCTGACGCGCCCGCCACGATCAACCCGAGGATTGTGCTGTGAAGACCGAGAACTGCGTGCTGATCGCGGACATCGGCGAAGAAATTGTAGGAGCTGAACAGCGCCCGGTTGAGGCTTTCGCGGAATCTCCGGTTGGCATTGTAGAGATAGGCAAGGCCGACAAGGAGAACAAATCCCGAAAGGACGTAGATGATCGGTGCCGTTGCGGAGGCACTTCCGGGCGGCAGCGCAACGAATTTTTCGTTCTGAAAAATCGCGCGGACGGCATCATAGGCGATCCGCTTTTCCCGTTCTCCGCTCACCAGACCAACGCAGTACAGCGTCGGATCGCCGCTGTGCACCGTCAGCGCGGGCCGGTCTCCCCTCCAGTCGTTGAAGGCCCAGGCAAACCCGCCGTCGAAATCCATCGTCCGGAGCGCTTCGAACCGTTGGAGAAAGAACCGTGCCTGAGCCTGCTGGGAGAGCGGATCGTTGTAGCCGTTCTTGTTGTCGTGCTGGACTTCCGTGCCGAGGCGCAACGCAACGAGAGGCCGATCGCGGTGGCGCGCGCGCCACTGTTCCAGTTCGCTCTTGAAGCTCTTGGAATCCTCGGCCGTTACATTGAGCGCCACAAAATCCACGAGGTCGCTGCACGCATCCGCCTGTGCTTCCCGGAGGGAATAATACAGCGGCCGGGCATCCAGGCTGCGCATATGCTCTGCAAGGCCGGCAACAAAGGCCCTGGCACCATCGCCCCCGGCATCAAACTGGTCACCCAGTCCCCACGCGAGAACGGAGGGATGGCTCCGATCGCGGACAATCATCTCCCGGGCCGCGGTGACTGCAAGGTCAAGATACCCTTCTTCCGCCAGGATCGCCGCCGGAGCCCGGAGTGGTAGCTCTTCGAGTGCGAGAAGGCCGTACCGGTCGCAGAGGTCGAGCATGTATGGATGCGGGGGGTGGCTGGCGAAACGAATCGCGTTCGCCCCGAGATTCTTGATCAGGACAACATCCCGTTCCATCTGCTCGTAGGTGAGGGCACTCCCCCAGTTCGGGTGGTCCTCGTACCAGACAACGCCACGCAGAATGATCCTCTTCCCGTTGAGAAAAAAATCTGCGTTGTGGACATCAAGGCTCCGCAGGCCGATGTTGACATCGTACTCGTCGACAGCAGCGGCAGCCTTCCCAACTTCATTCAGGATCAGACATCGCGCAATGTACAGGTCCGGAGTTTCAACGCCCCAGATCTTCGGGGCGTCAACGACGACCGAACATTTCAGCGGTTCCCAGCCATCGGCGGCCCTGTTCAGGGGGACCGGCGCGCTCCGTGCCACCGCCTGACCCGTGATCTTCTCGGCAATTTCCAGAACACAGGTGAGGTTCCCCGCAGGGATGCTCCCGACAGTTCCATTCGAAGGATCCGGCCCCTCGATGGTGACCTTCGCATGAATAAGTGCCTTTGCCGCGGACTCATCCACTGCGGACTCCAGCACGACGTCCTTCACATACAGAACCGGCGTCGCAAGCAGGAAAACATCGCGGAGGATGCCGCCATAATTCCGGCTTTCCCACACTCCGGCGTGCAGAGGGAGCGTCTTGCGAGGATCAAGCCTGTTGTTCACCACCACGGTTATCCGGTTCTCCGCACCGACCTGAAGGAAGCTCGGCTGGATCGGCTGAACAAAACTCGTGGCGCTCCCGCTGTGGCTGGTCAGGAACTCGCCATTGACGGAAATCTCGACGGAATGGCCGGCTCCAAACATGACCAGCTGAAAGGCAGAGCGGTCCAGCTGCTCCGGTGTGAGCGTAAACGTTTTCTCTAACGTCATCGGGCCGCCGGAGAGAAATGCATGAGGAACCTTCACAACGCCGCCTGCACCTCCCTCCCGATGAACTGTCCAGGTCCCCGCGAGGTCCAGCTTCTGTCTCGTGGGGGTATCATTCAAGAAACCGACATCCGATCCCCGGGGGTGAGGATTGCCGTTTTCAAGAAGGCCAGTCTGGGCCTTGCCGGCAAGACAAGACGTCAGGAGAATGGCAAAGGAGAAAAAGGTCCGATGGAGGAGAGAAAAAGCCGGATGAGTATCCGATGTGGGGGATGTGATTGCCAAGTATATCTAACCGATTGTCCGCAGTAAATTAGACCGAATCGGTTAAATATAAGCATAAAGCGACGGAAAAGCAAAGAAAATGAAGGAATTTCTCCGAAAAGCCGAAAAACAGCTATGTTTTGGCAGATCTGATTATCGCAATGAATGATTCCGCCTTTAGACAAGCACCGCCAACCAATGCTCCATCTATGTCAGTCTGGCGCAAAAGTTCTGCCGAATTGTCTGGCTTCACGCTTCCACCATACTGGATTACGATGGACTCCCCACTCCTGTCCCCGAAGAGCTGGCGAACGAGGGATCGAATCAGGGCATGCACTTCCTGTGCCTGCGCCGGTGTCGCGTTTCTCCCCGTCCCGATCGCCCACACGGGCTCGTACGCAATAATGATGTTCTCCAGATCGGATGCCGCCATCCCTGACAGAACGCCGCGGACCTGGGACTCTACGACGCTTGCCGTCGTCCCTCCCTCCCGCTCCTGGAGAGTCTCGCCTACGCAGATGATCGGTTTCAGTCCCGCAGTAAGCCCCTTCTTCGCCTTCCGGTTGATGAGATCGTCTGATTCGTGGAAAAACTGCCGTCGCTCCGAGTGCCCGAGGATTACGTGAGAGCAGCCTGAGGAGCGGAGCATCTTCCACGAAATCTCACCCGTATAGGCACCCTCGTCGAACTCCGACATATTTTGCGCGCCGAGCTTGATCGGAGAGTTTTTCAACAGGTCCGAGGCGAGGCTCAGCGAGGTGTAAGGAGGGGCGACAATCACCTCTACTCCCCGGGGCGGGGTCCCCAGCCCGGATACGAGGCTGCTGAGAAGGTCCGACGTCTCGCGGAGATCCTTGAACATTTTCCAGTTACCTGCAATGACTTTGGGTCGCATGGCATTTCCGTTATTTCATGAGACAGTGTTGGTAGCGGGGATCATTCCCCGCCGGTAGAGTGCAAAGGTGATTCTGTGTATTGTGTCACCGGACGCGAGAAAATCCTCCTGTGGAAGGGATGCGTCACGGTCAATACCGGCCGGGTCGACTGGCGCACGACTTCTGCCGTGTTGTTGCCGATATACACCCGTCGGAGCCCTTTCCGTCCGTGTGTGGACATCACAATGAGGCCTACATCCCGGTCGTCCGCGAACCGGATGATCGAATTGCTTGGCTCCACATCGCGATCGAACACCCATTCGACGTGCACCGAGGCGGCCTGCGGATGGTGGTCCTGCAGATTCGGAAGACGTTTGCGGATTTCCACCTCGGGTTCAGGGTGTTCCAGCTCGCTGATGTACTGTATATGGAGAAGTGCCCCGTTTTGCCGGGCGATGGAGAGCGCATAGGAGAGCGCCACATTCCCCGAGGGGGACAGGTCCGTCGGACAGAGAATCGAGGAGACTTTGCCGTCGTGCCGGGGAGCCTCCTGGATGCTGAGGACCGGCTGGCGGGAGAGCCGGACGACGCGTTCGGCTGTGCTCCCGATCAGCGACGTCGAGAGGCTGGTATGCCCCCGCGTGGCCATGACGATAAGGTCGTACTCCTGCCGCTCACTCTCTTCCACGATCACTTTGTACGCCCGTCCTTCCCTGATCTGCGCGCGAAAGGAGACAGGCCGATCGCTGAAGGCTTTCCGGAGGACATCAAGGCGGGCCTCGATCTCCTGTCGCGTCTTCCGCCGAAACGACGCGATCTCTGCTCCCTGGACCTCCATCGCCCCGAGGGGCGAGACGGGGTATTCATCGACGTGGAAAAGGGTAATTTCGGCGTGATAGGACGACCCCATGATAACGGCGAACCGCAGCGCCGCCTCGGCATGAGAAGAAAAGTCGGTCGGAACCAGTACACGGCGGAGCTCGTACATGGCTACCCTTTCAGGGCGTCAAGCTGTTTCTGGAGGATTCGATTGACCATGGACGGGTTGGCCTTTCCCTGTGTGGCCTTCATGGTCGCACCGACGAAAAAGCTCAACACTCTGGTGTTCCCGCCCAGAAATTTCTTCACCTGCGCCGGGCTTTCCGCAAGCACCCT
>Ga0326726_10001661_pt1 | contig 20688 bp, 20 predicted proteins | sample MHFenrmetagenome_2_FD_207603 | JGI IMG/M metagenome (GOLD analysis project Ga0326726, IMG submission 207603) | Lab enriched peat soil microbial communities from Michigan Hollow, Ithaca, NY, United States - MHF15MN | ecosystem: Environmental > Terrestrial > Soil > Wetlands > Peat | place: USA... | reverse complement strand
GTGTCCCACGGCTGGAAGAACGTCGTGTGGTTCTTCATCATCGCGTCACGCTTCAGTCGCTCCGCGTTCTGGTAACGTTCAAGCGGATTGCTGATCGGCGAGCGCATCGCGACGTACGCGATCGTCGCGTCGACGGTCGCGCCGGTCAGCGGAATCGCGTTGTAGCGCGCGTCGCGCGGGCGCATGGCGAGCAGTTCGGCCACGTGGCCTCCGCTCGAGCTGCCGTAGATGCCGATCTTCGATCCGTCTCCGTTCCACGACGCCGCTTTCGACTTGAGCCAGCGCACGGCGAAGTTGGCGTCCTGCACGCACGCCGGGTACGGCGCTTCCGGCGCCAGCGTCATGTCGATGGCCACGACGAGCACGCCGCTCGCCGCGATCGCGCGGTCCATCGGTTCTTCAGCCTTGCGATCCTTCGCGTTCCACGCGCCGCCGTGCAGATCGAGCAGCGTCGGGAAGGGACCCGCGCCAGCCGGCTGATAGATGCGGGCCAGCAGCGAGCGCCCGGCTTTCGTCTTCCGGTACTCGACATCGCTAACCTTGACCTCGAACGTCGCGTGCGGATCGTACGGCGTCTTCATGTTGGCTCTCACCAGGGCCGGCACCATCGGCAAGCCCGCGCCGAGGGCTGTCATCGTCGTGAGAAAGTCACGTCTCTTCATTTGATGAACACCTCCACGGCAGTCGCCGTCGAGTCCGTGGCGTTCTTGAATCCGTGCGGCGTGCCCTTGTTGATGAAGTACACGTTGCCGGCGGTGGCGTTGATGGTATCCGCGCCGAGGTTCAACTGCACGGCACCTGTCAGCGGGATGAACAAATGAAACCGCACATCGTCGTGCTGGTGGACGCGGCGTGTGCCGCCGGGTTTGATCTCGAGACTGCCGGCGCGCAATTCGGCGCGATCGATGACGGGCGACGTGTTGAAGACGCCCGGGTCGACTTCGCGTGTCGCCGGTCCAGTTTGCGCGGGCGAAGGCGCTTGCGCGCGGACGAGCGACGCGAACAACACAGCTGCGACGACGACCACTGCTGACGCGCGTTTTCGCATGGAACCCTCCGGGTTGGATGCCCATTGTAGTACACCATGTGGGTGGACATGACCACGCAATCGCGCGGCACGGCGGTCATCATCGGCGCTTCTTCAGGGATCGGTGAAGCGCTGGCTCACGAGTTGAGCCGCGACGGCTGGCGGTTGGCGCTGATGGCCCGGCGGCTCGATCGACTCGAGGCCCTTCGCGAGAGGCTCGGGCCCGATGCTGTCGTGCGTCGTCTCGACGTCGCGCAGGGTGATGCGACGGCGGTCTTCGAGAAGTTCGTCGACGAGCTCGGGGGCGTTGATCTGGTGATTGTCAGCACCGGAACCGGGCATCTGAATGCGGGCCTGGACGCCGACCTCGATCTCGACACCGTGACCGTGAACGTGCTTGGCTTCATGAAACTCAGCCAAGCCGCAATGCGGCACTTTCTGAAGCGCGGTCGAGGGCACCTGGTCGGAATTACGTCGGTCGCGGCATTGCGCGGCAGCGGCGAGGCGGCCTCTTACGCCGCGTCGAAGGCGTTTCAGTCGCTGTATCTGGACGGCCTTCGAGCCCTTGCGACGAAGAGCGGGCGCCCGATTGCCGTCACCGAAGCGCAGCCGGGGTTCGTCGCCACGGCGATGATGAAGACCGACCGCCCGTTATCGCCGCTCGTCCGATGGCTGTTGGTCGCTTCGCCGGCAACGGCAGCTCGACAGATCGCTCGCGCGATTCGAAAGCGCGCGAAGCACGCGTACATCACGAGGCGCTATGCGCTGGCGGCGTTCATCGTCAGACTCCTGCCGCGAGCTGGCTGAGCGCGTCAATCATCTGTCAGCGGGACACTTCCGATTCTCATCCCGCGCCACGCCGGAACGACGCACGCGATCAAGGCCGCGCCGGCGATCGTCGCCGCGACCTCCGCGAACGTCGTCGCATCGTTCGCGCTCAATCCGAAGAACATCGTCGACAGCAGGCGCGTCGCGCCAATCGCCAGCGGGGTCCCGCAGAGCAGCCCGATCGCGGTGAACCGCGCACCTTGCCCGATCACCAGCCGCACGATGTCCGCGTGGCGCGCGCCGAGCGCGACGCGAATGCCAATCTCCCTGGCGCGCTGGCTCACCCCGTACGAAATGACCGCGTAAATCCCGGTGACCGCGAGCGCCAAGGCCGCCGCGCCGAACAGCGACAGCAGCAGCAGGTTGAAGCGCCGCGGCGCGACCGCGCCTGAGAGGTAACCGTCGAGCGGCCGAATCTGCGAAGCAGCGACCTCGGGATCGACTCCGCGGACTTCGCGAGCGAGGCTTGTCACAAAGCTCGCCGGGTCGCCGGTCGTCCTCACAACCCAGAACATGTTCGCCGCGGCGCCGCCCACGGTGTCGGCGTGGATCTGCGGATAGGTCAGATACAGGTCCCACGTAGCATCGGCGTCGAGAGCGATCTGCTTGACGTTCCCGACGACGCCGACGATTTCGACGGGCCGCGGCGGTCCATCGCTGTCGTCGACGAGCAAGCGCGCACCGATCGGCTCGATTCCTTTGAGCCACTGTGACGCCAGAGCCTCGTTGACGACCGCGACGGGTCGCGTCGTGTCCGTGTCGCGTTCGGAGAACGTTCGCCCGCGCACGAGCGGAATGCGCATCGTCTCGAAGTAGCCCGCGGAGACCAGGCGGAACTGCGCCGACGGCACGCGCTCTCTCTCGATCGCACGGCCCTCGACGGTAAACGGCACGCTCGACCGGAGGCCGCTCAGCGGCAGCAAAGAAATGGCGGCGGTGTTGGTGACCATCGGCAACGAGGCCAGCCGCTGCTGCAGCGTCCGCTGGAATCCGACGATCGCCTCACGCGTGTTGAAACGGGTCTCCGGCAGCGAGAGCCTCGCCGACAGCGTGTGCGTGACGTCGAACCCCGGCGCCACGGCCTGCACGTTCGCGAAACTCCTCCCGAACATACCGGCGACGATCAGGAGAACGAACGCGAGCGCGACCTCGCACGCCACCAGGACGCCGCGCACGCGCTGACCGCCTGCTGTCGCACCGCGGCTGCTGCCCTGCAGCGCATCCCGCAGATCCACGCGTGCCGTCGCGAACGCGGGTATCACACCGAACAGAACGCCTGTGACCATCGACACGGCAATGGAGAACAGGAGAACCGGCGAATCGAGCTGCACTTCGGCGGCTCTGGGCAAGTCCGCGGGCACGAGCATCAGCAATCCCGCAACACCCCATTGCGCGAGCAGAATGCCGAGTCCTCCTCCGGCGAGCCCGAGCACCACGGTCTCCGTCAGGCACTGGTGGATGAGGCGCGCGCGCGACGATCCGAGCGCGAGACGAACCGCGATCTCTTTCCGGCGGGCGGCTGCGCGCGTCAGCATCAGGTTGGCGAGATTGGCGCATGCGATCAGCAGGACCGCGCCGACTGCCGCGAAGATCGCGAGGAGCGCAGTCCGGAAGGTGCCGACGATGCCGTCGAGCAGCGGCACCACTCGTACGCCCATCTTTCTCGCGTTCTCGACCGGATACCGTTGCTGGAGTCGACGCGCGACCGCCGTCAGATCGCCTTCCGCTTGCGCTTTCGAGACGCCGTCGCGCAGCCGTCCGACGCCGATGATGAAGTTCAGCGAATTCCTGGCGTTGCGTCGTGGATCGCGATTCGCCACGAATGGGATCGCGAATTCGACGTCCCGGACTGGCGTGACGAAATGTGGCGCGAGCACGCCGACAACCGTGTAGGTCTCGCTGTTCAGCTGAATCGGCTGACCGACGATCCCCGCGTCTCCGCCGAAGCGGCGCTTCCACAGCGCCTCGGTGAGGACGACGACATGCTCCGCGCCCGGTTGTTCGTCGCCCGGTTGTAGCACACGCCCGGCGATCGCGTGCGCGCCCAGCAGTTCAAACAGATTCCCTGTCGCGCGAATCCCCTGCACGCGTTCGGCGGATCGGTCGTCGTTCAGGTTGCCGCTGAACGCGAAGAAGCCGGCGAGGCCGTCGAGGGTGCGATTCTGATCGCCATAGTCGACGAAGTCCGGAACGTTGAAGGGCGTTCGATCGCGTCCGGGCTGGTCCGACCAGATCCAGAAGACGCGGTCCGGATTCGCGTACGGAAGTTGTCGCACCAGCACGCCATGGACGACGCTGAAGATGGCGGTGGTCGCTCCGATTGCGAGCGCCAGCGTCACGATGGCGCCCGCCGTAAACGCCGGCGTCTTCTTGAGCGTGCGTACGCTGTAGCGCACGTCAGCAGCGATGGTCGAGAGAAGTCGGATGGGCATCGGGCGCTCCGCATCCGAACGGCGTGCCAACTGTCCTCGTGTCATGCCCGCTGGTCAGGCCGAGGTTTCCGAACGAGCGACGTCAGCTTTCACGACCGGTCGTTCAGTTTCGGGACCACGACGTCCCACGGTCGGACATTGCGCGCCGCCGCCTCACTGCTTCGAAGCCGTAAACGTCCCGCCCTTGCCGGCTGTGATGAACCGGCCCTTCATGCTCCGCCCTGCTTCATCGACAGTCCCGGTGAACGTCGTCGTGACTCGCGGGTTGCCCGCCCGCAGGCGCCACGTGATGTTCTGTCCCTTCACCTCGCCGGTCACAGCCCCCGCGCCGCAGTCGCCGGTTACCTGTTCGGCGTTCTGCTTGAACGTGCAATCGATCCCGCCGCCCCGCAGCGAGGCATCGTCGAACGCAAAGTCCACGACCCAGCTGCCAGACAGATCTGAAGCCGCAACGACGACAACGAGTGCAAGCCCAGCAAACACCGCGACGATTGTCCTCATGGCGCGCCTCCGCCCGCAGGGAGATCTTCAGAGTTCCTTCGCTTCCACGACGTCGGCCACGCGCCCGCGAGGGTTCTGCATCACCGCTTTGCCCGGACCACCCCAAATCCGCTCCATCGTACGCAGGAACGCGTCCGCCTTCTCGTTGCTGTCAAACTCCAGATCGATCATTACGTAGTTCGGATCCTCCCGCAGTCGAACAACCTGGTAGCGGCGAACGCCCGAGCCCTTCCGGTCCGCTGGATCGCTATCGAACGCCTGCTTCCATTTCTCGAAGCTCGGGACGGAGTGTTCAATCCTCACGATGGGCATCTTGATTCCTCTTACGGTAGCCGAATGACGCATCCTTACCTGGCCGAGGCGTGCACGGCGATCGCATAATGGGACGCATGGTGAAACATGACGTGCGGAACACTATAGCGCTTCTCACGCGCACGCCCGCGTCGCTCAGCGCACTGCTCCGCGATCTGCCGGACGCGTGGACGCTGGCGAATGAGGGCGGCAACACGTGGAGCCCGTTCGAGATCGTCGGTCACCTGATTCACGGCGAGCGCGCCGATTGGATTCCGCGCGCGAGGATGATCCTCGAGTTCGGCGAGGGTCGGACGTTCGAGCCATTCGATCGTCTAGGACAGAACCGCGAGATTCAGGGCAGGACGCTGGCGCAGTTGCTGGACGAGTTCGCGCGTGTACGGGCGCTAAACCTCGACGAACTGCACGCGTTGAATCTGAAACCGGAAGATCTCGAGCGTCGCGGACGGCATCCAGCATTCGGATCCGTCACGCTGTCACAGCTACTCGCGACCTGGGTCGCGCACGACCTGACGCATCTGCACCAGATCTCGAGGGTCATGGCCCACCAGTACCGCGAGGCGGTCGGCCCGTGGACTGTCTACCTCGGTGTCCTACAATGCTCAGGGCACAGCGGTTCGTAGAGCACTTACCCAATTACCCAACCACTCAATGACCCAATTCGATCAGTACTTCCAGCTCTTCGTATCCGCGCCCCGCGGCGCTGACTTCTCCATCCACTGCGCCATCGCCGGCATGTAGCGCTGGTGCACCGTCCGGCTGCCGACGTTGTTCGGCACCTCGGTGTCGCCGGTGAAGCAGTGCTCGCGCCGCTCGCCATAGACGATCTCCGACTCGGACGATGGTGTCGCGCGCATCAGGAATTCTTCCATCTGATACACGGCGTTGTTCAGATACCCGTTGTCCATCGTGCCGCTCGTGATGTGAATCTTCCCGCGCAGCTTCAGCCCGAGCGTCGCCCAATCGCGCTGCAGGATGTAGCGGAGGTCGTAGTGGTCCCGCCAGTACTTCGCGACGTCCGGATCGATCACTCCTGTCGCCTTGTCGTACAGCGGCTTGTAATACCCATCGTCTCCGACCGGACCGAACACCGACGCCCACGCATCGTGTTGTCCCGCCGATCGTCCGTGCGTCCCGAGCGCCAGCTCGACGAGGTTGCGCTCTTCAAATGTCGAGAACAGATGATCGCGGTAGTCGCGATAGCCCGGCTTCGGCGTGCGCTTCCACGGGTTGTCTTCGAGGTAGTAGTACGCGTTCTTCTCGTCGTAGATGTTCACCGACCGGTACGATCGGAAATCGATCGGATCCGGACACAGCGCCCACGCGCCGTTGTACGCGTCGGGATACATCACCTGCACGCCGAACGCCTCCCACCCGCCCGTCGATCCGCCCGTCAGCACGCGCGCCCACCCCTGGCCGATGCCGCGGAACTGCTTCTCGATCATCGGAATCAGATCGAGCGTGATCGCGTCGCCGTACGGACCGTTGTTCGCCGAGTTGACCGCGTAGGAGTCGTCGAAGTACGGCGTCGGATGCTGGATGAGCACGTGGATCATCCGCGGGAAGTCCGGCCCATTCCAATCCTGGTAGAACTTGTACGCGGCGGCCTGCGCGTCGCGCTGATTGGCCGGCGCGTTCGGATCCGGCGGCGTCTCGCGCCACGTGTCGCTCTCCATATTCGCCGGGAAGTGCCCGTGATGGACGAGCAACGGGTAGCGCGCGTTGGGATGCGTATCCCAGCCCGCCGGCAGCAGAACGATCGCGCCGAGGGACATCGGCCGGCCCCAGAACTTCGTCAGCCGATCGTTCTGCACGCGAAGGTACTTCACGAGCTTGGTATCCCTGGGCGGCGTGATCGGCGGGACTTCCTGATCCATTGAGATCGCAATGTCGCCGCCGGGCATTCCATTCACTGGATCGACGTGCATCTTCACCGGCGCGCTGTAGAAATTGCCGGGCTTGCGCGACCACTGCTGGCCCTCGCCCTGATCCATCGGCATCTTGACGGTCTTGCCGTCGCCGCGACGGAACGTTTCGTAGCGATTGATCATCGCCTGCACGTAGTAATCGCCGGCGGGAATGTCCTTCAGACTCCGCGCGGGCCAGCCGGCGGTCGTCTCGTCGATGACGATGGGCGCGCCGGGCCTGAGGCCGTCGACGTCAACGCCGAAGATCGGCCGCGTCGTGTTCGCGCGGTACTGGTCCGTCTGAAACCGCGGCTCCGTCCGTCCATCGTCCGAGATGAACAGCAGCACGCGTCCGTCCAGCGGCTGCGCGCTTCGCGTGGCAGGAAACGAGATGTTGAAGCGGAGCGTGCCGGCGGCCGTCGCGCGGGGAGATGTCGTCGTGCCGCCGACCAGCGCAACGATAAGAGCGAACAAGAAAGCGGTGACTGTGCGCATGGGGAGAATTGTAGGATGGCAGGATGGCAGAATCGCAGGATTTATGGCCGCAATTTGCTGATCATCACCTCCTCGATCACCCGTACGGTGGCGCCTGGATTATCGCGCACCAAGGCGTTGGCGCGATCCAGGGTGCGGGTGTCGAGCTTGGCCGCGCGCCATTTTCGTCGGAGATAGGCATCGACCTCCTCGGCCGAATCCGCCTCGGTCGAGAAGCTGAACCTCGCACGCGCGTCGAGCGTCCAGCCGTGCTTCGCGATCGCCTCGTCGAGCGCAAGATCTGCCGCATGGTGGCGGCCCAGCGGGCCCTTCGCGTCGCTCTCATCCTGCACTTCGCCAACACGAACGACGCTCGGCTGAAGCCCCGCGCGACGGCTGGCCTCCGCCTGTGTGCGCACCTCGACGCACGCCGTGTCGGCGGCGGGATGAAGATCGATCAGGCAGCCGTCAGGCCGGAGCCATCGCCGCGTCCGGTTCAGGGCATCGACCATGCCCTCGCGCGCGATTCATCACAAGGACCACGACAGAAGGGCGACGTCGAAATCGACGTCGTCTCCGGCGGGTATCTCGAGGGCTTCGATCGGGCTCTCGCGCAGCTCGATGCGTCGGGCGAGCTCGGCCGGCATCGTCGCTCTGAACTCGTCGAGCTCGGGCGCGCTCGAATCGATCGCGAGGATCCGCGCCGCCATGTGCGCGTACCTTCGCGTCAGCCGCCCGTCGCCGCAGCCGATCTCGAGCACGCGCAGGCCGTGGCGAGCCGGCATGAATGCGGCGAGCGCCGCGATTTCGTGACCTTCAGGATCAAGTCGGAGCGACATCAACAGATCCACACAAAGGCACTGACAACGTTTAACCGCAGAGCTCGCCGAGTCCGCAGAGCGTGAGATGTGCTCTTCATCATCACCGTTCTCCGCGCTCCCTGCGCTCTCCGCGGTTCATCTTCGTCTGTCTCTTCAATGCACCGTCGTCGACGGAGGGGCGGCATGACTCGCGATGACGCGCGCGATCATCGTTTCGAGCGCGCGCTGATCGATCCGGAACGGCCCTGCGATCGCCGCGCCCATGGTGATCTCGATCGCAATCACCACGCCGCCCTCTTCGAACGGATTGACGATCCAGCTCAGGCCGCGCAGCGAGATCGCGCGGTCCGACTCGCCGGGCCGCTTCAACCGGTCCATCGCGCGCAGCATGCCTTCGAGAACCAGGCGGACATCCTCATCGATCCACTCGCCGGGCGCGCGCGCGATGTCGTCGATGGTCGCGGTCGTCGCGAAGTCCTGTCCCCGGAGCCAGATATCCACCGACACGGTCATGCGAGCGCCCTCTCGAGATTCTCAATAGTCGTCACCGGCGCTTCGCACGCGAAGTTCCTGCAGACGTAGACCGCGGTCGCGCCATCGACCGGCTTCATAGCCGCCACGAGCGGCAGACGCGTGGCCAGCGCGCGGCGCTGGTCGGCGTTGACGCGCAGCACGATGGCAAACGGCAGATAGCGGAGCGCGACCGCGCGCAACAATTGTGTCGAGGGGGGCGGAGCGGGCTCCGCTCCCGCGCCATCGACAATCACGACCTGCTGCACGCCGGCCGTGTACGTGGAGAGCGCCGCGGCCATCATCGGCACGGCGCGCCCCATCTGCTCGAGCCTCGTGCCGAAGAGGCGCAGCGTCCGATCGATCCGATCGGACCACTGCGGCTCCGGCGCCAGCTGCGACAGCCTGATCAGATTCATGACCGAGATCGAGCTCGCCGTCGGCTCGGCGCCGTCGTAATCCTCTTTCATGCGCAGCAGGACGCTCGGATCGTTACCCGTCGTGCTGAACCAGCCGCCTTCGTTCTCGTCCCAGAAGAGCTGGTCCTGCCGGCGCTGCAGCGCGATCGCCCAGTCCAGCCATCCGGGATCCGGATCCGCCTGAAACAGCTCGAGGAGGCCCGCGATGAGGTAGGCGTAGTCCTCGGCGTAGCCTTCAATCTCCGCATGACCGTCGCGATATCGGCGCAGCAGCGTCCGCGTCGCCGCATTCCACATGCGCGCGCGAAAGAACGCCGCCGCGTGTCGCGCCGCCTGCAGGTACCGCCCCGCCGCCTCGCGATTCTCGCCGTCGAGGCCTCCCAGCACACGCGCCATCCGGGCGAAGGCGGCGATCATCAGCCCGTTCCACGCCGTCAGGATCTTGTCGTCGCGTTGTGGCCGCGGACGTGACAGTCGCGCGTCGAACATCGCCGACCGTGCCTCGTTCAGGACGTCGAACACGGCGTCCGGCGTCATGTCCGCCTCGGTCGCGATTTCATCGATGGACTTCGCGATGTAGAGCAGGTTCTTGCCGGTGAACTCCTGCTGCGGATCCTGCGGCGCGTTGCCGTCGGGCTGAATGCCGAAGCGCGATTTCACAATCTTCACAGGCGGCGCGTTGGGACCGAGGAGCGCGTCGAGCTCCGCATCCCGCCAGAGATAGAAGGCGCCTTCCTTCTTGTGTGCGCCGGGTCCGAAAGGACCCGGCCTACTGGTCTCGCCGGATCCAGAAGGACCCGGCCTGCTGGTCTCGGCGTCTTCTGGCGGGACGCTGTCGGCGTCCTCGGCCGAATAGAACCCGCCGAAGGGATCCGTCATGTCGCGCAGCACGTAGAGCAACGTGTCTTCGGCGACGCCCGCGTAGAACAGATCGCCGGACGCCTGCGCGGCTTCGATGTACGCGAGGACGAGCTGCGCCTGGTCGTACAACATCTTCTCGAAGTGCGGCACGCGCCAGAATCCGTCGACCGAGTAGCGATGGAAGCCGCCGCCGATGTGATCGCGCATGCCGCCGAGCGCCATCGCGCGCAGCGTGCGCAGCACCATCTCGCGCGCGTCGCCGTCGCCCGTGCGCGCGTGCTCGCGCAAAAGGAACAGCAGCTCGGACGGCCGCGGAAACTTCGGCGCGTCGCCGAAGCCGCCGCGTCTGGCGTCGAACGACTCGCGGAACTGCTGCAGCGTTTTCGCGAGCGACTCCGCGCCGGGCACCGTCCAGGCGGGCGCCGCCGGCTCGAGACTCCGCATCCGCGTCGTCATGGCGTCGGCGGACTGGACCACCTTCTCGCGCTCGCTCTGCCAGACCCGGTTGATCTCGGTGAGGATCTCGATGAAACCCGGGCGGCCCCAGCGCGCCGATGGCGGGAAGTACGTGCCGCCGTAGAACGGTTTCAGATCCGGCGTGAGCCACACGCTCATCGGCCAGCCGCCGGACCCCGTCGTCGCCTGCACGAACGTCATGTACACGCGATCGACGTCGGGGCGCTCTTCGCGATCGACTTTGATCGAGACGTAGTGATCGTTGAGCACGGCCGCGACGTCCGCGTTCTCGAACGACTCGTGCTCCATCACGTGGCACCAGTGACACGTGGAGTAGCCGATCGACAGAAAGATGGGTTTCGCCTCCGCGCGCGCCTTCGCGAACGCGTCGTCGCCCCACGCAAACCATTCGACCGGGTTGTTGGCGTGCTGCAGGAGGTAGGGGCTGCGTTCGCGGCCGAGGCGGTTCATCTAAAGGATTATGTCATTGCGGATTGAGGATTGCGGAATGCGGATTACAGTAAGATCGTCGCCGTGAATCAGACGGGCGTGCTGGCGGGCAGGCGCGTCGCCATTCTCGTCGAGGAGGAGTTCGAGGATCGCGAGCTCACCGGTCCGCTCGAGGCGCTGCGCGCTGCCGGCGCCACGGTGACGATCGTCGGGCCCACGGCCGGCGTGACGTTCGCCGGCAAACGAGGACAGGCGGTCGTGACGTCCGATCTCGCGGCCGGCGCCGCGCGCGCGAAGGACTTCGACGCGCTCGTCGTTCCCGGCGGCCACGCGCCCGACAAGATGCGGATGCGGCACGCCATGGTCGACCTGGCGCGCGACATGATGGAGGCCGGCAAGCCCGTCGCCGCGATCTGCCACGGGCCGTCCCTCCTGATCTCCGCCAACGCGCTGCGCGGCCGGACGCTGACGTGCTGGCCCTCGATCGCGATCGATGTGAAGAACGCGGGCGGGCGCTACGTCGACAAGCCCATCGCCGTCGACGGGAACCTAATCACTTCACGCAAGCCCGATGATGTGCCGCTGTTCGTCGAGGCGATTATCAGAGCGCTGCTTTAGCAGCCCTCAGCCCTTAGCCCTCAGCCCTTAGCCCTCAGCCCTCACAATCTCCGCCGGTCCCTCGCATCGGAAGAGAAAGGCACGCCACAGAGACACAGAAACACAGAGGCGCGCCTGACGATTCGGCGGCGCCGCGAAGCGGCGTCACAGGCGCGACCAGCGCGCCCTCAGCGAGCTCAGCGGGCTCCGCGGTCAAACGTCGACTTCTCAGTATCTCGGTGTCTCCGTGGCTTCATTTCTTCGTCGTCATCGACTTGGCAGGCGGGAGTTTCTTAAGACGGGCCCGGATTGACTGGAACTCGGCGCTGTCGCGCTTCCCCGCCCGCTTCGCCGGCACGACGCCCGCCAGCAGCGCGATCCGATCCTTCGGCGCCGGATGATTGGAGAAGAACACGTCGACCGAGCTCGGGTCGCGCTTTTCCTGCTCGCGGACGGTCTCGAGCAGATCCATCATCCCGCGCGGATCCCACCCGGCGCGCGCCATGATGTCCGCGCCGACGCGATCGGCCTCGTTCTCATCGTCGCGGCTGAACTTCAGGAACGTCCCGCCGGCGACGTACCGGGCCGCGATGTTCGCGGCCATCGCGGCGCCGGTGTTGCCCAGCAACGCGCTGAAGAGCGTCATCCCCATGTTCGTCACCATCATGTTCGACAGCTGCTGCGCCGCGTGACGCTGCGCGATGTGCGCCACCTCGTGCGCGAGGATGCCGGCGAGCTGCGACTCGGTCCCTGCGGCCTGAATCGCGCCGCGATTCACCCAGACGGGTCCGCCGGGCAGCGCAAACGCGTTGATCTCTTTGTAGTCGGCGACCGAGAAGCTGTACGGGAACGGCTCCCCGCGCGCGCGCTCGCCGAGACGCATGCCGATCTTCATCACGTACGCGCGGACCGACGAGTCGCCGACCTCGGGCGTGTTCTTGCGCGTCTCGACTTGGGTCTGCTTGCCGATCGTGATCTCGTCCGCGACCGACACGAGCTGAATCGCAGCGATAGGGAACGTGCAGAGGGTCAGCATCAACCCCACCGGCGCCACCCGCCCCACCGGCCCCACCTGCCCCACCCGCCCCACCTGCCCCACCCGCCCAGTCATGCCTGGGTCTCGCGTCTCAGATGCGCATAGGCCACCGTGAATTCCACGCCGTACAAGAGAATGACGGCCTGCAGGTACACCCACAGGAGGAACACGACGACGGCCGCGATCGAGCCGTTGACGAGGGTGAAGCGAGTCATGTCGCGCACGTACCACGAGAAGGCGCTGAGCGCGCCCTTCGACAGGAGGCCGGTCACGATGGCGCCGGGCCAGACGTCGCGAAATCGGACTTCGACGTTCGGCACGAAGTAATAGATGAAGGCGACTACCACGACGAACAGGACGGTCGTCGCGGACCGGACCGTCAGCCCGCGCAGGACGGCCAGCGCCGGAAACCGCGCGAGAATTTCCGAAAACCAGCTCGCGCCGACGATCTGCGAGGCGCTGACGAGGACCAGCGCAATCAGGAGCAGCAGGCCGGCCACGATCAGCATGAGGAACGACGTCAGTTTGTGCTTCCAGAAGTTCTGCTGCGATTTGACGCCCCATGCGTAGTTCACCGCCGTCGTGATGGCGCCGAAGACGCCGAGCGCGCCCCAGACGAGGGCGATCGTGCCCGCGACGCCGAACGTCAGCGTACTCCCGCGAAACGCGTCCAGTTGCGCGGTGATGAACTCGAAGTTCGCCGGAAAGTAGCGGAGCACGAACTGGAGAACCGCGTTGCGGTCCTCCGAATCGCGGGCGACCTGTCCGAGCAGCGCGAACGCGAGCAGAAACAGTGGAAACAGCGAGACCAGCGAGTAGTACGCAATCGACGCGGCATAGGTGAGATTGTCGCTGCGATAGAAGTTCGCGAGCGCCCGCCAGGCGGACCGGCCCGCCAGTCGTGCGAGCGAGTCGCCGCGCCTGAGAAAATTGCCCATGTGCGATAATCCCCGCGATGTCCGAGCCGACACCGCCTCACCCACCCGCCCGTCCCATCACGCCGTTGAGAATCGGATCGACGGACACGAAAAAGGGCGACGACCCCTTCCTGTGCGAACGCTGCGGCAAGGAAATGTACCGCATGCACGCCGTCTGGCGCTGCCCCGGCTGCGGATTCAAGACGGACTGCTGTGGATGGTAAGGAAGTCGAGAGTCGGTAGTCGAGAGTCAATAGTCGGTAGTCGGTAGCCATGGAGACCCTTCAAACACACGTCAACCCCGCCGATCCGCTCTTTCAGGCCAACCGCGATCGCATGCAGCAGCTCGTCGCCGAGCTGCGCGACCGCGCGGCCAGGGCGCGCGAGGGTGGGGGCGCGAAGTACCTCGAGCGCCATCGCGCGCAGGGAAAGCTGCCGGTCCGCGATCGCATCGGTCAGCTGCTGGACTCGGGAACGCCGTTCCTCGAGATGTCGGCCCTGGCCGCGTTCGACATGTACGACGGCGACGCGCCAGGCGCCGGCCTGGTGACCGGCATCGGCCGGGTGTCCGGCCGCGAAGTCATGGTGGTCGCCAACGACGCGACGGTGAAAGGCGGGAGCTATCTCCCCATCACGGTCAAGAAGCACGTCCGCGCCCAGGAGATCGCGCTGCAGAACCGGCTGCCGTGCGTGTACCTGGTCGACTCGGGCGGCGCGTTTCTGCCGCTGCAGGCCGAGGTCTTCCCCGACCGCGATCACTTCGGCCGCATCTTCTTCAACCAGGCGCGCATGTCGGCCGAGCGGATTCCGCAGATCGCCTGCGTGATGGGATCGTGCACCGCCGGCGGCGCGTACGTGCCGGCGATGTCCGACGAGACGATCATCGTCAAAGGGACAGGCACGATCTTTCTCGCCGGCCCTCCGCTCGTGAAAGCGGCGACCGGCGAGGAAGTGACCGCCGAAGAGCTCGGCGGCGCCGACGTCCACACACGCTTCTCGGGCGTCGCCGATTACTTCGCCGAAGACGACGCGCACGCGCTCGAGATGTGCCGGACGGTCGTGTCCACGCTCAACACCGCGAAGCATCTGCCGGCCGACATGGCCGCGCCCGAGGATCCGCGTTACGACCCCGCGGAGATCTACGGCATCGTGAACGCGGACGTTCGCAAGCCGTACGACGTCCATGAGGTCATCGCGCGGCTCGTCGACGGATCGCGCTTCGACGAATTCAAGGAGCGGTACGGGACCACGCTCGTCACCGGATTCGCGCGACTGCACGGCTTCCTCGTCGGCATCGTCGCGAACAACGGCGTGCTGTTCTCGGAGTCGGCGCTGAAGGCGACGCATTTCATCGAGCTGTGCAATCTGCGCGGCATCCCGCTCATCTTCCTGCAGAACATCACCGGCTTCATGGTCGGACGGCAGTACGAGCGCGCGGGCATCGCGAAGGACGGCGCGAAGATGGTCCACGCGGTCGCGAACTCGGTCGTGCCGAAGTTCACGGTGATCGTCGGCGGCTCGTTCGGCGCGGGGAACTACGGCATGTGCGGCCGCGCGTACGAGCCGCGGCTGCTGTGGATGTGGCCGAACGCGCGAATCTCCGTGATGGGCGCGCAGCAGGCCGCGTCGGTGCTCACCACGGTCAAGCGCGATCAGCTCGCGCGCGAAGGGAAACCGTTTCCGCCGGAAGAGGAAGCCGCGATCCGCCAGCCGATCCTCGACAAGTACGAGCACGAAGGATCGCCGTACTACTCGACCGCGCGGATCTGGGACGATGGGATTCTCGATCCGGCGGAGACGCGACAGTCCCTCGCGCTGGGACTTTCTGCGGCATTCAACGCACCCATCCCGGAGCCACGGTTCGGCGTATTCAGAATGTAAACCGGAGAAGATGAACCACAAGTTCTTCTTTGTGCTCTTTGTGTTCTTTGTGGTTCCCGCTTTCCTATGAGCGATCAGTTCCTTCAGACGAGGCGCGATGGCACTGTCGAGCGCCTGACCCTCAACCGTCCTGAGGTCCGCAACGCGTTCAACGAACACGTCATCGCGGAGTTGACTGCGTGGGCCGGCGAGGTCCGCGCGGCCGCGGAGCGGCGCGACGTCCGCGTCGTGGTCATCGCCGGCGCGGGCAAGACGTTCTGTGCCGGCGCCGACGTCGCGTGGATGGCGAAGACCGTCCAGTATTCCAGGGACGAGAACCTTCGCGACGCCATGGCCATGTCGCGCATGTTCGCGGCGATCGACGAGCTGCCAGTGCCGGTCATCGGACGGATTCAGGGCGCGGCGCTCGGCGGCGGCGCCGGACTGGCCGCGGTCTGCGACATCGTCGTCGCCGACGACCACGCGCTGTTCGGGTTCACCGAGGTCAAGCTCGGCATCATTCCGGCCGTCATCTCGCCGTTCGCGCTCGCGAAGATCGGCCGGTCGGCCGCGCGCGAGCTGTTCCTCACGGGCGCGCGATTCTCCGCGGCCCGCGCGCGCGAAATCGGTCTCGTCCACGCGGTCGTCCCCGCTGCGGATCTCGACGCCGCCGTCACGACCTACATCGACGAGCTGCTGACCGCCGGGCCGGACGCCATCGCCGCGGCCAAGGCGCTCATTCCGCAGGTCGCCGGCCGCGCGATCGCGGACGCCGCGCCGATCACGTCTGCGGCGATCGCCGAGCGGCGCGTGTCGCCGGAGGGCCAGGAAGGGCTGCGCGCGTTCCTCGACAAGAACACCCCCGGCTGGCATCGATGATCCGGCGTCTCCTGATCGCGAACCGCGGCGAGATTGCCGTCCGCATCATCCATGCGTGCCGCGAGCTGGGCATCGAGAGCGTCGCCGTCTACTCCGAGGCCGACGCGCGCGCCCCTCATGTCGCCGCTGCCGATCGCGCGATCGCGATCGGCCCAGGGCCTGCCGTCCAGAGCTATCTGTCGATCCCTCGCGTGCTCGACGCCGCGCGCGCCTGCGGCGCCGACGCGATCCATCCGGGCTACGGCTTTCTTTCGGAGAATGCCGCGTTCGCCGATGCCTGCGCGCAGGCGGGGCTTATCTTCGTCGGCCCGCCCGGTGCGGTGATCACGCGCATGGGATCGAAGATCGAGGCGCGGCGGCTGGTCGCGGCGGCCGGCGTGCCGATCGTGCCCGGGGAGACGCCAGGCGACCAGTCGGACTCCGGCATCCGCCGGGCCGTCGATCGCGTCGGGCTGCCAGCGCTGATCAAGGCGTCTGCCGGCGGCGGCGGCAGAGGCATGCGCGTGGTGCGCGAGCCGGGCGCGCCCGGAGCGATTGACGCAGCTATCCAGTCGGCCCGCCGCGAAGCGGAAGCCGCATTCGCCGACGGCACGCTCTACGTGGAGCGGCTCGTTGAATCGCCACGGCATGTCGAGGTCCAGATCTTCGCCGACGCGCACGGCCACGTCGTTCACCTGTTCGAGCGGGACTGCTCGTCGCAACGCCGCCATCAGAAGGTGATCGAAGAGAGTCCGTCGCCGGTGATGACCGCGGGGCTGCGCGCCCGCATGACGACGGCCGCGGTGGCGGCCGCGCGCGCCGCTGATTACCGCAACGCCGGCACGATCGAGTTTCTTGTGGATCTCGGCGGGTCCGAAAGGACCCGCCCTACTTCTGCCGGCGGGACTGCCGGGTCCAAAAGGACCCGGCCTACCTCTGGCGACGATACGCCGTTCTATTTTCTCGAGATGAACACGCGGCTGCAGGTCGAGCACCCGGTGACGGAAGCCGTGACCGGACTCGATCTCGTGCGCGCACAGCTGCTCGTCGCGTCCGGCGACCCGCTGCCATGGACGCAGGACGCGATCGCGCAGCGCGGCCACGCGATCGAAGCGCGGGTCTACGCCGAAGATCCCGCGCGCGACTTCCTGCCGCAGGCCGGGCGGGTGCTGCGGTATCGCGAGCCGCGGCTCCCCGGCGTTCGCGTCGATTCGGGGATTGCCGAAGGCGGCGACATCCCGGTCCACTACGATCCGATGATCGCGAAAGTCATCGCCACCGCGGAGACGCGCGCGCTCGCGATTTCGCGCCTGAGGGCCGCGTTGACCGACTTTCAGATCACCGGCCTGCGCACCAACGTGCCGTTCCTGATCACGGTCCTCGACCATCCGGCGTTTCTCGAGGGCCGCGTCGACACGGCGTTTCTCGATCGCGAAAGCTCGGCGCTCGCGGCGGACGCCCGTTCGGCTGAACGAGGCCCGGCTGAATCGCCCGCGCTGCAGCGTCCTGCGTCGCCGGCTGCGTGGGATCCGTGGGCGCCGCGCGCCGGCACGACGCCGGCGATCTACGCATCGACAGGTCCGTCGAGCCGCCGGGCCTCGACGGGCGTTGGCCGTCAGGCGCTGACCGCGCCGATGCCGGCCACGGTGATTGCCGTGAACGTGAAACCCGGCGACCGCGTTATGAAGGGCGACACGGTCGTCGTCCTCGAGGCCATGAAGATGGAAATGCCGGTCCGCGTGACCGATGATGGGGTCGTCGCCGCGGTGGGCTGCTCGGAAGGCGACCTCGTGCAGGCGGACAGCGTGTTGATAGAAATGGAGTAGGCCGCGTCCTTCCGGACCCGGCTGACTAGGCGGCGGGTCCGGAAGGACCCGCCCTACATATGCCCAAACGCGTCACCATCGTCGAAGTCGGACCGCGCGATGGTCTGCAGAACGAGCCCGCGCTCGTGTCGACCGCCGACAAGATCGCGTTCATCGACCGGCTGAGCGCGGCGAATCTCCCGGTCATCGAGGTCTCGGCGTTCGTCAGCCCGAAGTGGGTGCCGCAGATGGCCGACGCCGCCGACGTCTTCGCCGGCATCACGAAGCGCGCGGGCACGCGCTATACCGCCCTCGTGCCGAATCTGGCTGGCCTCGACCGCGCGCTTGCGTCCGGCGTCACCGAGATCGCCGTCTTCGCCTCGTCGACCGAGACATTCAGCCGCAAGAACATCAATCAGAGCATCGATGAATCGCTGGCCACCTACCGTCAGGTGTGCGCGCGGGCGCTCGCGGCCGGGGTGCGCGTGCGCGGCTACCTCTCAACCGCGTTCGGCTGTCCGTTCGAAGGCGAGGTCCAGCCCCAGCGCGTCGCGGATGTGGCGATCCGGCTCGCCGAGCTCGGCGTCTTCGAAGTGGCGGTCAGCGACACCATCGGAGTGGCGCATCCGGGCCAGGTGCCGCGCGTCCTGGAGGCCGTGCTCGCGCGTCTCCCGGCCGATCGGGTCGCGCTGCACTTTCACGACACGCGCGGGACGGCGCTCGCCAACGTGCTCGCCGCGCTGCCGTACGGCATCGCCACGTTCGACGCGTCGGCCGGCGGCCTCGGCGGCTGCCCGTACGCGCCGGGCGCCGCCGGGAATCTCGCCACCGACGACTTGATCTATATGCTGGACGGGATGGGGATCGAGACGGGCGTCTCGCTGACGGCCCTCGGCGACGCGACGGCGTTCATCGGATCGAAGATCGATCATCCGCTGCCGTCGAAGTACGCGCAGGCCGCGGCGTCGAAGAGAGCGGTGGCTGGTGCCTAGTGGCTGGTGGCTGTGGCTGAAAGCGACGAGCTAGCTCGTCGCCTGAACCGCGCCGGCGTCCTGCAGCAGCTTCACGACCTCTTCGAACGGCATCATGTTGATGGCGTCGTAGTCGGCCGGGCACCCGAACTCGCGCTGCTGCGGCGCCGTCGGATTGCCGAGCGTCACGCACAGGCCGCAGCCGATGCAGAGGTCCGCGCGCACCGCGCACACCATCCGGCCGTCGCGATCGGGTTCCTCGACGATGCAGTTGGCGACGGGGCAGGCAGCCTGGCAGATCGAACACGCGAATGCGCCGAAGCAGCGATCGGGGTCGATCACCGCGATGGTCTTCGGGGCCTTCTTGCGCGGCCCGGACATCATCTTGGTCCACATGGACCCGAATTATAGCTGAATCAGCGCGCCAGGGGATGGCCGGCCGCGGGCTCGCCGATCTCCGGCATCACGCCGTTCAGCGTGGCGGAGTGCTCGAAGATCATGGAACTTGCGTTGGTGGCGAAGAAGCGCGTGTTGTCGACCGATGTCGGATCCGCGAGGCCTACAAACCCCTGGCCGGTCGCGCCCACGCCGAGGCCGTTGCACGTCGGCGGCGCGCCCGCGTACGGCACCGCAACGACCTGAATGACGTAGGTGGCCTTCGTCACCTGATTGGCCGCGCCGAGCTCGGGCGTGATGTAGGCGTCGGTACTCCCGGGAGGCGCGGTGCCGAGCACGGTGAGATTCGGTGCGTAGAACCCGCCGGCGCAGGTGAGCGCGTACGTCAGCTGCGCGCTGTTGATGGCGCGCATCGACCCGATGGCCGAAGCCGCGCCCGCCGACTGCTTGGCCAGCAGGAGCCGAGGCACGGCGATGCTGCACAGCAGTCCGATGATGCCGCACACGAAAATCACGTCAATGAGGGCAAAGCCCTCTGATTTGCGAATCATGGTCCGGTCTACGCCTCAAAATCCGAGTGCAGGGCTCGTGCCGACTGTCTCAAGTGCTTGAAGTTCTTTCCAATCAACATGTTGTCAGGATCAGGCTTAACGGACTCTTTGACATTTCGTGTCACTCTACAGCCCACCTGAAAAATATTGACACCATTTTTTCGGCAAAAGGTCCATAAGACTTCAATCGGACTCCCCGCTTACGCCCGCCGCGACGCGATCGCGTTGAAGTTCTTCGCGAGGTGGTCCGCGGTTCGCCACGCCAGCGCCTGCGCCGTCAGCGTCGGGTTGCGCGCGCCGCTCGTGCCCATGACCGACCCGCCGAGCACACCGAGATTGCCCGCTTCGTGCGAGAAGCCGTAGCGGTTCAGAACGTTCGTCTCCGCGTTGTCGCCCATTCGCGTGCCGCCGTAAGCATGCGTCGACGGCCCCATCGCACCGCCGAGCGGCGCCTTCGCGATGTCGATCGCGCCCGCCGCGCGATACCACTGCTCCATCTTGTCCTGGATGAATCCGGCGATCGCGCGCTCGTTCTCCTTGTACTCGCCGGTGATCCGGCACACCGGAAGACCGAGCGCATCCTTCGCCACGGGATCGAGGTCCACGAAATTGTCCTCGTACGGCAGCGTCGTTTTCTGCAGATATGACGTGTTCGTGCGGTCGGCGTTCTCTTTGATGAACGCCTTCCACGCCGATCCC
>Ga0326726_10001660_pt1 | contig 20691 bp, 19 predicted proteins | sample MHFenrmetagenome_2_FD_207603 | JGI IMG/M metagenome (GOLD analysis project Ga0326726, IMG submission 207603) | Lab enriched peat soil microbial communities from Michigan Hollow, Ithaca, NY, United States - MHF15MN | ecosystem: Environmental > Terrestrial > Soil > Wetlands > Peat | place: USA... | reverse complement strand
GCGTGCGCCAGTGCGCGCCGCGTGTCGCCCTTCCACTGCGGCGCGGCATAGCGCAGGCGGTAGACCAGCTCGTTGAGGGTTCGCGCCGGCAGCGGCGCGTAGGTGGTGACGATCACGTCGACCAGCCTGTCCATGCGCGCGCGCGACTGCGCCTTGTCGCCGTGCTCGGGCCGCGGCTCGCGCGCCGCGTAGACGCGGGTGCCGCTGTCGCGCCGCGCCACGCGCAGCAGGCCGCGGTAGTGCATCGCGTCGAGCAGCTCGGTGCTGGCGTTGCTGGAGCCGCCGAACCAGTTGCGCACCTTGCCGTGGTTGAAATGGGCGTCGACCTCGCGCGGATGCACGTTGCCGCGCTCGCGCACGAACTCGAGCACCGCATCGGCCTTGGCGCGGCGCGACGGCGACCAGCGCTTGTGCGCCGCGCGCGGGTGCATCAGCGCGTGGTGTGCGGTGTCGAGGAAGCCGTAGTTGACGAAGAAGTCCTCCTCGATCGGCAGCCGTGGATAGCGGCGCTCGAGATCGCCGGCCAGGTAGCCTTTGACGCGCTGGCGCAGCGTCAGGTCCTGCGCGCGGGCCGGCGCGCGCAGCGGGTCGGCCTGCACGAAGCCGAGTTGGGCCAGCGCGCGCGGCAGCGTGGTGGGCGCAAACAGGCTGCGCGACAGGGCGTAGCGGCGCAGTTGTTCGAGTGTCAGCGGCATGGACCGATCATGCCAGCGCAGGCTGCGACCGCTCTCGCCCGCCGCGGCCGCGACGTTGCCCGACAATGGGTCATGAAGGCAACAGCCACGCACCTGACGCCGGCGTTGTTGCGTGAGCGCCTGGGCTCGCTGCGGGTGTGCCCGATCGACCCGCACGGCCGCCGCCACGCCGCGGTGACGGTGGTGGTCACCGAGGTCGGTTTCGGCGCCGACGTGCAAGGCATGCCGCGCCACTCGCAGTGGAGCGACGCCAGCGCGTTGTTGCTGACGCGCCGCGCCGCCGGTCTGAGTAGCCATGCCGGCCAATGGGCGATGCCCGGTGGCCGCATCGACGACGGCGAGACGCCCGAGCAGGCGGCGCTGCGCGAACTGACCGAGGAAGTGGGCCTGCGCCTGTCGCCCGATGCGCTGCTCGGACGGCTCGACGACTACGCCACGCGCTCGGGCTACGTGATCACGCCGGTGGTGGTGTGGGCCGGCGCCGCGCACGAGGTGGTGCCCAACGCGGCCGAGGTGGCGAGCATCCACCGCATTCCGCTGCAGGAATTGCTGCGTGAGGATGCACCGCTGCTCAACCATGTGAAGGGAGCCGAGCACCCGGTGTTGCGCATGCCGATCGGCGAACGTTGGATCGCCGCGCCGACGGCGGCGTTTCTGTACCAGTTCCGCGAGTGGTGCCTGCTCGAGCGGCCGACACGCGTGGCCCATTTCGATCAGCCGGTGTTCGCGTGGAAGTGAGCTGCGCGGCCTGGCGCGCCGCGCTGCGCGGCCTCACGGTGCTCGAGCGTGGCTGGCTGTCGTCGAACAGCATCGTGATCCATGCGGCGCCGGGCGAACCCGGCGCGGTGCTGGTCGACACCGGACATGTCGTGCACGGCGAACAGACGGTGGCACTGGTGCGCCATGCGCTGCGCGGCGAGCCGCTGGCGCGCATCGTCAACACGCATCTGCACAGCGACCACTGCGGCGGCAACGCCGCGCTGCAGCGCGCGTTCGGCGCGCCCATCGTCGTGCCGCCGGGCAACGCCGACGCGGTGGCGTGCTGGGATACCGCTCGATTGACCCACAGCACCACGGGTCAGCGCAGCGAACGCTTCAGGCATGCCGGCACGCTGGCGGCGGGCGAATCGTTCGTCGCCGGCGGGCGGCGCTGGGACGCGTTGGCCGCACCGGGCCATGACCCGTTCTCGCTGATGCTGTTCGACGCCACGCACGGCGTTCTGATCTCGGCCGACGCGCTGTGGGAGAACGGCTTCGGCGTGGTGTTCCCCGAAATCGACGGCGAGCCGGGGTTTGACGACGTCGCTGGGGTGTTCGATGCGATCGAGCGGCTGCCGGTGCGAGTGGTGATCCCGGGCCACGGCGCGCCGTTCGCCGACGTCGCGGCGGCGCTGGCGCGCTCGCGCTCGCGGCTGGCGAGCTTCAAGAGCCAGCCCGAACGTCACGCGCGACACGCGGTCAAGGTGATGATCAAGTACCACGTGATGGAGGAACACCGCATCGCCCACGATGCGCTGCTGCAGTGGGCCACGGCCACGCCGTTTCTGCAGTCTGCCTGGCAGCGCTTCGGCGTGTCGCACAGCCAGGCGCCGACGCCGTGGTGCGCGGCGTTCATCGACGAGCTGGTGGCTGCCGGCGCGCTGGCGCGCGAGGGCGGGTTCGTGGTCGATCGCTGAGGCGTCGCTGGCGCGCGCGCCTCAGGACGCGCCGCGCACGTGGGCGGTGGCCTGCAGCATCTCGTGCACGTCGTGCGTCATCACCGCCAGGAACGCGGCCAGCACGATGTAGTAGATGCCGTACTCCCACTTGGTGCGTGCGCTCACCGCGTAGTAGGTCTGCGCTTGCGGGCTGTCCTTGCGATAGCGCATGGCCTGCCACACCTGCGGCGCCGCCAGCACCGCCATCAACAGCAGCATCGGGCTGGGCCGCCAGAAGAACAGCGCCGCCAGCACCGGCACCCCGAGCAGCCAGACCCGCGGGCTCAGCACCGCGGTGATGCGCCCGCCGTCGAACGGCGACAGCGGAATCAGGTTGAACAGGTTCAGGAAGAAGCCCGCATAGGCCACCGCCAGCAGCCAGGTGGCGTCGTAGCTGCGCGCGATGAAATAGCACACCAGCGCCCCGACGCTGCCCAGCAGCGGGCCACCCAGGCCGACGAAGGCTTCGGTCTCGGCGTCGTGCGGCATCTGCTTGAGCTCGATCCACGCGCCGACGAACGGGATGAACGTCGGCGCGCCGACGTCGAGGCCGCGTTTGCGCGCCGCGATGTAGTGGCCCATCTCGTGCACGAACAGCAGCAAGATGAAACCGGCCGCATAACGCCAGCCGAAGACGAATGCGTAGACGATCAGCGACAGCAGCATCGAGCCGCCGGTGAGAGCCAGCTTGCCGAACTTGGCGCCCGACAGCAGCAACAGCAGCAGCTTGACCATGATGCTGGCTTCAACCGCGCGGCGGCTCGGCCGGTATCACCGGGGTCGCGGTAGCCGGCGGCGTGCCCTTGCGCTTGCCGAACAGCTTGACGAAGCCGGCGCCGAGCAGCGCGAGGCCCAGCAGGATCACTTTGGCGAACTTGGCGAAGAATGCCACGCCCAATGCGATCAGCCCCAGCTTCTTGGCTGCCACGCCGACCACCAGCGCGGCCAGCCCGTACTCGGCCATGTGGTCGGTCTTGGCGTTGAAGTCGGCGTAGCGTTTGCCGTCCTTGTATTCCAACGCTTCGAGCAGCTGATGCGCCGCACCCTTGTTCTGCGACAGTCCCTCGAGGGCCGTCACCAGGTTGAGGCTGAAATAGCCCTCGCGTCCGAGTGCGTAGGTGTTGTAGTTGACGCCTTGCGGCGCTTGGCCGCTGGCGCCTTTATGGCGTGTCGACATCGCCCACACCAGGCGATGTGCTGCGGCGTCGTAGGCCGGTTGCTCGGCCCAGCCGACGATCTCGATGGCCGGCACGCCGAGCTTCACGCGTTCTTCATTGCTGGCCTCGGTGCCTTCGCGGTAGCTCTTGAGCAGTTCGTCGGCATTCCACTCGCGTGCGTCGTCGTCCTTCACGTAGCCCGACGCCTCGTAGCGCACGGTCAGGAACCAGCCTTCGTTGGCCTCGGGAAAGATCACGCCCTGCAGGCGCGGGTCATTGCCCGGATTGCCCATCGCGTTGAGCAATCGCATGGCTTGCGGCTCGGGCACGAACTGGCGGCCTGCCGGCAGGTGCAGGACCGCCTGGCCGTCGAGTTCGATGTCGGCCGGGCCCTTCTTCGCTGCTGCCTCGGCGTCCGCCACCGCCGCGCGGTTCTGCTCCTCGTTGTGGGCTGCTTGGGCAAGCCCGGCGAGCAGCAGCGCGGCCGTGGCGACGAGGCGCAATCGTGAACCAACCATGTGTCCCCCGGAAACGGTGTTATGGCAGCGGGCGATTGTGGTGGTGAACGGCGATCGGCGCCGTGCCTGGCGCACCGGCTCGGCGCGCTTGCCGTGAATTGTGCTGCCTTCGGCCGTTGCGGCGTCACCCCGCCGGGCGCTGCGCGGTGATGATGGCGTTCATCCACGACGCCGACTTGGCCGCGGCGCCGAAGCTGAACAGGTGTACGCCGACGACGTTGCAGTCGTCATGCCGCAGCCGGTACTGCGCCACGGCGCTGAGCTGGTCGCCGGGGTCGGTGTGCATGAACATGCGCACGGCGCCCATGCCCTGTGCGCCCATCGCGCGCAACGACGCACTGACGCCGCAGCGCTGCGCGAACTTCAGCAGCGTCACCGCATCGGCCGGGCCGGCCATGCCGACGTAGACCGGCAGCCCCGGCCAGCGGCGCGACAGCTCGCCGCAGTACTCGATGATGCGCGCCGGCGCGAACGAGAACTGCGTGATCACCGACAGGCCCAGCTGCTGCGACTGCGCCAGGCGCACCTTGTCGTCGAAGGCGCGTTCCAGCACCTCTTGGCCGACGCGCGGATGGCCCTCCGGATAACCCGGCAGCGCCAATTCGCGCACGCCGCACTCGGCCAACGCGCCGTCGCGTAGCACGCTCAGCCCGTCGGCATAGGGCCCGACGGCGTTGGCATCGTCGCCACCGATCAGCAGCACCTTGCGCACGTCGGCCTGAGTCACCGCCTGCTGGAGAAAACTCACCAGCTGTGCCCGCGAATGGATGCGACGCGCGGCCAGATGCGGAACGGGAGCCAGCCCGGCGCCGTGTACGGCCACGAGCGTCGGCAGCGACGCGTCGAGCGCGCGCCCGGGCAGGTGATTGACGTAGACCGGCGTGCCCGCCGGCAGCAGCGCAGCGATGACGGCGGCGCCTGCCGCGTGGCCCGGGCTCATCTCGAGCGAGCCGCCGGCCACCAGCTCGGCAGCACTGGCGGCCACGGCCTCGGACCCGAAGACGGTGGTCATCGTCTCAGTGCCTCCGCCGCGCCGCGCGCGAGCCGCTTCGCAGGGTCATGTCTAGTGCCGCTTGCAGGACACGACGTACGACTCGTCGTAGAACCACAGGCCGTCGTGGCGCTGCAGCACGCGGCTGGTGGCATCGAGGTAGCGCCGGTCGCCCACCACCTGGGCCAGCCGCTCGTCTTCGATCTGCGCCACGTAGACCGCGGCGTTCCAGGCCGCGAACAGCGTCGAGGTGCCGATGCTGGCGCCCGACAACTCGTTGGGCAGCGTGTGCATGTCGTAGCGGAAGATCGCGCGCGGGTCGGGGTAGTCGGCCATATGGTAATGCCGCGCGTCCTTGCCCAGTTCGTTGCGCACCGCGCGCAGCAGCTCGTGCCGCGTGGTGGTGAACGGATTCTCGTCGGGCCAGACCTCGCGGATGATCTCCAGCCCCGGGTCGCCGCCGTGCGAATGCACGCCGAACAGCCGCCCGCCGGGGCCGAGCGCCCGCACCAGCGGCGCCACCACGCGTGAGGCCTTGAACTCCACCGCCACGCGCGCGCGATACGGCTGCGAGGCGATCACCAGGTCGTAGTCGGCGCGCGCGCGCGCCTGCTGCGGAATGACGTCGTGCAGCAGGAAGCGCATGTCGTCGCGGTACAGCACCAGCACCACCGGGTGGTCGTAGATCGGGTTGCCAGTCTTCGGGCTGTGGCGCGCCTGCCAGTGCTGCGCCAAGAACGGTTCGAGCCCGTGGATCTGCTCGCTGAACTCGTGCGAGCTGGAGCCGGTCATCGCCAGCTCGTGCCACACCAGCGAGGTGGCGGCCGACAGCGACTTCGGCGCCAACCACGGCGCCTCGGTGTAGTACAGGTTGGTCACGATCAGCACCGTGGCTGGGTGCTCGAAGAAGCGATCGGCCATCTTGTCGAGCGACATGCGCACGTCCTCGAGGCTGATCTCCTTGCCCACCAGGTAGAACGGCATGTTCGGCAAGCGCCGGTGCATCTCGCGCATCACGCGGGTGAGCACGCTGCCGTCACCCATGCCGGCGTCGAACACGCGCACCGCGGGCGGCTGCGGGCGGATGTGTGCGAGCTCCATGCCGACGCGCCGCGCGATGGTTTCCTTTTCGCTGCAGGTGGTGACGAACAGCAGGTACTTCTGGCGGTTGTCGAAGAAGCGGAAGTTCTTCGATTGCGAGCCGTCGCCGGGGTTGCTTGCCGCGCCGGCGGGCGCCTGGTCGGTGGTTGTCGTCTCCATGCGCGGTCTCCGCGTGATGGGCCACGTGCTGTCGCGCACGATACACGGTGGCGGCGCACAGCGGTGCATCGCGTGGGTTGCAGTGCCCTGTGATTTCGGCAGCGAAAACGACGACGGGCGACTCCCGTCGCCCGTCCGGTCACCGGCTTGGTTTCGGCCCGGCTACAGGCCGGCAGCTGCGCGCAGCGTCGCGGCCTTGTCGGTGCGCTCCCAGGTGAATTCTGGATCCTCGCGCCCGAAGTGCCCATACGCCGCGGTCTTTTCGTAGATCGGGCGCAGCAGGTCGAGCATCTGGATGATGCCCTTGGGGCGCAGGTCGAAATGCTCGTTGACCAAGGCGGCGATCTTCTCGTCGCTGATCTTGCCGGTGCCTTCGGTGTAGATGGTCACGTTCATCGGCTTGGCCACGCCGATCGCATAGGCCACCTGGATCTGGCACTGCTTGGCAATGCCGGCGGCCACGATGTTCTTGGCCACGTAGCGCGCAGCGTATGCGGCCGAGCGGTCGACCTTGCTCGGGTCCTTGCCCGAGAACGCGCCGCCGCCGTGCGGGCAGGCGCCGCCGTAGGTGTCGACGATGATCTTGCGGCCGGTCAGGCCGCAGTCGCCCTGCGGCCCGCCGATCACGAAGCGGCCGGTCGGGTTGACCAGGTAGCGCGTGTTCTTCAGCCACGCCGCGGGGATCACCGGCTTGATGATGTTCTCGACCACCGCCTCGACGAACTCGGGCTTCATCTTCGAGCCCAGGCTCCACTCGGGCGCGTGCTGGGTCGACAGCACCACGGTGTCCACCGAATGCGGCTTGCCGTCGACGTAGCGCATCGTCACCTGGCTCTTGGCGTCGGGCCGCAGGTACGGCATGCGGCCGTCGCGGCGCACCTGCGCCTGGCGCTCGACCAGGCGGTGCGCGTAGTAGATCGGCGCGGGCATCAGCTCGGGCGTCTCGTCGCAGGCGTAGCCGAACATCAGGCCCTGGTCGCCGGCGCCGGTGTTGAGGTGGTCGTCGCTGGCATGGTCGACGCCCTGCGCGATGTCGTTGCTCTGCTTGTCGTAGGCCACCAGCACCGCGCAGCCCTTGTAGTCGATGCCGTATTCGGTGTTGTCGTAGCCGATGCGCTTGATGGTGTCGCGCGCCACCTGGATGTAGTCGACATGCGCGTTGGTGGTGATCTCGCCGGCCAGCACCACCAGGCCGGTGTTGGTCAGCGTCTCGGCGGCCACGCGCGAGCGCGGATCCTGCTTGAAGATCGCATCGAGGATCGCATCGGAGATCTGGTCGGCCACCTTGTCGGGATGACCTTCGGAGACCGATTCGGACGTGAAGAGAAAGTCGTTCGCCACTTCAATACACTCCTGCAGTTCATGCATGCCGACATTGGCAACCCGCGTTGCCGGCTCTTGTGTGGGGGGAGTGCGGCGAACGCTTTAGCGGAATTTGTGGAGCCTCATCGGCCCGGCGCCGCGGGCTTGGACGCCCGCCGCGCGTCGCCCCGCAAGTAGTTCATAACTCGGCGACGACGCGATTATAGGAACGATGGCTGAGCAATCGAAGCGCCAGGCCGGCGGCGGCGCCAAACAATACCCCTTAGCGCGAGCGGATTCGGTGGCGGCACGCCCGGGACCATCGGCTGGCTTGCCGGCCAGCGCGGCAGGCGGCCGGCGCGTCCGATGATGGCGCGCCTGTTCACGCCGTTGCTGCTGGCCGCACTGTGGCTGATGAGCCTGTTGCCGCTGTCGGTGCTGGCGCTGCTCGGCCGCATGATCGGCCGCGTGGCATGGTGGCTGGTGCGCAGTCGGCGCGCGGTGGCGCTGCGCAACCTGCAGTTGTGCCTGCCCGAGCTCAGCGATGCGCAGCGCCGCGCGGTGGCGCGCGAGCACTTTGCGCTGGTGGGCCGCAGCTTCACCGAACATGGGCTCACCTGGTACGCCAGCCGCGAACGGCTGAAACGGATGATCCACGTCGAAGGCGACGTCACGCTCGCCGAGCGCAGCCAGCGCCCGGTGATGTGGCTGGTGCCGCACTTCATCGCGCTCAACGTGGCCGGCGTGGCCGTGCAGCTGTTCCAGTCGCGCCCGGTGGTCTCGGTCTACCAGCCGCAGCGCAACGCGTCGTTCGACGCGGCCCTCCTGCGCGGGCGTGCACGCTTCGGCAACGGCCGCCTGTTCTCGCGCTTCGACAGCGCACGGCAGCTGATGCGGGCGGTGCGCGAGGGGCATGCCTTCTTCAATCTGCCCGACATGGATTTCGGCGAACGCGATGCCGCGTTCGTGCCGTTCTTCGGCGTGCGCGCCGCCACGCTGCTGGCGCCCTCGCGTCTGGCGCGAGCGCTCGACATGGTGGTGCAGCCGGTGGTGGCCGAGGTGCTGCCAGGCGGCCAAGGTTATCGCGTGCGTTTTCTCGATCCGTTGCCCGACTTTCCCACCGACGATCCGATGGCCGACACCGCGCGCATGAACCGCTGGATCGAGCAGGAGGTGAGGCGCATGCCGGCGCAATACCTGTGGGTGCACAAGCGCTTCAAGACCCGACCACCCGGCGAGCCACCGATCTACGACTGAGGGTGGGGATAATGGCGCCATGCGGTTGCAGTTCACCAAGATGCAGGGCGCCGGCAACGACTTCGTGATGCTCGATGCCACGCGCGCACCGATCGAGTTGTCCGAGGAGCAGTTGCGGCGGTTGGGCGACCGCCGCTTCGGCGTCGGTGCCGACCAGATCCTGATGGTCGAGCCGTCGCGCCGGCCGGGCGTCGATTTTCGCTATCGCATCTACAACAACACCGGCGACGAGGTCGAGCACTGCGGCAATGGCGCGCGCTGCTTCGTCCACTTCGTGCGCGACAAGGGCCTGACCAGGCGCAACACGATCCGCGTCGAGACGATGAACCGCGTGCTCGAATTGCGGCTGCAAGGCGACGGGCGCGTCGCCGTCGACATGGGCGCGCCGGTGTTTGTGCACGACGCGCTGCCGTTCGACAGCAGCGGCCTGCAAGCCCGTCCGCTGGGGCAGTTCGAGCTGTGGCCGCTGGAGCTCGAAGGCGGCCGCGCGGTCGAGGTGGCCGTGCTGTCGATGGGCAACCCGCACGCGGTGCAGCGCGTCGACGACGTGGCGATCGCGCCGGTGGCCGAACTCGGCCGGTGGATCGAGTCGCACCGACGATTCCCGCGCAAGGTGAACGCCGGCTTCATGCAGGTGCGCGCTCGCTCGCAGATCGCGCTGCGCGTGTTCGAGCGCCACGCCGGCGAGACCTTGGCCTGCGGCACCGGCGCCTGCGCCGCGGTGGTGGCGGGCATCCGCCTGGGGTGGCTCGATGCCCGGGTCGACGTGCACACGCGCGGCGGCCTGCTGAGCATCGAGTGGCCGGGCGGTGACGCCGGCGTGACCATGACCGGGCCCGCCGAAACGGTGTTCGAAGGAGAGATCGACATATGAGCATCCCTGGTGTCAGCGAAGGCGATATCGCCCGCTTCTTGATGGACACGCCGGGCTTCTTCGAGCGACATGCCGAGGCGCTTGCTGCGGTGCGGCTGACCAGCCCGCACGGCATGCGCGCGGTCTCGCTGCAGGAGCGGCAGATGGAGATGCTGCGCGACAAGATCAAAGGGCTCGAGCACAAGATCATCGAGATGATCCGCGCCAGCCAGGACAACGAGGCGATCGCCGAGCGGCTGCACCGCTTCACGCGCGCGATCCTGCTCACCGCCAGCGCGGGCGATCTGCCCGAAGTGATCGTGCGCGAGATCAAGCACGAGTTCATGGTGCCGCGTGCAGCGCTGCGCGTGTGGGGCGCTGCCGACCCGTTTGCCGCGCTGCGCTTTGCGCAGGGCGCGACCGATGACCTGCGCACCTTTGCGGCCAGCCTGCATGCGCCGTACTGCGGGGCCAATTCCGGTTTCGAGGCATGCCAGTGGCTGGAAGACCCCGACTCGGTGGCCTCGCTGGCGATGATCGCGCTGCGCCACGGCGCGTCGGCCGGTGCGTTCGGCCTGCTGGTGCTGGGCTCACCCGATCCCACGCGCTACAGCGCCGACATGGGCACCGAATTCCTGGCGCGATTGGGCGAGATCGCCAGCGCCGGCTTGTCGCGCCTGTTGCCGGCGTTCTGACGGCGCACCGAGCGCATGGTGTCCACACGATGCCCGCGGCCGCCATCGAGCCCTACCTGCAGCACTTGGCCGTCGAGCGACATCTGGCTGCGCGCACGCTCGCGCTGTACCGTGCCGCGCTGACGCGGTTGTGCACCGCGGCCGCTGCCGACGGCGTGGCGCTGCGCGACGCGCAGGCGCATCACGTGCGGCGCTGGATGGCCGGCTTGCGCACGCAGCGGCTCGCGCCGCGCAGCATCGCGCTCACGCTGTCGGCCTGGCGCGGCCTGTATCGCTGGTGGGGACAACGCGGCGAGGTGGTGAGCAATCCGGTCGACGGTGTGCGTGCGCCGAGGGCGGGCAAGCCGCTGCCCAAGGCGCTGTCGGTCGATCAGGCGGTGGCGTTGGCCGACCAAGGCGACCGGCCTCGGGCGGGCCACGACAACTCCGCGCTGCGCGCGCGTGACCATGCGGTGGTCGAATTGCTGTACGGCTGCGGGCTTCGCATCGGCGAACTGGTGGCACTCGATGCGACCGCGTCCGCGCAGTCCAGCGGCTGGATCGATGGCCCCGATCGCAGCGCCCACGTGCTCGGCAAGGGTGGCAAACGGCGCAGCGTGCCGGTGGGCGGCGCGGCAGCGGCGGCGCTCGAACGTTGGCTGGCTGTGCGTTCGTCGATGGCGCGCGGCGATGAGCCGGCGCTGTTCGTCAGCCAGCGCGGCACGCGCCTGTCGGCCAGCCAGGTGCGCGCGCGATTGGCTCAACTGGCGCGGGCCGCCGGCCTGCCCACGCACGTGCACCCGCACATGCTGCGCCACAGTTTCGCGTCGCACCTGCTGCAGTCCAGTGGCGACCTGCGTGCGGTGCAGGAATTGCTGGGCCACGCCAACATCACCACGACGCAGATCTACACCAAGCTCGATCACCAGCACCTGGCGCGGGTTTACGACGCAGCGCATCCGCGCGCGAAGCGCAGGTAGCACGCTTGTTTGCACCGCGAATGCCGGTGCAGACAGGCCCCGGCTACTTGGCGCCCTCGCGGCTGGCGGTGATCGCGATGTCGCTGCCTTGCTCGGCCTTGCTGACGTGCACCTGCCACGAGCTCTTGGCCTTGTCGTCGATCAGGGTCAGCGACGCGCCATCGTTGCTGCTCATGTCCACCAGCTGCTTGCCATCGGACATCGTCTTGAGCTTGTCGCGATAGAAGGCGGCCACCTTGTCGTGGGCATCGTTGCTGTGCAGGCCAACCTGCATCGACGTGCTGTTGCCGTTGACGATGCGCATCGACGAGCCCTCGGTTGGCTTGGCGCCGGGATAGAAGGGCAGCCCCAGCTCGGCTTCGCTGATCTTGGCATTGCCCATTTCCATCTGCGTCGACTTGCCGGAGGCATCGGTCGTCGTGACCTTGACGCCACCCTCGGACAGGTTGACCTTGGCCTGCGTGCCGTCCTTGGACAACGACGATTCGATCGCTTTCTCGGCGGCCTTCTCGGTGACCTTCTCTTGCACCTTGCCGCAGGCGCCGAGGGTGAGGGCGATGGTGATGGCAAGCGGTAGCGCGTAGGGCTTCAGGGCACTGCTCCAAGTGCAGGCGAGCATGGTGCGCCTGGATGCGCGTGTCGTCCAGCCGTGCGAACGCGGTGAGCCCGGGCCCGGCGGACAATCGTGACCATGAAATCAGTCCGGCTTCGCGACGGCAAGGAGCGCTCGCTGCTGCGTCGCCACCCCTGGGTGTTCGAGGGCAGCATCGACAAAGGGGGTGCCGATTCGGGCGAGACGGTGCGCGTGCAGGCGCATGACGGGCGATTCCTGGCCTGGGGCGGCTACAGCCCGCGTTCGTCGATCCGCGTGCGCGCGTGGAGCTTCGACGAGGCCGAACGGATCGATCCTGCGTTCTTCGAAAGGCGCCTGCGCGCCGCCATCGCCTTGCGCGCCCGTCTGCCGATCGCCAGCGACGGCGTACGGCTGGTGCACGGCGAGGCCGATGGGTTGCCCGGCCTGATCGTCGATCGCTATGCCGATGTGTTGAGCGTGCAATTCCTGGCCGCGGGAGTCGAACGTTGGCGCGACGCGATGGCCGATGGCCTGTTGCGGGCGACGGGCCTGACCCGCCTGTACGAGCGCTCCGACTCGGGCGTGCGTGCGCTCGAAGGCCTGGCGCCGCGCACCGGCTGGCAACGCGGCGACGGTGCCACCGAGCTGGTGATCCACGAACACGAGTGGTCGCTGGCGCTCGACGTCGCGCAAGGCCACAAGACGGGCTTCTACCTCGACCAGCGCGACAACCGCCGTTCGTTCGCGCAATGGGTGCGCCAGCTCGGTTGCGAGCGTGTGCTCAACTGCTATTGCTACACGGGCGGTTTCAGCGTTGCGGCATTCGCCGGCGGCGCGCGGCACGTGGTGAGCGTCGACTCGTCGGCACCGGCGCTGGAGCGCGCCAAAGCGAACGTGGCGCGCAACGGCTTTGCCGATCGCAGCGCCGAGTACGTCGATGGCGACGTCAACCAGACGCTGCGTGACCGCCTGAAAAGCGGCGAGACCTTCGACGCCATCGTGCTCGATCCCCCGAAGTTCGCGCCGACTGCGGCGCACGCCGAGCGCGCAGCGCGCGCCTACAAAGACATCAACCGCCTGGCCCTCAAGCTGCTGGCGCCGGGTGGCATGCTGTTCACGTTCTCGTGTTCGGGCGGCGTGGGCGCCGAGCTGTTCCACAAGATCGTGGCCGGCGCGGGCATCGACGCCGGCGTCAACGCAGCGATCGTGCAGCGCCTGGAGGCGGCGTGCGACCACCCGACGACGATCGAATTCCCCGAGGGCGAATACCTCAAGGGCCTGGTGTTGCTGAAGACGGCGTCGACGCCGCCGGTTGCGCGGGCGCCTTCGGTGGCGTGAGGTCGACGCGCGGTTCGAACTTCGAGCGCCGCGTCGCGAAGTAGCTCTTGACGTTGCGCACGTTGGCGTCTTCGGTGAACAGGCGCTGCACCAGCGCGTTGTAGTGGCTCATGTCGCGCACCCATACCACCAGCACGCAATCGGGGCCAGGCGCCACGCGGTAGCACTGCTGCACCGCCGGCTCGGCGACCGCGCGCGCTTCGAACGCGTCGAGGCGTTCGACGCCTTGGCGGTCGAGCGTGACCTCGACGATCGCGGTGAGGCCGCTGCCGAATGCCTGCGGTGACACGATGGCCACTTGGCGCTCGACGACGCCGAGTTCGAGCAGCCGGCGCACGCGCCGCAAGGCAGTGGCCGGCGACACGTGTGCCGCCTCCGCCAAGGCCTGATTCGAGCGGGATGCGTCGGCCTGGAGCAGCGTCAGCAGGCGGTGGTCCACCTCATCTAAGGGGATCTCTTCTACCATTTATTGCATCTATGGATCAATGAAGAAATAAACAACATGCAGTGCAACGCCAGAGATGAAGTATTTCATATTTGCCAAAATATAGAAAGCATGCGCCAATGCGATCCAGCTAGCATCGCCGCACTCCAAAACAGCTTCGAGCAGGTCAAGCCCATGTGCGGAATCGTCGGCGCCGTCAGCACCAAGAACATCGTCCCGATCCTGGTCGAGGGGCTCAAACGGCTGGAATACCGCGGTTACGACTCCTGCGGCGTGGCCGTGCATCAGGAGGGCCGGCTGCGCCGCACGCGCAGCACGTCGCGCGTGACCGAGCTCGATGCCCAGGTGGCCCACGAGCACGTAGCGGGCGGCACCGGCATCGCGCACACCCGCTGGGCCACGCACGGTGCGCCCGCTGTGCACAACGCGCATCCGCACTTCTCGAGCGACCGCATCGCGCTCGTTCACAACGGCATCATCGAGAACCACGAGGAGCTGCGCTCCGAGCTGCAGGCCAAGGGCTTCACCTTCGAGAGCCAGACCGATACCGAGGTGGTGGCGCACCTGGTGAACCATCTCTACGACGGTGATCTGTTCGACGCGGTGCAGCGTGCGGCGCTGCGCTTGAAGGGCACGTTTGCTCTGGCGGTGTTCTGCCGCGACGAGCCGCACCGCGTGGTCGGCGCGCGCGAAGGCTCGCCGTTGATCGTGGGTGTAGGCAAGGGCGAGAACTTTCTGGCTTCCGACGCGATGGCGCTGGCCGGAGTGACCGACCAGATCGTCTACCTCGAAGAGGGCGACGTGGTCGACCTGCAGATGGGCAAACACTGGATCGTGTCGCGCCAGAGCGATGGCACGTACAAGCGCGTGCAGCGCGAGGTGCGCACCGTGCGTGCGCACTCAGGTGCCGCCGAGCTCGGGCCGTATCGGCACTACATGCAAAAGGAAATCTTCGAGCAGCCGCGCGCGATCGCCGACACGCTCGACGGTGTGGGCGGCCTCGACCCGTCGCTGTTCGGCGACGCGGCCAAGAAGGTGTTCGACGGCGTCGACCGCGTGCTGATCCTGGCCTGCGGCACCAGCTACTACGCCGGCAGCACCGCGCGCTACTGGCTCGAGGCGATCGCCGGCCTGCCCACCACAGTGGAGATCGCCAGCGAATACCGCTATCGCGAGAGCGTGCCCGCGCCGAGCACGCTGGTGGTGACGATCAGCCAGAGCGGCGAGACCGCCGACACCATCGCCGCGCTCAAGCACGCGCGCGGCCTCGGCATGGAGCGCACGCTGACGATCTGCAACGTGGCCACCAGCGCAATGGTTCGCGAGTGCAAGCTGGCCTTCATCACGCGGGCCGGCGTGGAGATCGGCGTGGCATCGACCAAGGCCTTCACGACGCAACTGGTCGCGCTGTTCCTGTTGACGCTGGTGCTGGCCAAGTTCCGCGGCAAGCTGCCGGAGGCCGGAGAAGAGGCGGCGCTGCGCAACCTGCGCCACCTTCCCTCGGCGATCCAGTCGGTGCTGGCGCTGGAGCCGCAGATCATCAGCTGGGCCGAGGCCTTCGTGCCGATGCAGCACGCGCTGTTCCTCGGCCGCGGGCGCCACTATCCGATCGCGCTCGAAGGTGCGCTCAAGCTCAAGGAGATCAGCTACATCCACGCCGAGGCCTACCCGGCCGGTGAACTCAAGCACGGGCCGCTGGCACTGGTGGACGCCGAGATGCCGGTGGTCACGGTGGCGCCGGCCGACGACCTGCTCGAAAAACTCAAGAGCAACATGCAGGAGGTGCGCGCGCGCGGCGGGCAACTCTACGTGTTCGCCGACGCCGACACCCACATCGAATCGAGCACCGGCATCCACGTGATCCGCCTGCCCGAACACTACGGCGCGCTGTCGCCGATCCTGCACGTGGTGCCGCTGCAATTGCTGGCGTATCACACCGCTTGCGCGAGAGGGACCGACGTCGACAAGCCGCGCAACCTGGCCAAGTCGGTCACGGTCGAGTGACCGCATGGATACGTGGTTGAGAATAAATATGTTCAGAAACCAGAACTAAGTTCGGAAACTTGGCAGCATCCCGATCGAAGATAGTTCAGAAACGAAATCGCGCTGGCTACCGACTTTGCGAACCGCCCTTTCCTTTCGCGGTTTGCGCCGCAAATAGCTCCGCGCGATCTCCTCGCCGCTCACGCAGAATGCGCACGTCCTCGTCCTTGGCGGCGTGGAAGCAGCTGATGGCGCTGGCTCACGCTACCAGCTCCGCGACCCGGGTCTCATGGGGCGTCGCGGTCGGCTGCACGTACCCGCGCGATTCCAGCGCCCACCCTTCGGTAGCCAACTCGCGCGGCAGCCAGCGCACCTGCGGCCCGGCAAGGCCGCGGCGCGTCGCCTCGCGGACCACGTGCTCGCACTGCGCCTCGGTGAGGCTTAAGCCCAGCCGCCGCCAGCGCCGCAGCACCAGCGGGTCGGCCCAAACGTCTTCGAGTGTGCGCCGCAGCGCCGAAGTGTCCGCCGAGAAGCCGGCCGCGATCCGCCGCGCCAGCAGTGTGTGCATCAGCCCGCGCAGCGCGTCGCGCGTGGTGGGGCACGGCATCAGCGCGGCCAGCGCCGCGATGCGCTGCGTGTAGCCCTCGCGCGTGAACTGCAGCGTCAGCAGCGCCTGCAGGCACTGCACCGCGTTGAGCAGGCGCAGCCGCGGCGGCGGCAACACCCGCATCGGCAGCGCGGCGGCCACCGCGTGGGGCAGCGGCGTGGCGTACGACATCAGCACCGCCAGCCGCGCCCACTGCGCAGCATCGAGCCCGTCGATCGTGCCGAGTGCGCCGGCCTCGATCTGCCGCACGAAGCCCATCGCATCGTCCCACGCGTAGTCGGCCTTGGCGCCGTTGGCGCCCACGCTCATCACTGCCAGGTTGCCGGCGGCGTAGCCGGCGTCGTTGTTCACGCGGTCCACCGACGCGTCGAGCGGCCCACCGGTGCCGTGCGTGAGCGGCTCGCGCACGATCGGGCACACCGACACGTCGATGCGCCGCAGCAGCGCCGGCGTGACCTGCAGCGTGCAGAACGCGCGGCCGCGCTGCCAGGCGCCCAGGCGCAGCTGCAGCCACTTGCGCACGTGCGGCGTGGCCTGCCGCGCGCGCGGCCCGAACACGATGCGCCCGGCCTCCCAGCCCTGGCGCACCGGGCTGCCTGCTTGCAGGTGATCCACCGGCGGCGTGAGCCGGTGCTGGGCATGGTCCCAGCCGATCTCGAAGCCGGTGCCATCAGCGTCGGACCAATCCTGGACGACACGGGCAGGGCGGTTGAACTCCAGCGGCAGGGTGGCTTGGACAGCGCTCATGGAAGGGCTCCGGGCATAGAGCCGGGACGTCCCCGGCGCAGCCAGCATCGGCGGCCGCTGGCTCAAGGTGTGAGCCACTCCAGGGAAGGCCGCGCCATGCCGTGTTGCGGCGTGGGGTAGCATCCGCCGGCTCACCCGGTGAGCCTGTGGCGAGGCAATCTGTGGACCGAACCGAGCGCTTCTACAAGATCGAGATGCTGATCCGCAACCGCGGCTGCGTGAGCTTTGCGGTGCTCAAGGAGGAGCTGGGCGTCTCCCCGGCCACGCTCAAGCGCGACCTGGAGTACCTGCGCAGCCGCATGAACGCGCCGATCGTCTACGACCGCTTCGCAAGCGGCTACAAGTTCGACACCGTGCAGCCCGGCAGCCGCACCCAGGTGCAGCACGAGCTGCCCGGAGTGTGGTTCAGCGAGCGCGAGATCCACGCGCTGCTCACGATGCACCAGCTGATCCGCGAGCTCGATGAGGGCGGCATGCTGGCGCGCCACCTGCAGCCGCTGCTCGACAAGCTGCACAGCATGCTCGGCACCAGCGAGCGCGACGCCCAGGAGCTGATGAAGCGCGTGAAGATCATCACCCCCGCGCGGCGCCCGGTGCCCGGCAGGATCTTCGAACTGGCCGGCGGCGCGCTGATGCAGCGCCGCCGCATCGAGATGACCTACTACACCCGCGGCCGCAAGGCCGAGGGCAAGCGCATCGTGTCACCGCAGCGGCTGGTGCACTACCGCAACACCTGGTACCTCGACGCCTGGTGCCACAAGACCGACTCCTTACGCCGCTTCTCGCTCGACGCCATCCGCGACGGCGTGATGCTCGAGCACAAGGCCAAGGACGTGGCCATCAAGCAGGTGGAGGCCGAGCTCGACGGCGGCTACGGGATCTTTGCGGGTGCCAGACAGAAGAGCCAGTGGGCCACGCTGCGCTTTGCGCCCGAGGCGGCGCAGTGGGTGCAGCACGAGCAGTGGCATCCGGCGCAGGAGGCGAAGCTGGAGAGCGACGGGTCGCTGACGCTGCGGGTGCCGTATGCGGATGCCACCGAGCTGGCGATGGATGTGTTGAGGCATGGGGAGTTGGTGAGGGTGGTGGGGCCGGCGGGGTTGGCGGCGGTGGTGGCGAAGCGGCTGCAGAGTGCGGCGCAGGCGTATGTGGAGTAGTGGTGTCGCTCGACCCCGCGCACCCCAACTGCGTGGCGCCGGGCAAGACGCCGCTGCATACGCTGATCGCGTCGATGGCGTTGCGCGAAGACGATCTGAGGGCCGTGGTCGGCTGCATGGGCGCCGACGGGCAGCCGCAGATCCATGCGCAGACCTACGTGGCGATGATCGACCACGGCCTCGACATCCAGCAGGCCGTGCAGGCGCCGCGCTGGCTCTCAGGCCGCTTTGCGCTCGGCGAGGTGCGCGACACGCTGCACATCGAGGCGCGCTTTCCGGGGGAGACCAATCGCCGAGTTGGAGCGGCGCGGGCATGTGATCGATCGGTGGGGGAATGGAACGAGCTGGCAGGGCATGCGCATGGGATCACGCTCGATGAGCGGACGGGAGTGCGGTGTGGGGGCAGTCATCCGCGGAGTGATGGGGCAGCGGTTGGGTATTGAGTTTGAGTTGTTCGCGACGCGCGACAAAGGTGTGCGTCCATCAGGATATGCGTTAGCCTCGACAGGAAACCGCCGCTAGAGGTGAATTCAGGCTGGGGAGGAAGCAAACCGTGTCTACCCAACGCTACTCAGTTACACCGCACCCGATCGAAACCTTGCTAACCTGGGTCAAGTCAGGTGAGATCGCCATCCCGGAAATTCAGCGACCTTTTGTGTGGGAGGCCACAAAGGTCAGAAACCTTCTGGACTCTCTCTACCAAGGCTATCCCGTTGGATACCTGATCGCGTGGCGGAACCCTACGGTGAAGCTGAAGGACGGAACGCCTTCGGCCGGAAAGCGCATCCTCATCGATGGGCAGCAGCGGGTTACTGCACTAATGGCGGCTTTGTTGGGCCGCGAAGTCCTCACCAAGGACTACGAAACACTGCGCATTCGCATCGCCTTCCATCCAATGGAAGAGCGCTTCGAAGTCTCGAACCCGGCTATCCGCAAGGATGCCGCGTGGCTTGAGGATGTTGCCGATGTCTTCGCACCCGAGGCGAGCCTCACCGAGTTGACGGACACCTACAGTGAGAAGAACGCCAATGCAGACCGGAAGCGAGTCTCGCGCGTACTAGAAAGGTTGCGCAAGATCATCAACAACCACGTCGGTGTCATCGAACTCGCCGAGGACCTCGATATCGAAACTGTCACTGAGATCTTCATCCGAGTGAATTCTGCTGGGACAGAACTCTCGCAGGCGGATTTCGCCATGTCGAAGATCTCTGTCAACGAGACCTATGGGGGCAATCTTCTACGCAAGGCGATCGACTACTTCTGCCATCTATCCGTTGCGCCAGAGTTTCTCTCCAAGATCGAGAAACTCGACAAGGCGTTTGCCAACTCCGAGTTCCTGCCACAGATGCGCTGGCTCAAGGACGTCAACGACGACATCTACGACCCCACCTACACAGACATGCTTCGCGTGGCATTCACGTCGGAGTTTCGTCGCGGCAAACTGCAGGACCTCGTAGCGTTGGTCTCGGGGCGCAATTTCGAGACGAAACAGTACGAGGAGGCTGTTGCCGAGGAGTCATTTGCTCGCCTCAAGAAAGGCGTACTCGCGTTCATCAACAAGACGCACTTCGACCGCATCACGATGATTCTTCGGTCGGCCGGTTTCGTTACGAGTGGTTTGATTCTCGGTCGAAACGCGGTGAACTTCGCGTACATCCTGTATCTGCGCGGGCGGGCCGAGAACATGGCCGCCGCCAGTCTGGAGCAACTCGTGCGCCGCTGGTATGCAATGTCGTTGATACGCGGTCGGTATACGGGTAGCCCAGAGACGGCTTTCGATTTCGACATTCGCCAGGTTGAGGCGCGTGGACTCGCAGCCTATACCGACGCTGTCCTTCAGAACGAGCTACCCGCCAGCTTCTGGACTGGGATGCTGCCCCAGCTGATGGATACCTCGTCTGCACTGAGTCCCTATTTCCTTGCATATCAAGCAGCGCAGGTGAAACTGGGTGACAAGGGTTTTCTGTCGCGCGACATCACAGTGCACGATCTGCTGCTGAACCGCAGCGATTTGCATCATGTCTTCCCAAGAAATCTATTGAAGAAGCAAGGACTCGCGCGAGGGCGCTACAACCAAATCGCGAACTTCGTCCTCGCACAGAGCGAGATCAACATCGCAATTGGCGACAAGGCTCCGGAGAAGTACTTCGCCGAACTCGCAGAGCAATGTGCGGGCGGCAAGAAGAAGTATGGTGCCATCACGAGCCTCGCGGACCTGAAGACCAATCTTCGGATGCACTGTCTACCGGAGTCAGTCCTTGGCGACAAGGTGCCAGAGTACGACGACTTTCTCGAAGAGCGGCGGCGGCTGATGGCGCTCAAGATCAAGCAGTGGTTCGAGTTGCTTTGATGACTGGCTCGGCGCTGGGCAAGACACCACTGCATACGATGATCCCGTCACTCGCGACGCGGCACAACAACCTGTGGGGCGTGGTTCGGGGCGCATGGACGCTGCCGGG
>Ga0326726_10001659_pt1 | contig 20695 bp, 18 predicted proteins | sample MHFenrmetagenome_2_FD_207603 | JGI IMG/M metagenome (GOLD analysis project Ga0326726, IMG submission 207603) | Lab enriched peat soil microbial communities from Michigan Hollow, Ithaca, NY, United States - MHF15MN | ecosystem: Environmental > Terrestrial > Soil > Wetlands > Peat | place: USA... | reverse complement strand
TTATAAATCAAAACCACAACAAGTAAACTTCCATAAGGAAAAGGAACGACTCGCGATGGATACCGACATCCTGCAAATGCATGATAAAGAGGTCTTTGAGGCTATAGCCAATGAGACGATCCGCCAAACTGAAACACTTGAGCTTATCGCTTCGGAAAATTTTACCAGCAGAGCCGTCATGCAGGCCTGCGGGTCGGTAATGACCAATAAATATGCCGAGGGGTATCCCGGCAAGCGCTATTATGGCGGATGCGAATTTGTTGATGTTGCCGAAAATCTTGCCCGCGATCGTGCCAAAAAGCTGTTCGGATGTGAGTATGTCAATGTGCAGCCTCATTCCGGTTCGAGCGCCAATATGGCGGTTCTGTTTTCAGTTCTGAAGCCCGGCGACCGCATCATGGGGCTCGACCTCTCGCACGGCGGGCACCTCACACATGGCAGCTCGGTCAACTTTTCTGGCCAGATGTACGAAGCCCACTCTTACGGTGTGGATAGAGAGACCGGCTGCATCGACATGAACAAGGTCGAAGAGCTTGCCCTGCAGGTAAAGCCGAAGCTGATCATTGCCGGTGCGAGTGCTTATTCCCAAGGGTTTGACTTGAAGGCGTTCAGGGCGATTGCCGACAAGATCGGAGCGTTTTTGATGGCCGATATCGCTCATCCTGCCGGCCTTATCGCCGCAGGTCTGCTTGGCGATCCAATGCCGCATTGTCATTTTGTCACCACGACGACACACAAAACCCTTCGTGGTCCGAGGGGCGGCATGATCATGATGGGTTCCGACTTTGAAAATCCGCTTGGAATCACCATCAAAACCAAAACCGGTTCACGCCTGAAAATGATGTCCGAAGTTATGGACGCTGAAGTGATGCCCGGTATTCAGGGTGGTCCGCTGATGCATATCATTGCAGGCAAGGCGGTGGCTTTCGGTGAAGCCTTGACCCCTGAATTCAGGGAGTATGCGGTTCAGGTCAGAAAGAATGCTGCGGCGATGGCTGATAAATTCACCAGCCTTGGCTACAATATTGTAAGCGGCGGCACCAAAAACCATCTGATGCTGCTTGACCTGCGCAACAAGAACGTTACCGGCAAGGTTGCCGAAAACCTTCTGCACTCGGCAGGTATTACGGTCAACAAGAACATGGTTCCGTTTGACGACAAGTCGCCGTTTGTGACCAGCGGCATCCGTATCGGTACTCCGGCAATGACGACCAGGGGAATGGTGGAAGCGGACAGTATCGCTATCGCCGAGCTGATCGACAGGGTCATCTCCGCTGCTGAGCGGTCCGATGTCAGCGACCTCTGCCGTGGCGTAAGGGAAGAGATCAAGGCACTCTGCCTGCGCAATCCGCTTGTCGGGTATGTGTAAAACCCTGAGCCGTACTGTTTGACTTTACTGGTTCTCAATACAATTCAAAGCCCTTCTGCAGATCCCTTGTTGCAGAAGGGCTTTTTTAGTGAACGGCTCTCAGAAGTTTTTAACGATATTTGCGATCATGGTGTTGAGGTCCTGAGTGGTTTTTCTGATTTTTCTGTCAATGACGATTTTCTCCATCAAAAGCGCTTTTTCCTGCTCGGTATTGATTTCAACCCGGATTTTCTCGGTGATGATCTCCTTTTGACGGATCAGCGGTTCAAGAATCAGGTTTTTGAACGCATCAAGAAACATCACGAGGCAGCGTTTTGCGTTGTCAGTATGGACGTCCGTCAGTTCGAGCCATTTATTGCTGACCGGCTGGTCCATCAGCAGCCCGGAGGCAAGATCTCTTGATTCAGGATTGCTGAACTGGCTTATTTCGGATGCGATATCAATCCGCTCTTCCGCATTGCCCTCGATGTCACGGTAGCGGCGGATCATATGGGTAAAAATCTGCTGTGCGGCCGGATGTGAAAGTTCCAGCATCTCTTCATGCGAAGCGGCAAATTCCAGAACGGCATTTCCATAACCGGTACTTTCAAGCAGGGCTTTCAGAAAGGTTTTTTCAAGTACCGACAGTTCAGTTGACAATACTCTCTGCGGCCTTGCGTCAGATCGTCTTTCCTCCGAAACTGTTTTTTTTCCCTCGGCATCCCGCTCAGCGCTGAGCAGTTCCTGAAGTGCTGAATGAGTGATGCCAAGTTTTTCCGATAACTGCTGAATGTACAGTTCCTGCTGTATGCGGTCAGGGATCAACCCGATGGTGTGAGCCATTGAGCGTATCGCTTTTGATTTGGTTTCAGGTCGAGCAAAATCGCCGGACTCAGTGAAAAAGCGGATCTGGAACTCCTGGAACGGGAGTTTCTCCGTTTCGGTATACTGAAGGAACTTTTCCCGACCTTCACGTCGAACAAAACTGTCGGGATCGTCGCCTGATGGAAGCATGACGACAAAGGGGGTTATGCCCTCTGCCACAAGAGTATCTATTCCCGATATCATGGACTTTTTGCCGGCCGGGTCAGCGTCATAAATAAAGAGTACCTGACGGGTGTAGCGCTGAAGAATTTTTGCCTGATAACGAGTCAGAGATGTGCCGCACGAAGCTACGGCATTGGTGATGCCTGCCTGGTGAAGGGCGAGAACGTCCATGTAGCCTTCAACAAGTATGGCCGTTTCCATCCGGCGGATTTCATCTTTTGCTGTGTTAAGGGCATAGAGCAGTTTTGATTTTTCAAACAACCTGCTTTCCGGCGAGTTCAGGTATTTAGGTGTTTGAGGGTCATTCACAAGGGTTCGTCCGCCGAAGCCGACCACCTGACCGCCGACTGAAAACACAGGAAAGATCACCCTGTGGCGGAAGGTATCGTACCACGAGTTTCTTTTTTGGTTGTGCGTTATGAGACCGAGATCAGCCAGGTGCTCCTGTGGTATGCCTGCACGTTTAGCTGCACTGAAAAGATGTTCCCAGGTGTCGGGAGCATAACCAAGGCCGAAGGTTCTGATGGTTTTTTCCGACAGAGCGCGCTCTGCCGCCAGGTAGGCGTAGCCGGTTTTTCCCTCAGCGCTTTGCAGCGTCTGGTGAAAGAATTTTGCCGCCCAGCGGAGCGTTTCAGTGCGACTGTCTTCAAGAGCCGGTTCACGCTCTTTTTTTTCGGTGAAACGGCTGATATCGATGCCTGAACGCTTGGCAACCAGTTCGACTGCTTCGGGAAAGGAGACTTTTTCCATCTCCATGATGAACGAGAATACATTACCCCCTTTGCCGGTTGAAAAACATTTGTAGATCTGTTTTTCAGGTGAAACGACAAAAGAGGGGGTTTTCTCACTGGTAAAGGGTGAGAGCGCTTTATAGTTGCGTCCCGCAGGCTGAAGGGTAAGATAATCGGAGATAATATCGACAATGTCTGCAGCCTGACGGACATCATCAATGGCCGTATGAGGGATCATCTGACTTTGCTCTGTTGTGAAATTATTGCAGGAATACTTGTTTTTCTCTCTCTTCGATCGATTACTGTTGAAAAATCGTGAGCTTATTTACTAAATTCAGGACTACTGTAGTTGACTATGTCACAATGCAATCAACAGTTTTGTCACAGTTAAACATTACAGAGGCTCAGGCACATCCTTATCCGGAGTGAGAGCCTGTTTTATGTTTCCATAGAAAATGCACTACAGTATACAAATTACAGAGTGGTTTATCATGCCGGCATTATTTCCGGAACAGTCAACATAAAAAACAGTTTATGAAACAGGGTTTATTTACGGGCTTGCTCATTGTCGTAACCTACCTGGTCTCTTTAGGGTTCTATACCTGGATGGGCACCAATCCTCCGGAATCCATGTTCCATGCGGTATGGAAAGGAGGCCCTATCGTTTCGGTGCTCATGGCGCTGATTCTTATGGTGATCGCCTATACTGTCGAGCGTATTATCGCACTGAACAAGGCTTCCGGAAAAGGGAATATTCCGGAATTTGTGCATCTGCTCAAACAGGACATCGACAGCGGAGAGATTGACAATGCAATTGCCAAATGTGACGATCATCAAAGCTCTCTTGCTGCTGTACTACGCTCCGTGCTTGAGCGGTATAAAAAACTGTCGCATTTTAACGTGACCGATCGGGAGAAAAAAGTCAGCGAGATGGAAAAGGCGGTTGAAGAGGCCACAATCATGGAAATGCCGCTCTTGGAAAAAAATCTGGTCGCAATATCCACCATTGCATCGATATCCACCATGGTTGGGCTTCTGGGAACGACGCTCGGCATGATCCGCGCCTTTGCGGCCATGGCAACCAGCGGCGCTCCTGACGCGGTACAGCTCTCTCTGGGCATCTCTGAGGCATTGTTCAACACCGCGCTCGGCATTTTCGGCGGTATCATGGGAATTGTCGCTTATAACATATTTACCAGCCGCGTTGATCAATTTAGTTATACCATTGATGAAGCCGCGTTCTATATCATCCAGACTCTCGGAACCGGAAAATCGGATCACTGATGTCGCGAATCAAGGCTAAAAGGGTTGGGTTCCGGATTGATATGACGCCGATGGTGGATGTTGCTTTTCTGCTGCTGACGTTTTTTATGCTGACAACCAAATTCCGTCCTCCCGAAGTTGTCAAAATCGATCTTCCCTCTTCGCATTCGGACATGAAACTTCCCGAATCAGATGTTCTGACCGTGACGGTGAGCGGAGCGAACACCTTTTTCATGGGGGTCTCATCACAACAGACGAGGGAGAAGATTTTTAACTCGGTTGTCAAGCCAAAGCTGATAGCGGCCAGGTTTTCGAGCGCAGCGGTGCAGGACTCCCTGAAGCAGTTCAAGCTGGCCGATAGCTTCCCCGTTCAGCGTGATGAGCTTGACAAGTTCGTCGTTATGGCAAGATTTGCCGATCAGAAGCTCCGTCCGGTTGTCAGGGCAGACGCGGATGCCGGTTTTGATGCGGTAAATCATGTGATCAAAGTCTATAAAAAGGCTAACCTGCTTACCTTTAATCTTGTTACTGTTATGGAAAAGGAGGTTCGCTGAGCATGGGAATTGTTGACTCGCAAGCTGGTCGCCGCAGCATAAAAAAAGGTAAGCGGCGAACAAAAAGAATCGGCTTCCATCTTGATATGACTCCGATGGTAGATGTTGCGTTTCTTCTGTTGACGTTTTTCATGCTGACGACGACTTTTTCGAAATCCAACACAATGGAAATCAACCTTCCTCCGGAGATGACGGAAGTGAAGGTAGCCGAAACCAATGTCATGACGCTGAGAATTGCAGGTGACGGCATGGCATACTATTCACTGGGCAATGATGCGCCCAGAAGAATTCCTCTCTATGATCCGCAGGATACCCGTCAGCTTGCACTGAGCAGGCCGCTGCGCCAGCTTCTGAAACAGCAGGTGAAGGCAAACGAGAAGATGGTTATTGTCGTTAAGATCAGCGAGAAAGCGAGATATAAACAGCTTGTTGATATTATTGACGAGCTGAACCTCATGAAAATCGACCGGTTCAGTCTGGATGACTATACCGAGCAGGATGCTCTGGAAATCAAAAGAGCTGTTTAAGGCCGCAATCAGCAAAGGAGTTTGAACGTTGTCTTCAAAATTCAAAAAAAGCCACCAGGAGACGTTTCAACGCAAAGCCCTTTCATGGTCTTTCGGTGATGAGTTTCTCGATACCGATAGCTTGCGCAAGCTGCATTACGGCAATCTTGTATTGCGTCGACAGGCACATCTGTTTCTGAGCCACGGCGTCATTACTGCCGTAGTTCTTCTTTCACTGTTCTGGCTTGTCACGGCCAACTGGAAGAGCATTTCATCATTGACCGGCTGGTTCAAGCAAGATGACAAGCCGATGGTCGAGTGCTATGAAGTTGTCACCAATGTGACGCAGCTTCCGCCTCCGCCGCCGCTCAACGCTCCCGAGCCTGTTCCTGTGACTCCTTCATCTCCGGCAGCACCGGCGCCTCCGAATGTAGGAAAAATCAAAAAGGTGAGTCAGGATGAGGTCCCTGTTCAGCAGACTGTTGCTACGCAGAAAGAACTCAAGCAGGCTATACAGACGCATGGGTCGGGTTCAGGCTCAGGTACAGCCTCATCGGGTGATGATGTACCGATGTTTATTCCCTGCGAAAAAATGCCCGGATTTCTTGATCAGAAAAAACCCGCATATCCTGAAATGGCAAGAATTGCCGGGATTACGGGAAAGGTGTTTGTCAGTGTTCTGATTGGTGAAGACGGCAGACCGATCAAGGCAAAGGTTATGAAGCGTGTTCCCGCCGACTGTGAGATGTTTGATGCCGTAGCACTGAAATCCGTGATGGAATCAAAGTACTATCCCGGAATACAGAATGGCAGCCCGATAAAGGTCTGGTTCACTGTACCGATCCGCTTCCAGCTCGACTGACTCTCAGCTGCTTTTTTTCGGTTTCTTTCGATACAGTATCGCAAAAGCGATGCCTGTATAAGCAAAAGTCAGGGTAATCGGGCTGACGAAGAGGGCAAAAAAGCCATCCACATCTTTTTCCAGAAACATTATTCCGTAACTGGCCGCAATTATCAGGGCCCCGAGAGCGATCAGGATATAGTTGACCGGCTCAAGGGGCATTGCTGCTGCTTTTTCAGCGGGTTTAGGCTGTTGTTTCTTCGCTGAAGATTTCATCGAGTGTTGTGATACAGTGTTGTGCTTCCTCATGACTGATAGTCAGGGGAGGGAGAAGCCTGATGACGTTCAGGCTGGTGGCGTTGACAAGGACCTGTTTCTGCAGGGCTTGTTCCACATAATATTTAGCCTCTTTATTGACCGTAATGCCGATCATCAGACCATACTGCCTGATTTCGAGAATCTGGCTGTATTTTTTTGCCAGTTTCTGCAGTTCGGTATTGATATAACTGCCGGTTGCTGCGGCTTTTTCCATGAGCCGGTCTTCATCAATGGCATTGATCATGGCAATTCCAGCCGCGCAGGCTACCGGATTGCCGCCGAAGGTTGTTCCGTGATTGCCGTAGGACAGCACATCGGCTACCTTTTCGCTGCCGATAACGGCCGACAGCGGCAACCCGCCGCCGAGCGGTTTGGCAAGGCATACCAGATCGGGGTCGGCATCGACATGCGTATAACTGAAAAACTTTCCTGTCCTGCCGCATCCTGCCTGTATTTCATCGGCCACAATCAGGAAATTGTACTGCTCACGCAGCTCTTTGAGTCGGTCGATAAATTCCTGCGATATCCTGTGAATTCCTCCTTCTCCCTGAACAACCTCAATGAACACGGCAGCCGTTTTGGCTGAAATTTTCTTTTCAAGATCTTCAAGGTCATTGAACGCGATCATGCCTGTTTCCGGCAGGAGCGGCTCAAAACCGTCGCTGTATTTCGCTTTTGCCGTCAGCGACAGGGCGCCATAGGTTCTTCCATGGAAACAGTTGCTCAAAGACAGCACCTCTTTTTTATGCTGGTCACCCGATTGCGCTGCCCACTTTCTTGCCATCTTGATGGAAGCTTCAATTGCTTCTGTGCCGCTGTTGGCAAAAAAGACTTTTGAGAGTCCGGACAGTGCAAGCAGTTTTTCAGCCAGTTCGAACTGAGGCTGCATCATGAAGAGATTCGATGCATGGATAAGTTTCGCCGCCTGGGAGCTTATCGCCTCAACAAGCCGCCTGTCTCCATAGCCAAGGGCATTGACGCCGATGCCTGAAATCATGTCGAGATAACGGGTGCCGTCATCTGCAACCAGCCATACGCCTTCGCCATGGGATACGGCAATAGGCAGCCTGGCATAGTTATGAAAAAAAAGTTGCTGTTCGGTTTCCCTTGTAATGGGCAGTGGTTTCATGCTCTTGCACTCAAAAGATGGTTGTTCCGACGGGCACCTCTACTTAATGTGTTATCCCGACATGGACAGGACTCACTGACAATATTATCGGTGCTTTTATCATTAGATTTGTTGATTATAATGATGAAATACGATGCTTTCAAACATTTTCTTGTGCTTCTTTCCAGGCAAGCCAGACACGAATACCTCTCCATATCCCATAAGCACCGGTCAGAAGCGCATAAAGTCGGATATCCTCCTTTGAGGTCGTTGGCACGCTGCCGGGAAAAATCAGGAGATAAAGAGCTATGCCGATAAATATAATCGCAAGCAGCAATCCGATGATCATTGCCGGAGAGAGATATTTAATCATTTCCCGTCATCATTGGCAGTGTTGCAGGGCTTGGCATCCGGATAGAACCGCCACTCTCTGTTGATGATCAGTCGAGCCCCATAGCTGAAGGTGAAGTATGACCATCCCCACTGCATGAGCACAAAAACCCGGTGGCGGAAGCTGGTAAGAAAATAGATGTGTACCAGAAGCCAGGTAAACCAGGCAAAAATGCCATCAAATTTCAGACTTCCGAATTCAACAATCGCTTTGTTTTTGCCGATTGTGGCCATCTGACCTTTGTCGCGATACCGGAAGAGCTTTCTTGTTTTGCCTTTAATATCGAGCAGAATGTTTTTTCCGATGGCTCGTCCCTGCTGCAGTGCAACGGGAGCTAGCCCGGGCAGCGTTTTTCCATCCTCCAGCAGAAAATGCGCAAGATCACCGCCGACAAAAATCTCGGGATGGTCCTGAATGCTGAGGTCTTCATCGACTATGATCCGTCCGATCCGGTCGGTTGCCACATCCATGGTTTTGCCGATGCCGGTGGCCGTAACGCCAGCTGCCCACAGCACGGTAGCTGCTTCTATGCGTTCATTGCCTATCTGTACGCCGTTTTCATCTACATTGCTGACCATACTGTTGGTCCAGACCTGCACGCCGAGCTTTTCGAGGGACCGGGTAGCTTTGCTTGCCAGATCCGAGGAGAAAGACCCAAGAATGCGTGGTGCTGCTTCAACTATAAAAATCCGGGTGAGTTTCGGGTCAATATTGCGGTAAAATCTTGAGAGGGTGTAGCGGCTCATTTCTCCAATGGAACCTGCAAGCTCAACTCCGGTGGGGCCGCCTCCGACAATAACGAAGGTCAGCAGTTTTTTGCGTTCCACAAAATCGGTTGTCCGTTCAGCCCGTTCATAGGCCTCCATGACCCTCCTGCGGATCTCTTTTGCCTGTGCAAGCGTTTTCAGTCCGGGCGCAAACTCCTCCCACTGGTTGTTGCCGAAATAGTGGTGCTGCACGCCGCAGGCCAGAATGAGGTAATCATAGGTGATCTCCCTGAAATCGGTGACGATCGTTTTTTTCTCAATATCGACGCTTTTAACGATTCCCTTGAACACCGTTATGTTCCGGTAGTTCGCAAGCATGTTTCTGAGCGGTGCGGCAATATCACCCTCGCCGAGGGCGGCCATGGCTACCTGGTAGAGGAGCGGCTGGAAGAGGTGGTAATTTTTCCGGTCGATAAGCGTGATCTCGATATCCGGTTTATTGCCCAGCACTCTGGCCGCATTGATTCCTGCAAATCCTCCCCCTACAATCACAACATGCTTTTTCATGAAATCTGACATCTCTTGTTAGCGTAAATCCACATCATATACTTCTGTTCTGTAACCCGATCAAAAGTAATAAAAAAGAGATAAATCTCCGCAGTGTGTTCCCCCGATACGCCGTAACTGTGCATCCGTATGGCATCTGATTGTTATTGAAGGAGATAAATAGCCCGGTGCAGTGTATTCAACTTCTGATATCGGGAAATGATTGCGTGCACTGTTTCTCTTTGTGAATTATTAATTTTATTGTATTAATACGATAAAATTAAAGTAATATTTTTCTGCAGGTCTCTATCTCGAAGAGCCGGTAGATTGACGTGCGCACAACTTTTCGAGAAAATCAATGTGCCCATGAACAAACGAACACTGTCAATCATTCTCTTTCTTGCTGCGGCATATGCCCGCAGAGTTGACGGGGCGGTTTTTACCGTCAGCAACAATAGCGACAGCGGAGCAGGAAGCCTGAAGCAGGCAATTATTGATGTGAACAGCACACCTGCCGGAACCCAATCAATCGAATTCACTGCCAGTAATCCGGCGATCACACTTCTTACGCCTTTGGATTTCATCAGAAAACCTGTTGCCTTAACGCTTAACAACGGTCAGATACCGGTGACGGTAAACTATGCGCCTTCAGCGGTAAATGCCAGAACTTTACGAGTGACAACCGATGTCGGGGTATCTCTTCCTGATGAACTGCTCACGCTCAGTATGCAGAGCAGCAGTAGCGGGAGTGTCACACTCTACTCTGCTGACAACCTCACTCTTGTCGGAGATTTGGGTAGTGATCTGCTCAATACTTCAACAAGTTCTACTGCGTATGCGGTGTATGCAGGAGGAACTCTTTCCGTAACAGGCAAGATCAAGGCAGGCACAAAGATCTCTTCCAGTGCGGCCAGCAGTGCTTACGGGCTTTATTCGGGTGGAAATATTTCGGTAACCGATAATCTGAGCGGTGATATCTCCGTCAACGCGACATCCGGAGGGACCGCATATGCAATCAGGAGTGGAATGTCGAAAACGACAATTCTGAATCTCACCGGAGGGATCTCTCCCACAGGCAACATCACTGCACGGGCAGTCAACTCAACAAATAACACGGACAGCACTGTTTACGGAATCTATTCAGGCGGGGATGTCATTATCGGAGAGAGCGGCCAAAGCGCTGGTATAAGCGGCAGCGTATCGGCAACAGCTGGATATGATACAGCGTATGCTGTTCGCGGCAATACGCTGACACTCTATGGCGGGATCAGCGAGACAGGCAGTATTACGGCTTCGGCCGGGCGAAACAATGGTTTCGGACTTTATGCAGGAACCATGCTCGACATTTCAGGAGATATCAGAGGTGTTATAAGTGCAACAGCAGAAACAGGCGGATCTGCCTATGCCCTCTATTCCGGTACATCGTTCTCCCTCACCGGTGACATTGCGGCAGTAGCCTCAATATCGGCAACGGCTGGTACAACAAAAGCATACACGCTTTATGCGGAGGATGGAGACCTTACGATTAATGGGTCGGTATGCGGAGATCTGCTTGCCGCCGCCGGCACGTCGGGAGCGTATGGTATCTATTCAGGGGCGACGATCAATATTGATGGAGATATATCGGAAAGTGCGTCTGTTACAGCCAGTGCCGGCACCGGAACCGCATACGCTATCGGAGGCGTCACGGGGTTGATGATTGGTGGAGAACTCAGTGGTGACGTAATCGCGAAAACCATCAGAAGCGGCGGAAAAGTATACGGTCTGTATGGCGGTAACACCGAAGATACCAGTCTCATTGTAACGGGAGGTATAACTGAAACCGGCAGCATCGAGGTTGAAGGAGTTAGCGGGTCAACTGCTTGCGCCATCTATTCTTCCGGAAGTGTGACAGTCGGCCGGAGCGGAGGCAGCGCAGGAATCAGGGGCGATATCAGTGCATCGGCGGGTTTGAATGATGCTTACGCCGTCAGTGGAAATACGGTTACCGTGTATGGAGGAATATCCGGCTCCGGCAGTATAGCCGCAACGGCAGAAGAATCCGGCGCGTACGGCATCTACTCAGCCACAACGATGGATATTACGGGTGATATTGCAGCATCCTCCTCGATTACGGCAACCGCAGGAACAAACGATGCCTGTGCAATCAGTGCAGATGCCGGAGATCTGACGATCAGCGGTTCGGTGGGCGGCAGTGTGCATGCAACAACCGGGACTTCCGGAGCGTATGGCATCTATTCAGGAGCGTCGGTAAGCATCATGGGAGATATAACGGAGGATGCAATTATTACAGCCAGTGCAGGTATCGGCACAGCGTATGCCATTCAAGGCGTCACGGGGTTGATGATTGGTGGTGAACTCAGTGGTGACGTTATCGCAAAAACAACAAAGAGAGGCGGAAAAGTATACGGTCTTTATGGCGGCAATACCGAAGAGACCAGTCTTATCTTAACCGGAGGTATAACTGAAACCGGCAGCATCGAGGTTGAAGGCGTGAGCGGCTCAACAGCCTACGGACTCTATTCCCTGGGAGATATCACGATTGGCCGGAATGGAGGTTCGACAGGTATCAGAGGAGCTGTCAGTGCCGTATCGGGATTGGATGATGCTTACGCCATCAGCGGAAATGCGGTTTCAGTCTTTGGTGGAATTACCGGTACCGTAGACGCGAAGGCAGAAGAGGCCGGAGCTTATGGCATAGATTCCGCGACAACACTTAACATATTCGGAGACATTGCAGGCGATATCACTGCAACTGCGACAACTGGAGGCAGAGCGTATGCGCTGCATTCCGGTACTTTACTCAATGTCACGGGCAGTATCACTGAACTATCCAATGTCACTGCGATTGCGGGTACATCAAAATCTTATGCACTTTGTTCCGATGCTGGAGATCTGACTATCAGTGGATCGGTTAACGGTACGCTGCTTGCAGTTTCAGGCAGTTCCGAAGCACATGCGTTGCACGCTGCTGAATCTCTGGTTATCGCCGGAAACATATCTGAAAAGGCGAGTATAAGCGCTTCATCTGCCACAACCGAGGCCTATGCGCTCTATTCCGAAGATGGCCTGATCTCAGTCGGCGGAATAATTTCGGGTATGGTGTGTGCTTCGGCTGGCAGTCAGAACGCTGCCGGATTGTATGCAAAAAGAGGTATTCATGGCGCAACATCCGAGGATGCATTGATCATATCAGGAAGTGTTGCCGCTTCTGCAAAAGGAGCTGCTGCAGGAATTATTGCAGAGGGTCCAATGAACCTTTTCATCACCGGCACACTCTCCGGTATCGACACTAAAGGTACTGGGCTTGGCTATGCAGTGCGTTCAGGAGGTTTCGCCGGGAGCGGAGAATTTACTCCGTCGCTTGCATCTGACGACAGGATTGTTGTTTCTGAAAACGGAAAGCTGGCCGGGCACGTATTTCTTGGTAACGGAAATGACATGATGATCATGCAGGGTGCCGGAAGTGTGACGGGGAAAGTGGATCTCGGGGAAAATGATGATGTCCTGCTGTTGAGAGATGACGCTGTGATTACGGGCAGTCTGATCATGGGTTCGGGTAACGATCTCCTGAGCATGAGCGGGCGCTCAAGTGTAATCGGTCCGATCAATTTCGGTGAAGGAGACGATCTGCTGCATCTGATGGAAAGTTCAAAGGTAACGGGTGATATAGATTTCGGAGCAGGAAGTGATATCCTGAGAGTGGACAACGCTTGCACATTCAGCAAAAATATCAGCCTGGGTGAAGGAGACGATACGCTCGAACTTATCGGAACAGCTGATCTCTCTCAGTCGCTTCTTATTGATGGAGGAAGCGGAGATGAGTTGATTGGAGACCGGATTGTGCTTTCTGACTGGAAAGGGGTTATTTCCGATGCGTTCAAAGGATGGGAACGGATCGAAATTGCAGGGAGTTCAACCGTGGATCTTGATCTTGACGATCTGCTTCGACTGGCGCCCTCTTTCGGCAGGCAGCTTACCGTCATGATTGAAGCTGGTTCAACCGTACGTGCAACCGGTAACTCCCCTGGACGGTATGAGATTGTCGGTAATCTCGAGAACAGCGGACTGCTGGACCTGCGTGACGGTGAATCCAATGACAGGGTAGAGGTTACTGCGGCCTATACAGGAACAAGGGGATTTCTTGGACTCGATCTTGCACTGGGAAGCGGAAGCCAGAGTGATATCGAAGCGCTTGATCTGTTGACCGTTGGGCGGGTGAGCATAACGGGAAGCGGTTCTGTACTGGGTACGACCACGCTCCTGGTGCACAACAGCTCTCCAGGAGGAGCGATAAAGGTTACAACCGGAGGTAACGGCATTCTTGTCGTAAAGGTATATGGCAGCAGCGTTTTAAATGCATTCACGCTAAATGCAGCATCTCCGGTGTTCAGAGGGGCGGATGTCAAGCTGGTGCAGATAGGCCGCGACTGGTACCTGCAGATCCTTAGCGCACCGACTACCGATTCTGGTACTGATTCAGCAGATGATGAGTTTACCTTTGTCGATACCTCAGTGACATCTGTTGCATCCTCCTCCAGATGCCCTCAGGAGCACAGGATAATAGAGGGAATCGGAGGGATGATCACCCGCCTCGGGCAGGAATCGGTTCCACGCTTTCATGATCGTCAGGTTTATGGCTGGGCTCAGGGAAAGCAGGGCGATACGGAATCATGGTGGGTACGCACGACAGGAAGCAGGTTTCGTTCCGGTTTTGAGAGTGGAGGGTTGGCGGTAGATGCAACCGGATACCGTGGAACGATGCAGGTCGGCAGCGATCTTAAAGCAATCAAATTCATGGACGGTTTTTTTCGTTCCGGAGTTTATGCCGGTACGGGGTATTTGAAATCCGGTATCAGCGGCGCCGACAGTGAAAGTGCAGGCAGAGTTGATGCCTTCACGATGAGTATGGGTGGATACGCGAGTATTGAACAGTCCGATACCTGGTTTCTCGAAGGTGCGGTGCAGGCAAGCAGGCATGATATTGATGCAGCTTTCTCTGATGGAGCAAAGAGCAGCGGCAGGATCTGGGGACACAGCGCTTCGGTTGAAGCAGGTCTCAGAGTCGGCATAACCGGAGCGCTTTATGTGGAACCTCAGGCGCAGGTTTTATGGATGCATAATGCAGAGTGCAGTATGAGTACTCCTGCCGGAGCCGTAACGCTGCATGACACGCAGCTGTTTGTTTGTCGTGCAGGTCTGAATGGCCAATTTGAACCGGAAGGGCTCTCTTTCTCTCCGTTTTTCGAGCTTAATGCCGAGCGCGGGTTTGGCGGAGTCTCACAGGTGACTTATGCGGATACCGGGCGGAGCTGGGCGGTTGATTCAGACCGATTTCATGTCGGCGCGGCTCTCGGTATCAGCAGCCGGCATTCGAAGCAGAGTGGAATGGAGTATTCAGTCAAGACCGGGATGCTGGTCGGGATGAATGGTTATGGTTCCCGGGAGTACCAGCTCACAGTAGGTCTGCGCAAAAGCTGGTAGGAATGGTGATCAGGTTAGTTGCGTAATGATCGGGATGTGGCCGGGAAATTTTTTTATCAGTGACTCTCTCTGGGCAAAGTCAAAGTCCCGAAAATCAAATCCGGGAGCTACAACGCAGCTTACCAGAGCATAGCTCGTGCTCCCGGGGTTTGCAAGAGAGGCTCCGAACCAGCTTTCTGCAGGAACATACTGCTGCAGAACCTGACCTTCGTCCGGTGAAGTGCCGAGAGTAAACGAAGATGGGTCACCTGTTTCAGGAAAAACATGCACGGTGAGCGGATTGCCGGCATGGAAGAACCAAAGCTCATCGGAATGAATCCGATGCAGCTTCGAGCATTCACTGCTTCTGAGCAGGTAATATATGGCGGTCGCATAGTTTCTGCTGCCCTTGAAACAGGAGTCACCCGTAAAGGGATAGGCTCCGATGCTTCGGTAGGTTTCGCGGAAGTACCCGCCTTCCGGATGGGGCGCAAGCTGGAGGCTCTCTATCCAGTACTCAGCTTTTTGCATGCAGTTTTTCCCTGATTTTCGCGGTTTTCTGGCGCGAAGCGTCTGCCAGTTTTTTGCGGAACTCAAGCAGGGAAGCCATCAGGGGCTCATCGGAAAGAGCAAGGATCTGGATGGCAAGCAGCGCGGCGTTGCGGGCATTGTCGATACCGACGGTTGCGACAGGAATACCTGCCGGCATCTGCACAATGGAGTAAAGCGAATCCTGACCGTTGAGCTTTTTGCTGAAAATCGGCACGCCGATGACCGGAAGAACAGTCATGGCAGCGGTTACACCGGGCAGGTGTGCGGCACCGCCGGCTCCGGCAATAATGACTTTAAGTCCCCGTGCTATGGCAGAGGTCGCATACTCTTCGAGGTCGTGAGGAGTCCTGTGAGCTGAAATTACGGAGATCTCTGATGAAATTCCGAATTCGTCAAAGACCAGAGAGGCTTCCCTCATGATGTCAAAATCCGAGTCTGAACCCATAAGGATGCCGACAAGCGGAGAGGGCGAGTGTGCTGCTGATTCTTTTGTCATAAAAAAAGGATAATCGGCAGCATGCATTTTGCCACCTGTTTATAGGCTAATGATTTATGAAATTGCCGAGTTTTATGTATTTTCACGAGAATGAATTTAAAAAAATAATACTTGTTGAGGAAGCTAACAATGGCAACTAATCTCGCAGTAAAGTACAGCAATCCCGGCCCCCGTTACACCAGTTACCCGACTATTCCCTCCTGGAGCACCGATGGAGTAACTCAGGAGCAGTGGAAAGAGGCTATGGTCAAAGGTTTCAACGACAGTAATGAGACCACCGGAATCAGCCTGTATATTCATATTCCCTACTGTGAGAATCACTGTTATTTCTGCGGCTGTAACGCTCATCGCACCCAGGATCACTCTTACGAAACGCCTTATCTTGAGGCACTGCTCAAAGAGTGGCAGATGTATACCGATGTTTTTCCCGGCAGGCTCAATGTCAAGGAGCTGCACATCGGCGGCGGTACACCCACCTTTTTCAGTCCCGAGAATCTGATCAGGCTTATTGACGGTATCTGCAAGAACGTCAACAAGATGGACAACTACATGTTCAGCTTTGAGACCAATCCAAAGTCAACAACGAAGGAGCATCTCGAAGCGCTCTACAGTGTCGGCTTCCGGCGCATGAGTTTCGGAATCCAGGATTTCGACCCGATTGTTCAAGAGGAGATCAACCGCCTCCAGTCATTCGAACTGGTCAAGGAGAAGATCGACCTGGCTCGCGAAATCGGCTTTACCTCAATCAATTTTGATCTTGTCTACGGTCTGCCGAAGCAGACGATGGCTACCATTACCGACACCATTCAGAAGGTTATGGAGCTTAAACCCGATCGCCTCGCCTTTTATGCTTATGGCCACAACCCGCACATGTACGAAGGTCAGCGCAAATTCAAGGAGGAGGATCTTCCGGTTGGCGACGTGAAGCAGGAGCTTTACGATAAAGGCAGCGCTATGCTTGAGTCCATCGGTTATCATGAAATCGGCATGGACCATTTCGCCATTGAAGGAGATGCTCTCTACATTGCAGCGAAAAACGGTACCCTGCATCGTAACTTCATGGGCTATACAGAAAATACAACACAGATGATGCTTGCGCTCGGCTCCTCCTCCATCAGCGACACATGGTACGCTTTTGCCCAGAACGAGCGTGACGACACTTCATATATCAAGGCTGTAAACGAAGGACGCTTTCCACTGCATCGCGGTCATCTGCTTACCGACGAAGATCTTGTACTTCGCCGTCACATCCTGAACCTGATGTGCAAACAGGAGACCTCATGGGCAGACCCCAAGCTCTACACCGAAGAACTTGATATAGCACTCTACCGTCTTGAGGACATGGAGAATGATGGTCTGGTTGTTCTTGGCGACAAAAGTGTACGCGTAACCGAAGTCGGCATACCGTTCCTCAGAAACATCTGTATGGCCTTTGACGCAAGGCTCTGGAGCTCCGACAGTCTCTCAAAGGCATATAATGTTTCACGCGATATCCAGAAGACCTATATCGAAAAAGCCCGACTTGCAAAAGAGCAGCAGCTAAGCTGAACTGCATTTTTCAGTTTGAACAGCAATACAAAAGGGTGACCGCGGTCACCCTTTTGTATGTCCACCATCATTCTTGTGTCATTCCGAATGCCTCACGACCCCGTCGGGAGGGGTGAGGAATCTCTTTTCCCCTTTTCGTGTCAATCCCGACGCGTCGGGATCGAGATTCGTGGGCAAAACTCTTCCACTAATTACTTTCAAATTACAACGTCTTCACTTCGCATTCTTGTAGCCTAATAGTCGAATAATACGTCTTCACCCGTGGAAAACTCAAAATCCCTGCGTACATTATCTTCATACGTACTCAGCAACAGTGTCAAGTAAATTCTTTTCTTGGTTACAATTCAATAATCCGCAGTACAGGTGGATCCATTTAACAAGTGTTCGACCGATTCAAGAAAAGCGAATATGAATTCCAACGATATTGATAATTTAAAATCGCACTTCCCTTTTGAAACAGTGGATAAAGTATCTGGTGATTCTTGAATTACAGCTTTGTAAGTGAAGTTCTTTATTTTTTTTCTTCATGTCAAAGCTTTCCTAAATGGAATTGATGATTTGTGTTATAATTTTCCCGAAATGATTTTCATTCTGAAAGAAAAAAGGTTATACATATGCATAACGAGAGATTCAAAGTGATTGATGACACTGAATATGATGACTTCATAGCAATCATCAATGAACTAAACTTCGAGTGTAGAGATTTTGATTTAAGTGAAATAGATAAAAAATTTCGCAGTACAGTGGACTCATCAGAAATAAAAATTGTTCCAATAATTGGGGATGTTATTGTGAAAAGAAAATCAACAAATGTTACTCGTATTTATCAAGCAGGAGATAAAAAATCTTGGGTAGCTGATTTTCAAAAAGAGCTTGCTACGGGTTTTTTTGGAAACCCTTAGCAAGAGCAAGACTGAACCCCTTCTAATTCCCATGTCTGTATTTATTTTTTGCAAAGCTTTGGTTTCTTTTGTGTTACGTGATTGTTTTGTTTAGAGGGGAGATTATTATTACTTCCTGATATTGATTCGTCTGATTCATGGCTTAATGAAAAATAGTAGGTATAAAATAAGGTAATAAATGTCATATGAGTAAGATATTATCGTTTGTTATAATATTTGCTATCACATCGCTAATAGCAATAAACGCTTATTCGATGGAATTCGAAGACATTAATGCGTCCGCTCATGATGAACCTTGGGTGATTCTGAGCGGAAAGCTGGCATATTTTGATAGTGAAAAATTTGATGATTGTATATTTTCTAATTATGAGATACCGACGGAAAACGAAAAGATTGCTATCAATAAGTGGCTATATAAGAGAGATAGGTATTTAAAAGATTTGATTGCAAGCACTGTTGGTCATCCTGATAATTATTTGATTTTAGAAATAAATAAAACACGAAATATTAATCAATATGTCAAGAAGTTAGCTTTTAATCTATGCGCAGGTAAAATCACTTATGGTGAGTTTGCAAGGAAAAAAGCAGCTTATGAGTCGGTTTATGATGCGAAAGCTAGTAGTATTAATAAAAAGCAACAGGGTAGTGCGGTATTGGCTCGGCCAAAAGAAAGATTGAAACAAGAGAACGTAGCTCGTCGTCGTGAGCGTCGAGTACAGGATAATTATAGCGATACGTATAGTCTCGCTCAATCCTCAAGAGATGCTCGAATTGCAGCTGAACAGCAGCGGTTACAAGAAGAGCAGAATCGTCAGGCTCAGTTACAGGCGGAAATGGACGAGCAGTTGAAGCAAGCAAAACGAGACGCAGCCATTCAAGCATTGAATAATTATGTTCAACAAGAGGCAATGCAACGTCAGCAGCAGGATATGCAAAGGCAACAAGCGCTTCAGCAGGCACAACAACAATTTTATCAACAGCAAATGTTAGACACACAGCGAAGGATGTTGCAACAGCAGCAGTTGCAGCAGTTTAGGTGATTTGTTGAAGCAATTATTAACATATGCAACAACTGCATTTTATGCATGAAGTTAGCGGTATTTTGAATTGTTGGTATGTGGCGTCTTATATGGGTTACAATTCAAAAATCCGCAGTTTAGGCGGATCAATCTAATTATTGTTATGCCGCATATTCCGATGTGCGTTGACCAGTCCCTTTGCCAAGAAGACCTTGAGTGGATGGCGGCCTATGCCACTGAGGTGGTCGCGACCTTTAGTGCTCGTTTCAGGAGCGCATCCGATCGCTTCAATCAGTGGCAACCGCTTCTTGATCGCTTCTCGTCCGCCATCGAGGCGGTGAAAGCCAACGGTCGGCCACTGTTTCGCGCCGTCGATGAAGCACATAACGAATTGTGTGTTGCCTCATCTCTCCTTGAAAACCGCGACCCGTCGTTCGCGTTGCTCGAATATGAGCCGCTGCTCCCCGGCTGTTCCAAGTCAATTGATTTTCGCGCAAAAACGGACACCGCCGTGACCGTCTATGTTGACGTCAAGACTATCAAGCCTCTCGCCAAAGATCGCTGGGAGCAGTTCGAGCGAGCCCAGGACGAGGGTTGGTTTCCTCGGAACGTCTCTGTCATCCTTTCAAAGGAAGGGCTTGGTGGAGAACTTTGGCACAACATGTTCGCCGCCCGCAGTCGCATGCTTGAATACTCGCTCGAACTTGAGCAAAAGATCGCGGAAGGGAATCTCTCTTGTAATGGTTCGTTGTTTGTTCTTGCCCTTTGCGGTGAGGGGTTCCACTGGCACGAAGACGAGTTAGAAGATTTCGTTAGCTACTACTACTCCGGCACCCACAGAGGAGACGATGCATTTGGCAATGCAGAAGCGCGGTACGTTGAGGAAGAGAAGCTTTCCATTGCCAAGACAATTTCTCGCTTTGCATGTATGCGCCGACCGCAGGGGGACATCTTTCCGAAGCGCCTGAACTGGAACGTTCAACCACCTCATCACCCTCATTTCGCATGAAACCTGTGCGGCATAACCCTGCGCTCAACCGGACCTGCGCGATGAACCCGCGCAACGCCTCTGACGAGATAAGAACAATCAATTGGAAAACAGAAAATCCAAAAGTCCGCAGTTTAGGCGGATCCATCTAATTATTGGCCCCATTGAAGATCGTAGCGCGGTTCGTTTGATAATCTCATTAATTGTAGCTACATTAAAGTTATGAGAGTTGAGTTCGATCCCGCCAAGGACGCAGCAAACCAGGCGTAGCGTGGTGTGTCTCTGGCTATGGCAGGCGACCTCGACTGGGAAGCCGCACTGGTGTGGGTTGATGAACGGTTTGAGTACGGCGAGTCGCGAATGATTG
>Ga0326726_10001658_pt1 | contig 20700 bp, 20 predicted proteins | sample MHFenrmetagenome_2_FD_207603 | JGI IMG/M metagenome (GOLD analysis project Ga0326726, IMG submission 207603) | Lab enriched peat soil microbial communities from Michigan Hollow, Ithaca, NY, United States - MHF15MN | ecosystem: Environmental > Terrestrial > Soil > Wetlands > Peat | place: USA... | reverse complement strand
GCAGCAGCATCAGCGAGACGCCGCCCAGGGATTGATTTGCCGCGCGGATGAAGTCGAGCGCACCGCCCACGGCGCCGAGATAACTGCCTTTTGCGACCTCCGCGTTCACCTGCCCGGTGAGGTCCACCTCGACCGCGGAATTGATCGCGACGAAGCGTTCGATTCCGGCGAGCACGCGCGGGTTGTGCGTGAATTCAGTCGAGCGCAGCCTCACGGCCGGATTCTCGCGCGCGTGCTCGAAGAGCCGGCGCGTACCCATCAGCACGCCACACTCGGCCGCGGCGACGATGCCGCGCTGCATCAGCTCGACGGCGCCGTCGCCCAGGGAACCGGAGTGGATCGCCAGGTGCCTGCGGTCGCCCAGCATGCCGAGGACCGCGTCCGGCAGCACGCCCAAGCCCATTTCGAGCGTGGCGCCTTCGGGCACAAAGGTCGCGGCATTGCGCGCGATTACCTTCTCGAGATCGCCGGGCGGCCCGTAGGGCAGCGCGACCGGCGGACGCGAAGACCCCACCAGCAGGGAAAAATTCTCCTTGTGCAGGAGCTTCTCGGAGTACGTCCACGGCACCTGATCGTTGACTTCGCCGATGACCACGCGGCAGTTGTCCAGCGCGGGCACGAGGTATTCGGCGGCGAGGCCGAGGCTGTACTCGCCCTTTGCATTGGGCGGGCTCACTTGCACCAGCACGACGTCTGCGCGGATGCGCCGCGCCCGGATCAACGCGCCGAGCTGTGAATACGGATGCGGGTGGATGTCCAGCACGCCGGCATCGGCGAGCGCGCGGTTGTGACCCGAGCCGCAGTAGGCGGTCAGACGGAGATGGTCGGCGTGCTCCGGTCTGACGATGCCGGACCAGTTGACGCCCATGAAGAGCGTCGCGCCGGGATAAGCGGCGCGCTGTGCCACCAGCGCCTCGACGAGCGCTTGCGGCTCGGCGCAAGCCTGGCCGAAGACCACGCCGTCGCCGGGGCGAATCCACCGCGCGAGATCCATGCGGCCGATGCTAACATCCGCCGGAATTCTTCCTGGAGCGCCCGATGCTCGACGACAAGTCCCTCGACCTGATTTTCCGCGACGCGCGCACGCCGCAGGGCTTCCTCGATGCCTCGGTGACCGACGAGAAGCTGCGCCAGGTCTACGACCTGATGAAATGGGGGCCGACCACCATGAACACGCAGCCGATGCGCATCGCATTCGTGCGCTCGAAGGCGGCGAAGGAGAAGCTCGCGCCGGCGCTCAGCCCGGGCAATCTCGACAAGACCATGAAGACTCAGATCACCGCGATCATCGCCTACGACTCGCGCTTCTACGAGAACCTGCCGAAGACCTTTCCCAACAACCCCAAGGCGAAGGACGCCTTCGAGGGCGAGGAGAAAAAGGCGATGGTGGACCGCGTGGCGCTGAGAAACGGCTCGCTGCAGGGCGCCTACTTCATCATCGCCGCGCGCGCGCTGGGCCTGGACTGCGGGCCGATGTCCGGCTTCGACAACGGCAAGGTGGATGCCGCGTTCTTTCCGGACGGGCGCTGGAAGTCGAACTTTCTCATCAACCTCGGCAAGGCCGACCCGGCGAAGGTGTTCCCGCGCAATCCGCGGCTGTCGTTCGACGAGGCTTGCAAAGTCCTCTAATCCGCATCCTGCGCATCGGCCACATCTCGAGAAGTGGTCAGCGCCGGCTGGATTCCGTCAATCGGAAATCGCCTGCCTGCGTTTCGCGGAGATTTCTGCACGCCCTGTCCTGCCGCCCAGCAGCCGGCCCCGACCGGAGGTCGGTACAGCAAGCGTCGCGTGCAAGCCTCAACCATGGGATTGCAAACGAAAATTCGTGCAATTGCATGCGGGGCGAGCTTGCCTTACGTGACGTATGCCGCAGTCGACTTCGCGAGGCTGGCATTATCATTGCGTCCGTTGAAGCATGGAAACGATCACGTTGACGAGATACGTATTTCAGCCAGTTGCGGGCATTCCCTTAAATTGAGACGCTAGGAACGACGTGGAGAAGAAGATGAGCACCAAGATGATCAGAAACATGCTGATGGCCGCGTTGGCCCTGATGGGTCTGTTCGCCGGCGAGGCGTTTGCGCAAGCTTCGAGTGCGACCGTTACGGTCAGCGCCGTCGTCCCGAAGGCTTGCCGCTTTTATACGGCATCCACCACGATGACGATCGCCCACGGCGGCGGCCTAATTGATCCGTCGGCGGCTGGCAACGCCACGGGATCAGCCACACTCAATTACAGGTGCCAAGCTACAGTGTCGCCGCAGTTCGATATCGACACGAGCGGCACCTACGCCAGCCCGAAGACCGCCACCGTCAACCTGGCAGGGACCGCGACCAATCTGGCGGCTGACATCACGGTGACCGCTACCGGCGGTGCGGGCACGGGACTCGGCGCGGGCCAGGACAAGGCCGCCACCATCGGGGGAGTGATCACGCCGGCGAATTTCAGTGTTGCCGCCCCGGACACCTACAGTAAGGTTGTGACGATCGGGATACAGGCGATTCCGTAACCGCGCGTCGCCAGGTATTCGAAGGGTTCAACAGGGGCCATGAATTGGCCCCTTTTTCATTGGCATTCCGCACGCAATGTAATATCGATCTTGATGAAAAGGCTCCGAATCTCGCGGGCACTGAACCGCACGACGCTCGGTGCCTCCATCTTTGCCGCGGTGCTGGGTTGTGCAAGCAGCGAGGCGTTTGCATCTTGCCAGTTCAGAGCAGGATCCACGACGGGCTCCGTCGTGTTTCCGGTACTGGATCCGGTCACGGCACCGAACGTGACCTCCGCGATTCAGCTGAACGTGAGGTGTACGCCGGCCAGCGATTTCGCGGTCGCGCAGTGGACATGGACCAGTGCCAATGGCGGCGCCAGCATCGGACGGTTGGCGGGCGGCACTCCCGCTTACGCGCCCGGAATCGCCTATTCAGCGGCCATCGCGGTGGCGAACCAGGGCGCCAATGGCACGCTGACGCTCACGCTGCAAATCGCAGGGGCCAACTATGCCAACGCCAACGCTGGTGCATACGCCGACGTTCTCACACTCAGGGTGACGCCGTGACGCGGCGCCGGTCGGGAAGAGGGGGCTCTGCTTTGCGCCTCTTCTTGATCGGTGCGCTGCTGTCGGGCGCCCTTGCCGCCACTCCGCGGGGATTGCAGGCGGCGGACTTTTCGGTCAGTCCGATGAGCCTCGAGTTCGAGCGCGGCGTTCGCAGCGCGGAGATCGAGTTGCGTAACCTGGACCGGCAGCCCGTCCGGTTCCAGATTCGCGGAACGGATTGGAGCCAGGACGAGAGCGGGAAGAATGTCTATGGAGACTCGCAATCGTTGATCTGGTTTCCACGCGCGCTCGAGCTGGCGCCGGGCGAAAGCCGGATCATTCGGGTGGGCGTGAGAGCGACGCCTGCGGCGCAGGAGCAGGCCTACACACTCTTTCTGCAGGAAGTCGCCCTGGACGAAATGCCAGCCGAGAAGCCCCGGGGAGCCCAGGTTCGGTTGCTCCTCAGCGTTGCCGTGCCGGTTTTCGTGCCGCCGGCAAAACCCCAGCCGGGCGGCGAAGTCGAGTCGGTGGCGTTACGCAGCGGGACGCTCGCCGTCGCAATCGCAAACCGGGGCAACCGTCATTTCAGCTACCGCGAGGCTGCGATCGTGGGACTGGGTGCGGACGGCATCGCGCAATTCACCCAAAAAGTCCAGGGAAGAACGCTCCTCGCCGGTTCCCGCCAGCAGTTCCAGGTGCAGATTCCGCAGGACGTATGCCGGCAGTTGAGGGAGCTCGCGCTGACGTTGACCACCTCGGAGCAAGCCGAAATAAAGCACCGGTTGGATGTTTCGCGAGCAGCCTGCGAATAGGCGCTGGCGCGCCCCCTGTCGCCGGGTCATCCTTTTCGTTGCGGCGGTTCTCCTCGCCGCCGGCAGCTTCGCGGCCCGGCCTGCGGAAAGCGCTGGCCCTGATCCGGACGCGACTGTTGAGCGCGCGTCTCCCGAGCTTGCGCAGGCCGTGACCGGCGTCGACGTGAGTCCACCGCTCGAAGCGATCATCGTCACAGTCAACGTGAACGGCGTTGGCCGTGGGACCGCACCCGTCTTGCGGGACCAGACGGGACGGCTTTTTGTCCCGGTGGCGGATTTTCGATCGTGGGGCTTGGCTGTACCGGGCGGCGCGGCCCTCCGCTTGCAGGGTATCGAGCACGTGAATCTCGGCCGCGTACCTGAATTACAGGCGCGCTTCGACGAGAAGCGCATTGCGCTGGAGATCACGATCGCGGCGGAGAAGCTTCCGAAAAATGCCATCGACCTGCGCTGGCGCTACCCGGACGCCCTGCGCCCGACCCAGCCAAGCGCGTTCTTCAACTATGCGCTCAACGTTGCCGGCGATGACTCGTTCCACTCATCGCGAACGCAGGTGACCACCGAGGCGGGCGGGCGCATGGGCGACACGCTTCTCTACAGCTCCGGCACCTACACCGATCAGGCCGGCGAGCGCGGCTACACGCGGCTGCAGACCAACCTCACCTACGATCGTCGCGACTCGCTGCAGCGGCTCATCGGCGGGGACTTCTTCACGCCAGCGCGCGAGCTCTCGGGCTCCGTTCCCATGGGCGGGGTGAGCTTCAGCAAGTACTATCCCATGGACCCGTTCTTCATTCAGTACCCGACGCTCAATCTCAACACCACGGCCGCGCTGCCGTCCCAGGTGGAAGTCAGGATAGATGGAAATGTCATGGCGCGCCAGCAGGTGCAGCCCGGGCCGATCGACATCGTAAACATCACGGGCTATACGGGCGCACGCAACGTGCAAGTCGTCGTGCGCGACGCCTTCGGCAGGGAGCAGGTGATTCAGCAGCCGTTCTATTTCACCGACTTTGCGTTGCGCGAAGGCTTGCACGATTACAGTTACAACTTCGGCGTCCTCCGCGAAAACTTCGGCATCAGCAGCAACGACTACGGCAAGGCCGCGTTCTCGGGATTTCACCGCTACGGTTTCAGCGACTGGCTCACGCTGGGGCTCAGGGGCGAGGCGCGCGAGGGAATGGTGAACGCCGGACCGATTGGGACCGTGCTACTCCCGGGCGCGGGCATTGTCGGCGCCGGCGCCTCGGTGAGCAGCGGCGGGGGCGCTACCGGTTACGCCGGTTCGCTGTTCTACAGCTACATCGCGCCCCGATACTCGGTGAGCGTCAATGCCCGGCATTTTGGCGACGACTACCGGCTGCTGCCGTCCGGCGCACCGTCCGAGACACGCAACTTTGCTTCCGCGTCGGTCGCCTATTCGCCTGCAGGTCTCGGAACGGTTTCCACCTCGTACACGGTAACGGAGCCGCGCGACCTGGAGTCGCTGCGCGCATGGAACATCGGCTACAACGCGAGCGTTCTCGGCGGGCGCGGCATTCTCACGCTGGGCTACACGAAGAACTGGGGGCTCATCGACGACTGGACCGGCTCGGTCGTGTTCCGCTACCTTTTCGATCGCGATTACTCGGCGGTGGCGAGTGCAGTCAGGGCGGGCGACTCGAAGAGCCAGGCGCTCAGCTTGGAGAAAACGGTTCCTGTGGGCGAGGGGTTCGGCTTCCGTGTTGGCCCGGAGCGGATCGAGTCCCCGGCCGGCACTGCCACGCTGAGCAATGCGTACGCGCAATACAACGGGCGCTACGCAACGCTGCAGGGACGCTACCAGGGCTCCAGCAATGACGCCGTCACGCGAGGCCTCGCCGAGATATCGGTGGCGAGCGGCATCGGCTACGTTCAGGATCGCATTTTCGTAAGCCGCCCGCTCACCGACAGTTTCGCCGTCGTGAAAGTCGGCGACGTGCCCGACGTGCCCGTCAGGGCCAATGGCCAGTTCATGGGTACGACGGACAAACGCGGCGAGGCGGTGGTGTCACCGATGGTCTCGTTCTACGACAATTACCTCAGCTTCGAGCAGCGCGCGGTGCCGCTCGAGTATGCATTCAAGAGCTCGCGGCAGGTGGTCTCGCCGGCGTTCCGCAGCGGTGCTTACCTGGCGTTCGACGTGAAGAAGAACCGCGCCGTATTCGGGCGGCTCGAGCAGGAGGTCAAACAGCAACGGCTGCCGATCGAATTTCGCGAGCTGAAAGTGACGCGGGCCGGCATTGAGATCAACGCATTCACGGGCAAGGGCGGCGAGTTCTACATTGAAGCGCTCGATCCCGGCGAGTACGAGCTGCGAGTGGAGAAGGACCCCACGTGTGCGGCAACGATCCAGGTGACTGACATGGCGCTGACGGACTTCGGCGCCGTGCTCTGCGCGCCGACCGGGCGCTGATCCTCGCGCGCGCGCCGAGCGCATTGGGACTTAGTCGACGCGCAGCTTCCCGTCCACGCAAGTCACGGCCTCGCCGCCGATGCGGATCGCGTCGGCGCTGACACGCACTTGCACGCGGCCGTCGCGGCCCACTTGCATGCCCTGGCGCGCGGTGTAGTTGGGGCCGAACTCTCCGAGCAACCCGGTCTCGCGCAGATAGGCCGCCACCGAAATGTTGCCGCTGCCGCACACGGGATCTTCCGGTATGCCGTGGGCGGGCGCGAATGAGCGCACATGGATCGGCGCATCGGCGTTGCCCGAGCGCCCGAAGACCGTGGCGCCGCTTGCGTTCAAGGCATTCGACAGTTCGGTGATTGCCGCCATGTCGGGCGCGAGCGCATCCACTTTGCGCGCCTCGCCCATGTCCACCACCACCCAGACGGGACCAACGTCAATGCGCAGGGCGTGCGCCTTGCCGAAGAGCGAGGTCTCCACCGGCGTGATCCTGGGCGCCGGTGCCTTGACGAAGATATTTCGCGTCCCGGTTCGCTCCTCGACCGTCAGGTCGAGCACCCCGGCGCCGCACTCCTGCTTGAGCCTGCCATCGACTGCTCTTGCAAAGCCGCTTTCGAGCGCGGCGTGGGCGCTCCCGATCGTAGGATGTCCCGCAAACGGCAGCTCACGGCGCGGCGTGAAGATGCGTAGCTTGTAGCTCGCCTCCGGCGCGGTCGGCGCGAGCAAGAACGTCGTTTCCGAAAGATTCGTCCAGCCGGCAATGCGCTGCATCTCGTTGGTCCCGAGACTCTCGGCGCCGATCACCACTGCCACCGGGTTGCCCAGAAACGGCTTCGCCGTGAAGACGTCCACCTGCTTGAAGGGAAGGTGCTTCATCGTTCCGCTGGGGTCGCGCCCTTGCTGTCAAATTCGTAATACAGGACCAGCTGGTCCCGCACCGGTCCCGCGAGGCGCAACTTTACCGCCCAAACGCCGAGCATCTCCAGATCAAGCTTCGCCCGGTACTCACCGGGCGCCTGTCCTGCCTGCGCTCTGACCGGCTTCACGATGTGCGCCATAGGCATCGAGGGCATGTCTGCGCTCATGGTGACCCGCGCACCTTGCAGCGGCTTTCCGCCGCGCGATAGTCGGATGGTGCAGTCGTAGACGAAGTCCGTCCCGGTGGACTTGCACGCGAGCTCGGCCTTCGGCGTCTGGCCGAGCGCCAGTGCTGGAGCGAATCCGAGTATCAGGAAGAGCGCCGCTTTGCCCATTGCACGGTCCTTTCGTCGAGCAGGTCGCACGGCCACCACGCGAGCAGCAGCGCCAGCAATCCCACAAGTGCAATTATGGGGTAGCCATGGGAGACGCGGCCGCCCATGGGCCAAGTGATACAGCATGTCGTGCAGAAGTCGAGGCGCGGCACCTGTTCAGCCTGCCGCCAATCTGAGGTCGGGGCAGCCGCCTAGCGGAACAGCTCCTGGTCCCCGTAGGACTGCGGGTCCTCGATGGGCTCGAGGTGCGTGAGTACGGCGGTTCCGGGCAGCGTGGCTCGGATCCGCGCTTCGATTTCCTCTGCGACGTGGTGCCCGTCGCGCACCGACATGGCGCCGGGCACGAGCAGGTGCAGCTCGACCAGCCGGTGGCGGCCAGCGCGTCGTGTGCGCAGCGCGTGATAGTCGAGGCCTTGCGCCTTGTACGGCTCGAGGATGCCGCGAATCGCGTCGAGCTCGCCTTCGGGCAGCGCGCGATCCATCAGACCGAGCAGCGACCGCCGCATGACGCTCACGCCCGTCCACACGATGTACACGGCTACCGCGATCGCGATCAGCGGATCGAGGACCAGCCAGCCGGTGAGCGCGATGGCGCCGACGCCGGCAACGATCCCGATGGAGGTCCAGACGTCCGTCAGCAGATGATGCGCGTCCGCCTCGAGGGCAACCGAATGATGCCTCTTCGAAGCGCGCAGCAGCGCGAGCGCGACGCCCAAGTTGATGGCGGTCGCGAGGAGCGAGATGGCAAGACCTGCGCCGAACGACTCGATCGGCTGCGGCGCGATCAGCCGCGGGACGGCGGTGCCGACGATCGCGGCCGCGGCGGCGACGATGAGGCCGCCTTCGACGACTGCCGAGAAATACTCCGCCTTACTGTAGCCAAAGGGATGCTTCTCGTCCGGCGGCTCGGCCGCGACCCGGAGCATCCAGAGGGCGAGAAGGGCCGCTCCGAGGTTGACGAAGGACTCGAGCGCGTCGGACAGCAACCCAACCGACCCGGTAATCCAAGCGGCCAGCCCCTTGAGTGCCATGGTGACTAGGGCGGCGGCGATCGACAGCCAGGCGTAGGGGGTGAGGGTGCGCATCGGGCGAAGGGTAGCAGCCGATTTGCTTCCGGCCCGGGATGGTTCTAGCATGGGAGCCTGCAGTTCCCGAAAGAGGTCAGTGCCATGACAAACAAGGCCTTAGCAGTGACTCTTGCAGCGCTACTCGCGGTTTGGCCCGCCAGTCAGGTGCTTGCGCAGGCTGCTACCCCGAAGCCGGCCGGCATGGTGGTCCATTCGGGCCAACCCAAAGCGACCAAGACCGCCGCGACGACCGGCAAGAAGATGCCTGCCATGATGCACGAGGATGCACGCCACTGCCTCGACCTCGGCAGCACTATCGAGATCGTCAAATGCGCGGAGCCGTACCGCTATTGAGCTGAGGCAGCGGAATGGGTGAGCTTCCGCTGCCGATCATCGGCTGGCTGTACACGATCGTCAGTGCGGCGGCCCTGCTGCTGGGCGCCTACCTCGTGGCCGGATTACACCTGCAGGGCGAGAACGCGCGCGGCCAGCTGGCCGCGAGGGCCCTGGAAGATGCACTGCTCTTCGGCATCTGGCTGCTCGGTCTCGCCGGCGGGATCGGCGTGCTGCTGCGCGAGCCTTGGAGCGGGGGGCTGCTGGAGTTCTTCTGCTGGGTGCTCGCGGTGCTCACCTTGTTGTCCGCCTACAAGCGCTTGCGGGCGGCCGCACCGGCACGGCGCGGGGCACTCGCCTTGAGCGTTGCTCTGTTCGTGCTCCCGATACTCGCGGTCTGCGGCGCGACCATCTACACGCTGCGCGGCGAGGAGGCGATCCGCCTGCTCGCACGCCGCTAGCGGTAGGCCGTACCGTCGGGCCGGAACCGCACGCCGAACCGGCGTTCGGCCTCTTCCCGGCTGTAGTAGCCGCGCGCCACGTCCCGCGCCACCTTCGCCGGGTCGCGCCGGCGCGGGTCGCCGTAGCCGCCGCCTCCCGGGGTCGAGACGTGGATGCAGTCGCCGGGCGAAAGCTGGATGTCCTGGTCCTTCGACAGGTGCGGGGGGCGATACTGCCTGCCTGCGATTTCCACCACTACCTTGTTGACGCCGCCTTCGGCACCGCCGAGGGCGCCCAGCGGGCCAGTGCGACCGTGGTCCATGACCATGGAGGCACGCGCCGGGCCGCGGCGTACGCGGATCGTGTAGTTGACGCCGAAGCCGCCGCGGTGCTCCCCGGCTCCGCCAGAGCCTTCGTAGAGCGAGAACTCGTCGAACAACACGGGGTAGTACTGCTCCATGACCTCGATCGGCGGCATCTTCGAGATGCCGATGGTGGAGCAACCATTCGAGATGCCGTCGGAGAGAGCGCTGCCGCCGTAGCCGCCACCGGTGAAGAGATACATGACGTAGGAGCGCCCGCGCTTCGGGTCGTGCCCGCCGATCGCGAGGTTCCCCGATGTGCCCGCCGGAGCCGCGAACAGCTGCTCCGGGATCGCGGCGGTCAGCGCATTGAACACCGCCTCGGCAATGCGCTGGCTGACTTCCGCAGCGCATCCGGAGACGGGCCGAGGGTAGTGCGCGTAGAGGAAGGTGCCCTCCGGATCGGCGATCTTGAGCGGCTCGAAAGTGCCCGCGTTGATCGGCACATCGGGAAAGATGTGCTTGATCGCGAGGTACACGGAGCTGCGCGTGGTCGCGATCACCGAGTTCATCGGTCCCTTGCAGGGCGGGGAGGACTGCGACAAGTCGAACAGCAGGTCGTTGTCCCGCGTCTTGGTAACTGCGACGCGGATGTGCAGCGGCTCGTCCACCACCCCGTCAGAGTCGACGATGGCGTGCCCCGTGTAGCGGCCCTCGGGAATCGTGGCGATCTTGGCGCGCATCTGCTGCTCCGCGCGGCGGCGCAGCTCGACGATTGCCTCGTCCACCGTGCCCGCGCCGTAGCGATCCAGCAGGGCCGTGAGCCGCTTTTCGCCTACCGTGAGCGCAGCCGCCTGGGCCTTGATGTCGCCGATCCTCTGGTCCGCGATGCGGATGTTGGACAGGATGATGGAGAGAATCTCCTGGTCCATCACGCCCTTCTTGAACAGCTTCACCGGTGGCAGGCGCAGGCCTTCCTGCTCGACCTCGGTGGCGGTCGCCGAGAAGCCGCCCGGCACCATGCCGCCGATGTCCGGCCAGTGCCCGGTGTTGGCGAGCCAGCACCATAGCGCGCCGCGATAGAAGAACGGCTTGACGAAGCGCACGTCCATCAGGTGCGTGCCGCCGAGGTACGGGTCGTTGACGATGAACACGTCGCCCGGGTCTACCGTCCAGCCGTTCGCCCGAACACGCTCGATGACCGCGCGCGAGGAGTACTGCATGGTGCCGACGAACACCGGCAGCCCCAGCTCGCCCTGGGCAATCAGGGCGCCGTCCTCACGCGCGTAGATGCCGTCGGAACGGTCCATGCCCTCCGAGATGACCGGGCTGAAGGCCGAGCGGCAGAAGGCCAGGTCCATCTCGTTGCAGACCTGCTGCAGGCCGTTCTGAATCACGCTCAGCGTGATCGGGTCGAGCGAAGCGCCCATGGAATTTGCATTTTACTTGCGTATCATGCGCGCATGGCGGAACTCATCACGCGACGCGACGGGGCGGTGGCCACCGTCCTCTTCTCCAACCCCGCGAAAATGAACGCCGTGACCTACGACATGTGGAGCGCCGTGCCGGCGACGCTCGCCGCGCTCGACGCCGAGCCGTCGGTGCGGGTCATCGTGATCGCGGGGGACGGCGACAAGGCCTTCATCTCCGGGGCGGACATCTCGCAGTTCGAGAAGCTGCGCGGCACCGCAGAAGCGCAAGCCGAATACAACAAGGCGGTGGAGAAGGCCTACCTCGCGCCGATGGGCTGCTCCAAGCCGGTGATTGCGCGTATTCGAGGCATCTGCATCGGCGGCGGGCTCGGCTTCGCTGCCGCCTGCGACCTGCGCATCTGCGCGGATGATGCGGTGTTCCGCATGCCCGCGGCGCGGCTCGGGCTGGGCTATAGCCCGACCGGCGTGCGGCGCTTCATGAATGTGATCGGCGCCGCCAACACCGCCGACATCTTCTTCACGGCGCGCAAATTCGACGCGCAAGAGGCGCTGCGCATGGGCTTCGTCAGCCGCGTGGTGCCGGCGGCGGCGCTTGAGCGCGCCGTGGCCGAGACCTGCGAGATGATTGCGGAGAATGCGCCGCTCACGGTGGCGGCCGCCAAGTTCGCCGTGCAGCAAGGGCTGAAGGACGCCGCCGAGCGCGACATGGCGCGCGCGGTGAAGATGGTCGAGACCTGCTTTGCAAGCGAAGACCACAAGGAAGGCCGCAAGGCGTTCATGGAGAAGCGCAAGCCGGTGTTCAACGGGAGGTAGTCGATGCGGGCACTCGCGATCGCCGCCCTGGCGCTGTTCTGCGGCGCCGCCGCCGCACAGGGCTATCCGAACAAGCCGATCCGGCTGGTGGTCGGCTACCCTCCGGGCGGCTCGGGCGACTTCACCACGCGCCTGATCGCCGATGAGCTCACGAAAGAGCTCGGGGTCGCGGTGATCGTCGAGAACAAGGCCGGGGCCGGGGGCTCCATCGCCTCGGAATTCGTCGCCAAGTCGGCACCCGACGGCTACACGCTGCTCAATCAAGGCAACCATGCGATCAACAAGAACCTGTACAAGAACCTCGCCTACGACCAGAAGGATTTCAATCCGATCTGCCGCGTCGCCATCGGCACCACGATCCTGGTGGTGAACAACGACACCCCATTCAAGGACCTAAAGGGCCTCGTGGCCTACGCCAAGGCGAACCCCGGCAAGCTGTTCAACGCCTCGGCCGGCTTCGGCTCGGCGCCGCACCTCGCGGCCGCGGCTTTCGAGGTGGCGGCCGGCGTCAAGTTCACTACCATCCAGTACAAGGGCGGCGGACCGGCGTCGCAGTCGCTGATCGCGGGCGACACGCAGGTGATGTTCGCGACTTCGCCCACGGTCACCGGATTCATCAAAGGTGGACGCATGCGGCCGCTGGTGGTGAGCATGCGCAAGGGCTCGCCCTCGATTCCCGGGATACCGGGTTCGGAGGAGGCGGGGGTGCCGTTCGAATCGACGTTCTGGTTCGGGCTTTACGCCCCGGCCGGCACGCCTGCGGAAATCGTGCGGCGCGTGCACGCCGCTGCAGCCAAGGGACTCGCCAAGCAGGACATCCGCGACCGGATTGCGCAGCAGGGTATGGACGCGTTGCCCTCCGCTTCGCCGGAGGCTTTCGCGGCCGAGATTGCAGCAGAAACGCCACAGATCGAGGCGGCGATTCGGGCTTCTGGCGCCAAGGTGGAGTAAGAGAGCAGGGAGCTGCGCGCTCCCCGTTACCCCCGCGTACGAACAGGCCGCCCGCGCTCCCGCTATGTCCGCGGTGGGTAGGCGCGGTAGAGGCGGAATTCCCAGCCTGTGTCGCGCGGCAGCGAAACCGGCGCAGCGAGATCCACTAGCGTTACGTGGCGCGGCTTGCCTTCCGGGTCGATGAAGCGCCGCGCCTGCAGCGCGCCAGGGACGCTTTCTTCATACGGCAGGTCCCCGGCGCAAAACAGCAGCGCCGTGGCACGCGGATGGGGATCGGCGCCGCCCGGGTGCGTCTGCTCACAGGCCCAACGGCGGAAGACCACGCACGCCTTGAGGCAGCGCTTCGTCCAGGCCGTCGGGTTGTTCAGCCGCCGCAGGTAGGCATCGGATTGCAGCACGCTGGCCGAATCCAGCTCGTAGGTCGCGAGATACTTTCCCTCGCCGGGCTTGCCATCGGCGACCCAGCGACGCGCCGAGCGGCACCCCGGAACGTCGAGGCGCTCGGGCAGATGCTCGTCGTCGTACCAGGCGTTGAATTCCTCCTGCATGCGTGCGGGAGGCTCGGTCACGGTGAGGAGCAGGCCGCGATTCAAATGTCCACCAGGAGGTTGCCGAACCTGTCCACGGCAAGGTGGTTGCCGGGTTCCAGGACGGTTGTGCAGTCGAGTTGCTCGATGATCGCCGGCCCCTCGATTTCGGCGGGCAAGGACTCTCTGCGGTAGACCGGGGTCTCGCGGAAGCCATCGGCGAACCACACTTGCCGGTAGGCCGTGGGCGCCGCGTGCGGCGCGGCGCGCTCGCTCAGCAGCGAAAGATCCAGCCGCGGGCGCAGTCCGATCACCGCCGTGTGGACGTTGACGAGCATGGCACGGATCTCCGGCAGCTCGACCTCGAAGCGGGTCCAGTAGGCCTTCTCGAACAGCCGCTGCAACTCGTCACGGGTCACGGCGGGACCGGGCAGGGACACGCTCAGCATGTGGCTTTGCCCCTGGAACTGCATGTCGGCGGTATGCAGCAGTCGGATGCCCTCGACCGCTACGCCTTCGCGCTCGAGCAGGCTCTTCCCCGCCTCGATCTGCGTTTGAATGATAGAAGTAACATGCTTTATATCAACATCTTGTACGGCTTTATTCACGGTATTTACGAAGTCGTGACGGAGGTCCGCCACGACGCAGCCCAAGGCGTTGGTGATCCCCGGCCGCGCGGGTATCAGCAGCTTCGGGATCCCGAGTTCCTTCGCCATGGCGGCTGCATGCAGGGGCCCCGCGCCGCCGAACGGAAACAGCACGAAGTCGCGCGGGTCATGTCCGCGGGCGAGTGACACTATGCGCACCGCGCCCGCCATCTTGTCGTTGGCGATGCGCACGATGGCGGCCGCGGCATGCGCTGCGTCCAGGCCAAGCGGCTTGCCGATCTTCTCCAGCATCAACTGCCGGACGCGATCAAGGTTGGCGGCTCCCTTGACGCCGAGGAGCGCGTGCGGATTGAGCCGGCCAAGCAGAAGATTGGCGTCAGTGATGGTGGGCTCAGTGCCGCCGCGCCCGTAGCAGATGGGCCCGGGATGGGCGCCGGCGCTGCGCGGGCCCACGCGCAGCATGCCATCCTCACCGATGAAGGCAATGGAGCCGCCTCCGGCGCCAATTGTGTGCACGTCGACCATGGGAACGTGCACCGGCATCGCGTATTCGAGTTCGAGTTCCGAGGAGACCTGCGGCACGGCGTCGCGAATCAGGCCGACGTCAGTGGAAGTGCCACCCATGTCGTAGGTGATCGCGTTTGGGAATCCGGCCGCCGTAGCAGAGTAGGCGGCGGCGATGACTCCCGACGCCGGTCCGGACATGACGGTGTTCGCTGCCCCCTCCGCCACGATCGTCGAGGACACGGTGCCGCCATTGCCTTGCATCACGAGCAAGTCCTTGGTGAACCCGCGGCGTTTCAACTCCGAGCGCAGGCGCTCGAGGTAGCGGTCGAGCACCGGCTGCACGCTGGCGTTCACCGTGGCGGTGACCCCGCGCTCGTACTCGCGGTACTCCGAGAGCAGCGTGTGGCCCGCCGTGATGTAGCGGTTCGGCCAGGACTCGCGCGCGATCTCGAGCGCGCGGCGCTCGTGCGCGGGATTGATGTAGCTGTGCAGGAAGTGGATCACCAGCGACTCGCAGCCAGCCTCGAGCAGGCGGCTGACCGCTGCGCGCACCGCGGCCTCGTCAAGCGGCACGACCGGGACTCCCTCCGCGTCCATCCGTTCGGGAACTTCCAGGCGCAGCTCGCGGGGAATGAGCGGCTCGAACCAGCCGATGAGGCCGTAGGGCCGCGGTCGCGTGCGGCGCCCAAGCTCCAGGATGTCGCGGAATCCGCGTGTGGTGATAAGGCCCGTCTTCGCCAACTTGCGCTCGAGGAGCGCATTGGTGGTGGTGGTCGTGCCGTGCACGATCAGCGCCAGCTCGCTCAAGGCGATGCCGGCTTCCTCCAGCGCAGTGATCACGCCGTAGGCCTGGTTCTCCGGCGTGGTCGGCACCTTGGCGAGCCGCACCTGGCCGCTCGCGGTGTCCAGCGCGATCAGGTCGGTGAAGGTGCCGCCGACATCAATGCCCGCAATCCAGCTCATACCGCGCGGTACTCCTCCTCGATCTCCTCCATCGTGCCTGCGCGCCGCACGTGGCCCTTCTCGATCACGTAGGCCTGGTCGGCCACCTGCCGCGCGAAGTGCAGGTTCTGCTCGCACAGGAGCACCGTCAGCCCCTCGCGCTTCAGCTCGTGGATGGTGCGCGCCATCTGCTCCACGATCAGCGGCGCGAGGCCTTCTGAAGGTTCGTCCAGCAGGATCGCGCGCGGATTGCCCATCAGCGTGCGTGCGATGGTGAGCATCTGCTGCTCGCCGCCCGACATGCGCCCGCCCAGACGATCCTGCAGGCGTCCGAGGTTGGGAAACAGCTCGTAGAGCCGTTGCGGGGTCCAGGAGGGAGTGCCCTCGCGGGGCGGCTGCCGGCCGACTTCCAGGTTCTCCGCGACCGTCAGGTCGGTGAAGATGCGCCGGTCTTCCGGCACGTAGCCGAGGCCGAGGCGCGCGATCTGGAACGGCTGGAGGCGCTGGATGGGTTGGCCGCCAAAGCGCACCTCGCCGGCCTGGGGGCGCACCAAGCCGATCAGGCTCTTGAGCGTGGTGGACTTGCCGGCACCGTTGCGCCCGAGCAGCACGGCGACCTCGCCGGCGCGCGCCTCGAACGCGAGGTCGAAGAGGATCTGCGCGCGCCCGTACGACGCATTCAAGCCCGTCACCTCAAGCATGCCCGCTCCCGAGGTACACCTCGCGTACGCGTGGGTCCGCGCGCACTGCCGCGGGCTTGCCCTCGGCGATCAGCTCCCCGCCGGAGAGCACGATCACGCGGTCGGCGTGCGTGAACACCACGTCCATGTCGTGCTCGGTGAACAGCACCGCGATGCCGCCGCTGCGCGCGAGTTCCGCCGCGAGCTGCATGAGCTCGCTGCGCTCGCGCGGCGCCATGCCGGCGGTTGGCTCGTCCATGAGGAGCAGGCGCGGATCATTGGCCAGCGCCATCGCCAGCTCGACGCGCTTGAGGTCGCCGTAGGCGAGTACCGCGCAGGGCCGCTCCGCCTGCTCCAGCATGCCGACGCGGGCGAGCAGGGCGTCGGCCTCCCCGGCATAGCTGCACGCGGCGAGCGAGAAGAGCGACCACAGGCGCCGATGGTGCGACAGCAGCGCCATCTGCACGTTCTCGCGCACCGACATCGAGCCGAAGGTGGCGGTGATCTGAAACGTGCGCCCGACGCCGAGCCGCCAGATCTCGCGAGGCGCGAGGCCTGTGAGGCGGCGGCCCTCGAATTCGATGGAGCCGGCGTCCGGCTCGACTTGACCGTTCAGCATGTTGAAGCAGGTCGTCTTGCCCGCTCCGTTGGGGCCGATCATGGCGAGCAGCTCGCCCGCATTCACGGCGAAGCTGACCTTGCGCACCGCCTGCACGCCGCCGTACGCCTTGGAAAGCTCCTTGACGGCGAGGACCGTCATCGGGCGAACCTTGCGCGCAAGAACCCCGTCACGCCCTGCGGGAACGCGAGCACGATGAGCAGGATCACGCCGCCGATGACGGCGCGCCAATAGTCGATTCCGCGCGCGACCGCATCCTGCAACCAGGTGAATAGCGCCGCACCCCACACCGGGCCGGTGAGCGTCTGTACGCCGCCCAGCAGCACCATCACCAGTCCATCCACCGAGCGCGTCACGGCGAGCGCCTCCGGTGAGATCGAGCCCTTGGAGAAGGCAAACAGAGCCCCGGCGAGGCCCGCGAACAGGCCGGCCAGCGTGAATGCCGCCCACTGCAATCCGCGCACGTCGATGCCGATGGCATCCGCTCGCAAGGGCGAGTCGCGTCCGGCCCGCAGTGCGTAGCCGAAGGGCGCGTAGAGCACGCGCCATAGCAACGCGATTGCCCCGAGGCAGGCGGCGAGCGTGAGGTAGTAGTACGCGCTCTTGCTGGCGAGCCAGGCCGCGGGCCAGATGCCGACGAGGCCGTTGGAGCCACCGGTAAACTGATCCCACTGGAAGATGATCGACCAGGCGATCTGCGCGAAGGCGAGCGTGAGCATCGCGAGGTAGACGCCGGACAGGCGCACGCAGAACCAGCCGAAGACGAGCGCCCCCAGGGCGGCGAACCACGGGCCGGCGAGCAGCGCTGCTTCCATCGGCAGGCCGCCCTTGTGCACCAGGAGCCCGGCAGCGTACGCACCTAGGCCGAAATAGGCGGCGTGGCCGAAAGAGTGCAGGCCGCCGGGACCCATGATGAAGTGCAGGCTCACGGCAAAGAGCGCGAACAGCAGAACGTCCGTCAGCAACACCAGCGTGTAGCCGGATTGCACCAGGGGAACCAGCGCGAGTCCGAGCGCGAGCACGCCGAGTGCGCCGACCATGCCGCGCGAGGGCAGGCGCATGGGCGGCTCCACCGCGCCTGCGCCCCGCGCCAGCGCCGGCATGCGTCCGAGCAGGCCCCAGGGCCGCAGCACGAGCACCGCGGCCATCACGATGAACTCGACCACCAGCGTGATCTTCGAGAAGCCCAGGCCGATGCAGAAGGACTTGATCTCGGCGATCAGCAGCGCGGCGAGGAACGCGCCCGGTATCGAGCCCAGTCCGCCCACCACGACGACGACGAACGCGTCGGATATCGTCTGCAGGTCCATGAATAGCGTCGCCGGCTCGCGCGGGATTTGCACGGCGCCGCCGAGCCCGGCCAGCAGGCCGCCCAGCGCGAACACCGCCGTGAACAGCCATTTCTGGTTCACGCCTAGCGCCGCCGCCATGTCGCGGTCCTGGGTCGCGGCCCGCACCAGCGTGCCCCAGCGCGTGCGCATCATCAGGTACCAAAGCGCGGCGAGTACCGCCGGCCCGAACACGATGAGAAACAGGTCGTACTCGGGAAACTGGCGGCCCGCGATGGTGACTGCGCCCGAAAGCCCCGGCGCGCGCGGCCCGAGGATGTCGTCGGGACCCCAGGCCCACAGTGTGAAGTCCTTCACCACCAGCACCAGTGCGAAGGTGGCGAGCAGCTGCAGCAGTTCCGGCGCGGCATACAGCCGCCGCAAGACCAATGCTTCCACGAGCGCGCCGAAAGCGGCCACCGCGAGCGCGGCAAGCGGTACGCTCGCCCAGTAGCCCAGCTCGGGCGCCAGCGCGACCGCGAGGTACATCCCCAGCATGAAGAGCGAGCCGTGCGCGAAATTGACGATGCGCGTGACGCCGAAAATCAGCGACAGCCCGGCCGCGACCAGGAACAGCGAGGACGCGCTCGCCAGCCCGTTCAGGAACTGGATGAGGACGGAGGACGCGGTCATAAAAATAAAAAAAGGGGGGCAGCCCCCCCTCTTTCGAGCGGCATCGCGCTCAGTCTTTGCGCATCGCCCGCACTTCTTCGAACGCCGGCAGGAACAGCGCGCCGTCGGCGAAGCGCCAGTTGACCATCGTGCCGACGCCCTTCTTCTTCGCTAATTGCCCTACGTAGGCGCCCATGGTGGACTGATGATCCACAGCGCGATAGACGATGGGACCGATGGGCGTGTCCATTTCCATACCCTTGAGGGCGGCGATCAGCTGCTCGGTGTCGGTGCCCCCGGCCTTCTTGATGGCGTTGGCCACCGTGTACATCGTCGAGTACCCCACCACCGAGCCCAGACGCGGATAGTCCTTCCACTTGGCTCGGTACGCGGCGAGGAACTTTTGGTGCGCCGGCGTCTTGATCTCGCTCCAGGGATAGCCGGTCACCCACCAGCCCTCAGGCGTCTCGTCCTTCAGCGGGTCGAGGTATTCGGGCTCGCCGGCAAGCAGGTTGAACACGGTCATGCCCTTGAACAGGCCGCGCGTAGTCCCCTCGCGCACGAACTTCTGCAAGTCCGCGCCGAAGAGCGAGCTGAAAATCGCGTCGGGCTTGGCGTCCATCAGCGCTTGCACCACCGAGCCGGCCTCGATCTTGCCGAGCGCCGGCGCCTGTTCGGCAACGAACTGCGCGCCAGGTTGCGCCTGTGCCAGCAGTTTCTTGAACGACACGGTGGCGGACTGGCCGTACTCGTAGTTCGGGTAGACGATCGCCCAGCGCTGCTTCTTCAGCTTGGCAGCTTCGGGCACCAGCATCGCGACCTGCATGTAGGTGGAGGGCCGCAGGCGGAACGTGTAGCGGTTGCCGTTCTCCCACACGATCTTGTCGGTGAGCGGCTCGGCGGCGACGAACAGGACCTTGCGCTGGTTGGCGAGGTTGGACACGGCGAGCCCGATGTGCGACGCGAAGGTGCCCATGAGCACGGACGCGTTCTCGCGCGACAGGAGTTCCTCCGCCACGCGCACGGCGTCTCCGGGATTGCCGTTGTCGTCGCGTGAGATCACCTCGAGCTTGCGCCCGTTGACGCCGCCCGCCTTGTTGATTTCCTCCAGCGCGAGCTCCCAGCCTTTCTTGTACGGCTCGAGGAAAGCCGGAAATACCTTGTAGCTGTTCAGCTCGCCGACCTTGATCGTCTGCGCCTGCGCCCCGAATGCGGCCAATGCCGCAACCGCGGCCGCCAATGCGTGCTGGATCTTCATCGCCTCTCCCCTAGGTCAAGTCTGTGGATTGGATACGCTTCACGCCGGCCGCCTTCATGTCGGCCCAGGCCTTGGCGAGCGAGCCCTGCACGTCGATGCCGCGGCAGGCATCCTCGATCACCACGGCTTCGAATCCCTGCTTGCGCGCATCGAGCGCGCTCCAGGCTACGCAAAAATCGGTGGCGAGTCCGACGAAGTACACGCGCTTCAGGCCGCGCTGCTTGAGGTAGCCGCCGAGACCCGTCTGCGTCTTCTTGTCGGCTTCGAGGAACGCGGAGTAGCTGTCGACGTCCTTGCGGTAGCCCTTGCGGATGATGAGCTCGGCGTGCGGGATGCTGAGATCCTTGTGCAGCGCCGCGCCTTCGGTCCCCTGCACGCAATGGTCGGGCCACAGCACCTGCGTGCCGTAGGCGAGTTTCGCCGTTTCGAAAGGCTTCTTGCCGGAATGCTGCGAGGCGAACGACACGTGATCGGCAGTGTGCCAGTCTTGCGTGATCACCACGTGCTGGAATTGCCTGGCGATGCGGTTGATGAGGGGGACGATCTGGTCGCCTTCCTTCACCGCGAGCGAGCCGCCCGGGATGAAGCAGTTCTGCACGTCCACCACCGCCAGCACGTCGCGGCTGCCGATCTTGAGCTTGGGTGCCGCCCAGGCGCTGGGTCCCAGCAATGCGATTCCCCCGGCCGCAAACAGGAACGATCTGCGATTCATCATGGTGACCTCCGCTGTGATGGAAAGTGTACTTCAG
>Ga0326726_10001657_pt1 | contig 20704 bp, 19 predicted proteins | sample MHFenrmetagenome_2_FD_207603 | JGI IMG/M metagenome (GOLD analysis project Ga0326726, IMG submission 207603) | Lab enriched peat soil microbial communities from Michigan Hollow, Ithaca, NY, United States - MHF15MN | ecosystem: Environmental > Terrestrial > Soil > Wetlands > Peat | place: USA... | reverse complement strand
ACGATCGTGGCGGCGACGTGGGCGATGCCGATCTCGCTTCGAAGCGCACGGCGAAGGCCAAGCACGGCGATGCCGACGAGCGCACGGCGAAGACCAAGCACGTCGAGGCCGACGAGCCCACCGCGAAGGCCAAGCACGGCGAGGCCGACGAGCGCACGCCGAAGACCAAGCACGTCGACGCCGACGAGCCCACCGCGAAGGCCAAGCACGGCGAGGCCGACGAGGAGCCGGCTCGTGCCGAAGCGAAGCAGGTCGCGGCCCGCGACGGTGACGCCTCGCAGCCTGGCGAGCACGACGACGACGATCCGGCACCGAGCGCGCACGCGCGGCTGGTACCGGGGCCGGCCAGCACGCGCGGCGCCAACCTCGCCGCGATGCGCGTCGACATCGGAGCATCGATGTCGGGGCGCAGCCTGCGGTTCAAGTCGACCGTGTCGGAAGGTGCCCCCCCGGCGTATCAGAACGCGCCGGTCGCCGGCGGGCGCGTCGAGGCGGAGCTCTACCCGTTCGCGTTCGATCGAACGAGCCCGCTCGCCGGGCTCGGCGTCGCCGCCGACATCGATCAGACCGCTGCGCTCACGCTGCACGCGTCGAACGAGATGACCGTGCCGCTCAAGGTGACCGAGCGCCACTTCTCCGTCGGCGCGCGGTTCCGGATCGCATTCGGCCACCAGCCCACCAGTCCCACCCTGACGATCGGTGCCGGCTACGGTGCACGCACGTTCGCCGTCGATCGCAGCGGGCTGATGACCGCCGCGTCGCTCGATCTGCCCGATGTCGACTACCGGCTCTTCGATCCGGGCCTGACGTTCCGGCTGCCGCTCGGGCGGGTCCTCGCGGTCACCCTCGGTGGGCGCGCGCTGCTCGTGTCCACGGCCGGCGCGATCGAGCATCCCGACCAGTACGGCAAGGCCCGCGTGTACGGCGGCAGCGCCACCGCCGGGATCGAGCTGGTGATGGGCAACCGCGTCACGGTCCGACTCGTGGGCGAGGCCACCCGGCTCGATCTCAAGTTCGCCGGGACGGGGACCCTCTCGAACAGCCGCGACGGCAACTCGTATTCGATCGACGTGCGTGGTGCGACCGATCTCTATTACGGCGGTGCCGCGACGCTCGCCGTGATGTACTGAGTGCCCGCTGGGCGCGCCAACTCGCCGGACACTCGCTCAGCTCACTTGCAGCCGGCGGCGAGCACGTTCTCGCGGTACTGGCCTTCCCAGTTACCAGCGGGATCGTAGTTGCAGACCCAGATGTCGTTGCCCTTGCAGCTCACGTGACCGCAGCCGACCTGCGTGGTGCCGCGCCAGACGACCTGGGTGAAGTGGCCGGTCTGCATCGAGAAGCCACCGTCGGGGAACTTGTACTTCTCGATCTCGTCGTACCACATCTTCACCGTGGCCTCGGGATCGAGCACGCCCTCGGTTCCGGCCGCGAGGTTCTCGCCGTACTGACCGCCGCTGTGGCCGAACACGCAACCCTTGTCGCGTAGCGCGTTCGCCCACTTCTGCGCGACGTCGGCAAGCTTCGGCGACCACGTCAGCGGCTTCGCACAATGCGTCGCGCGCACGCGGTTATGCGCATCGACGAAGCGCTGTGCGATCGCGTCGGGAGCCGTGCTCGGCGGCGTGCTCGCTCGCGGGGCCGGCGTGCTCGGCGGCGTGTTTGCGGGCGCGGGCTGCTGCCATTGGCCCTGCGGCTGCGCGTTGGGATCGGGCTGCGCGCTGGGATCACCGGGTGGCAACGCTTGCGGATCGCCCGGCTGCGTTGGCTCGGCGGGCGGCGACTTCGTGTCGCCGGGCTTGCGATACATCTGGCCGCAGCCAGCGATCACGATCGCGAGCAGGAAGGGTCGCATCGGTACCTAGTCCTTGTCGTCTGGACGACCCACCGTTGGAGCATGACATGTCTTGCAAGTCCTGGCGCGCCGGGCCAGATTCCGGGCGTGCCTGTCGTCGCCGAGCCCACGTCCGCTGCGTTGACCGAAGGCATCCGAGTCCGAGTCCAGTCGTTGTACCTGCCGGAACAGTCGTCGCCGCGTGACGACCGTTACGTGTTCGCGTACACGATCACGATCTCGAACGAGAGCCAGAAGACCGCGCAGCTCCGCACCCGTCACTGGATCATCACCGACGGTCACGGCGAGATCGAAGAGGTCCGCGGCGATGGTGTGGTCGGCGAGCAGCCGAAGCTCGCGCCCGGGCAGACGTTCCAGTACACCTCGGGCTGTGTCCTCACGACCCCTGTCGGGACGATGCACGGCACCTACCGGTTCTGGCGCGATGACGGCAGCTACTTCGATGCCGAGATCGCCGCGTTCTCGCTCGCCTCTCCGGTCCGGCCCTCGTACGACGACGCGAACTAATCCGCCCACTTGGCGCAGGTGCGGCGATGTGGGCAGGAAAAACGCAAAGCCTTCCCCTAAGCTATGCGTCTAACTTGTCGATGACGAACGCCGAGCGTGAAGCCGCGACCGCGAGTGCCCTGGTGGCCGCGGCGAAGCTCGGCGATCAGCGCGCCTTCGAGGCGCTGGTGCGGCGGTATCGCAAGCGCATCTACGCGCTCGCGCTTCACATCACCGGCTCCGCCAGCGAGGCCGATGACATCGCGCAAGAGGTCTTCCTCAAGGCCTATCGCGCGCTCGCGACGTTCGAGGGTCGCAGCCAGTTCTTCACGTGGGTCTACCGCATGACGGTGAATCGCTCGCTCAACGCGCGCCGCGATCGCAGCCGGCGCGGCGAGGACACGATCGATGATCCGCGACTCGAGCTCGCCGTCGCGGTCGACGCGCGCAACAATCCGGGCCGCGAGGCCGAGCTGCGCCAGACCTACGCGCGCCTGTTGCGCGCGCTCGACTCGCTGCCCGCGGACATGCGCACGACGGTGATCCTCGTGTCGTTGCAGGGCCTGTCGCACGGCGAGGTCGGCGTGATCCAGAAGGTGTCCGACGGCACGATCGCGTGGCGCATGCACGAGGCGCGACGCCGCCTGCACGATGCGATGGCGCCCGAGAAGCTGCATCGCAAGCGCGGCGAGCTATCTGCCGAGCTCTCGCGCGTGCTCACCGAGTACGGCCTGCCGATCCTGTCGATCGGCAAGGCGCGCGCGTAGGCTCAGGCCATCATCTCCGACGGGCCGCCGCGCTCGAGCGCCCGCTTGTACGCGGGTCGCGCCTCGACGCGCGTCACCCATTCCGCGAAGCGCGGCGACGACCTGGCGAGGCGCGCGGCGATCGCCTGCATCGGGTAGAGCATCTGGATGTCGGCGATCGACAGCTCGGCGCCGGCGAACCACGGCGACTTCGCGAGCTCGGCATCGAGGAACGCGATGTGGCGTTCGAGGTTGGGCGTGATGAAGCTGTTGTCGACACCGTCGGCGACCTTGCGCGTGATCGGCTTGATGAAGAACGGCACCTTCGCGGCACGCACGCGCGAGAACACGAGCTTCATGAGGAGGAACGGCATCAGCGATCCTTCGGCGTAGTGCATGAAATAACGGCAGCGCAGATAGTCGGGCGTGCCCTTCGCGGGGACGAGCTTGCCGTTGCCGTACTTGTCGGCGATGTACTCGAGGATCGCGCCGGACTCCGCGACGGTGTCGTCACCGTCGGTGACGACCGGTGACTTGCCGAGCGGATGGATCTTCTGGAGCTCCGGCGGCGCGAGCTCGGTCTTCGGATCGCGCTGGTACTTCACGAGCTCGTACGGCACGCCGAGCTCTTCGAGGAGCCACAGCACGCGCTGCGACCGGGAGTTGTTCAAGTGATGGACGGTGAGCATGCCGGAGGGTTTTAGCCTAGGATGCGCCCATGCGATTGGTCCTCTTGTTGACCGCCGCCGTCACAGTTTCGGCAGGCGGCTGCGCGCTGATCATGCCGGAGAAGAAGCAGGATCCGTTTCCCACCATCGAGGTGAAGGCGACGCGACCGCCGCCGGGACCGGATCGCGTCGTGCTGACCGCGTCGAACATCGCGATCATGGACAAGGTCCAGTTCGAGACCGGCTCGGCGACCGTGAAGCCGGTGTCGTTTCCGCTCCTCGACGAGGTCGCGAAGGTGATGAAGGACAACCCGCAGATCGAGGAGGTCGAGATCGACGGCCACACCGACTCCACGGGCGCCGCCGACTTCAACCGCAAGCTGTCGCAGCAGCGCGCCGAATCGGTGATGAAGTACATCACCGGCAAGGGCATCAAGCAGGCCCGCCTGACCGCGAAGGGCTTCGGCCCCGACAAGCCGGTCGCCGACAACGAGTCCGATGCCGGCCGCGAAGCGAACCGCCGCGTCGAGTTCAACATCCTCAAGCAAGGTCCGAAGAAGACCCTGGTGAAAGACCAATGATGACCAAGCTCATCGTGCTCGCGCTCGCCGTCTGCGCGGCATGCACGCCGCCCGGGATGACGCCGGCGATGCGCACCGAGATCCAGACCAAGGTCACCGGCGCGCAGCAGCCGATCCAGGAGTGCTACCAGCGCCAGCTCACGACCAACCGCAAGCTGCGCGGCATGATGGTGGTGACGTTCTCGGCTGCCGCCGCGACTGGCGCGTTCCAGGAGATCACGCTCCGCCGCGACGAGCCGCAGGATCCGATCCTGAAGTTCTGCGTGATCTCCGAGCTCGCGAAGCTGAAGCTCGACAAGCCGCCGGGCTCGCGCGTCGTCGTCGACAGCTACCCGATCAAGTTCGAGTGGGCGAATCCTTGAGCAAGGTCCCTACCCGCTCGCCGACCCACGCCGACATCGACATGAGCCGGCTGTCCTCCATGGGGCTCGAGGTCGAGGACATCGCCGACGGCGCCGTCGTCACGATCCCCGCGCTCGTCGAGCTCGCGGAGGACCGCGGCCGCCCGGTGAGTCATTACATCGCCTCGATCCCGCTCGCCACCGAGGTGACGATCGCGCCCGACGGTCCGCTCGTGCTCAAGATCTGCGCCGGCAACTGCCAGCAGTACGGTGCGCTCGACCTGATCGATCACGCCGTGGAGCGCTGGGTCGCCAGGCGCGACTTCACGCTTCTGCCCGTCGAATGCCTCGATCGCTGCGATCACGCACCGGCGTGCGAGCTCCACGGCGCGCACGGCCAGCTCGTGCTCGCCCCCGCGACCGCCGCGAACCTCGACGAAGCGCTCGATCACTTGTGAAACAGCGTTGTCGCAGGTGTCGCATGCGGTCGCGCGCTGGCCCCGATCCGCGGATGGCGCTAGCCTGGGTGCGACCTCGTGCTGCGCCTGTCGAAAGTCAACAAGTACTATCGGGTGGGCACGCATAGCCTGCACGTCCTGCGCGACGTCGACCTCGAGATCAACGACGGCGAGCTCGTCGCGATCATGGGGGCCTCGGGATCCGGCAAGTCGACGCTGCTCAACATCCTGGGCATCCTCGATGACTACGACGCCGGCGAGTACTGGCTCGGCGACACGCTGATCAAGGATCTCACCGAGCGCAAGGCGGCGAACTACCGCAACCGCTTCATCGGCTTCGTGTTCCAGTCGTTCAACCTGCTGCCGTTCAAGACCGCGCTCGAGAACGTCGCGCTGCCGCTCTACTACCAGGGCGTCACGCGCCGCCGTCGCAACCTGACCGCGATGCAGTACCTCGAGCGCGTCGGCCTGCGCGACTGGGCGGACCACACGCCGGCGGAGATGTCGGGTGGCCAGAAGCAGCGCGTCGCGATCGCGCGGTCGCTGATCGGCAAGCCGCAGCTCATCCTCGCCGACGAGCCCACGGGCGCGCTCGACAGCGAGACCTCGCAACAGATCATGGATCTGATGCGCGAGATCAATCAGTCGGGCATCACGGTCCTCATCGTCACCCACGACCCCGAGGTCGCCTCGCGGACGTCGCGCATCATCCGGATCCACGACGGCAAGATCGTCGATGGCCACGTGGCAGGCGCGAGCAACCCGGGGATCCCCAAGGCCGAGGCGGTGCCCTGATGGGTCTCGTGTTCGGGCTGCTCATGCTCGCGACCCTGCTCGCGATCGTGTGCTGCGTGTTATGGGCGATCGGCGGCCTCGTCGGCGCCGACAAGAAGGGCGCGCCGAAAGTCCCGGGCATGTTCGTGATCGAGGCCAGCCTCGGGCCGCTGCATGCCGAGGTCGCGCCGGCCGCCGTCGCGACCGGCTTCATGTCGTTCGTCGGCGTCGCCGCCAGCCTCGTGGTGTCGATGTTCTCGATCGACCGCTGGGGCGAGGTGTTCGACACCATCCGCCGCAACAAGCTGCGCACCATGCTCACCGCGGTCAGCGTCGCGTGGGGCATCTTCGTCATGGTCGTCCTGCTCGGGCTCGGCAACGGGCTCAACAACGGCATCCGCTACAGCTTCCGGCGCGAGGCCTCGAACGGCATCTTCATCTCGGCCAACAAGACCGCGCTGCCGTACGCCGGCTACAGCGTCGGTCGCAAGATCCAGTTCCAGAACAGCGACTACGAGGCGGCGCTGAAGGTGAAGGGCATCGATCACCTGTCCGGGCAGTACTTCATCCACGGCGGTCGCTTCGGCGGCGGCGAGATGAAGACCCAGCGCGGCGTGAAGTCGAACGCGTTCCAGGTCAACGCCGTCCATGCCGACGCCTACTACCTCGGCGCGAACGAGATCGTGTCGGGACGGTTCTTGAACCCCGTCGACATCGCCACGCTCCGCAAGGCCGCCGTCATCGGCCGCCCGGTGCGCGACTATCTGTTCGAGCACGAGGACCCGATCGGCCAGTGGATGATCATCGGTGGCGTGCCGTTCCAGGTCGTCGGCGTGTACTCCGACGAAGGCGGCGAGGAGAACGAGCGCCAGATCTACGTCCCGGTGTCGACCGCGCAGCTCGCGTTCAGCGGCTCCGATCACCTCGGCATGCTGATGTTCACGATCGGCAACGGCGGCGCCGCCGAGTCCCACGCGATCACCAAGGAGATCGTCGCGAACCTCGCCGCGGCGCACCAGTTCTCGCCGGATGATCCGCAAGCCGCGCGCGTGTTCGACAACGTCGAGGGCTTCGAGAAGTTCACGAAGTTCTTCATGACGATCTCGCTGTTCGTGCTCGTCATCGGGCTCGGCACGCTCGCCGCCGGCGTCGTCGGCGTGTCGAACATCATGATGATCGCGGTCAAGGAACGCACGCGCGAGATCGGGATCCGCAAGGCGCTCGGCGCGACGCCGCAGTCGATCGTCGCGATGATCGTCCAGGAGGCCGTGTTCCTGACGAGCATCGCGGGGCTGTTCGGGCTGTCGGCCGGCGTCGTGTTCCTCGGCGCCATGCCACACCTCGTCGACAGCGAGCTGATCCGCAACCCGTCGGTCGACATCAGCATCGGCGTCGCGGCGGCGATCGGGCTCGTGATCGCCGGCGCCCTCGCCGGCTTCGTCCCCGCGCGTGCCGCGGCACGCGTCAACCCCGTCCAGACGTTGCGTGACGCATGATCGGCGGCGCCTTCGATCGCGACAACTGGTTCGAGATCTGGGCCGTGCTGCGCGCGAACAAGCTGCGCACCGCGCTGACGGCGTTCGGCGTCGCGTGGGGCATCTTCATGCTGATCGCGATGCTCGGCTTCGGCTCGGCGATGCAGTCGGGCTCGAAGCGCGACATGAAGGGCATGGCCACGAACCTCCTGTTCGTGTGGGGCCAGACCACGACCGAAGCGTACGACGGCCTGAAGCCCGGCCGCTGGGTGCGCTTCGATCTCCAGGACATCGACAACCTCCGCCACCTGCCCGCGGTCGAGTACATCGCGCCGCAGCTCCAGGCCGGCGGCTGGATGAATGGCTCGACGGTGCAGTACGACGGCAAGGTCGGTAGCTACAACGTGTTCGGGGACTACCCCGAGCTGCGTCACATCATCGCGTTCGAGTACGCCGCCGGCCGCTTCATCAACGAACAGGACATCGCCGAGAACCGCAAGGTCGCCGTGATCGGCCACTCCGTGGTCGACGAGCTCTACCCGCCCGGCGCGAACCCGATCGGCACGTACATCAAGGTGAGCGGCGTCTATTGGCAGGTCGTCGGCGTGACCAAGACGTGGCGCCAGGGCCAGCAAGGCGATCGCGACGCCCACTCGGTCTACGTCCCGTTCACCACCATGCGGACCGCGTTTCACACCGGCAACCACGTCGGGTTCTTCGCCATGACCGCCCGTCCTGGCACCGACGGCCCGGAGCTCGAGCGCCAGGTCCGCGCCCAGCTGTCACTCGCCCACCACGTCGCGCCGACCGATCACCTCGCGATCGGCTCGTTCAACATGTTCGTGATGTTCTCCAAGTTCCAGGAGGTGTTCTTCTGGCTGTGGGCGATCAGCTGGATCGTCGGCGGGCTCACGCTCGCGGCCGGCATCATCGGCGTGTCGAACATCATGCTGATCGCCGTCAAGGAGCGCACGAAGGAGTTCGGCGTGCGCAAGGCGCTCGGGGCGACGCCGCGCTCGGTCATCATCATGGTGCTGATGGAGACCGTCGCCCTGACCGCGGTCGCCGGGCTCATCGGCGTGGCGTTCGGCTGCGCGATGCTCTACGGCGCCGACGTCGCGCTCGCGAACGTGCAGGGCTCACCATTCGCGCCTCCCGAGGTCGGGCTCGGCACGGTCGTCGAGGCGCTCGGCGTCTTGATCGGCTGCGCGGCGCTCGCCGGCCTCATCCCCGCGTTCCATGCCGCCTCGATCAAGCCGATCGAAGCGCTCCGTGCCGAGTAGAGGGAGTCATGAAGCGAATCTTGATGGGTTTTCTGATCGTGCTGGCGAGCATCCCGATCCTGGGATCGTTCTTCTATCTGTACAAGAAGTCGCAGGCGAAGCCGACGGTGTACCAGACCGAAAGCGCCGAGATGACGGACCTCACGAAGAAGACCGTCGCGACCGGATCGATCGTGCCGCGCCAGGCCGTCGACGTGAAGCCGAAGATCACCGGCGTGCTGTCGGAGCTGTACGTCGAGGCCGGCAAGACCGTGAAGAAGGGTGATCCGCTCGGCAAGATCCAGATCATCCCCGACGCACAGACCGTGAACGCCGCCGAGTCGTCGGTGCGCAGCGCGCAGATCTCGGTCGAGAACGCGAAGCGCGAGCTCGATCGCGAAGAAGGTCTGTTCAAGCAAGGCGTGGTCTCGGAGGCCGAGCTGTACAAGTTCCGCACCGACTACGCGCTCGCGAAGACGCAGGCCGAGAACGCCGGCTCGAACCTCCAGCTCGTCAAGGAAGGCGCGCGCGGCGGCGAGAAGCAGTCGAACGTCATCGTCAGCGCGACCGTCGACGGCATGGTCATCGACGTCCCGGTGAAGGTCGGCTACTCGGTGATCCAGGCCAACAGCTTCAACCCCGGCACCACGGTGGCGACCATCGCGAACATGGGCGACATGATCTTCGACGGCCACGTCGACGAGTCCGAGGTCGCGAAGATCAAGGAGGGCATGAAGCTCGCGATCAAGGTCGGCGCGATCGACAAGGACACGTTCGAGGGCAAGCTCGAGTTCATCGCGCCGCAGGGCAAGGAGATCGACGGCGCGATCCAGTTCGAGATCAAGGCCGCCATCGCGCAGAAGCAAGGCCAGTACATCCGCGCCGGCTACAGCGCGAATGCCGACATCGTGCTCGACGAGAAGAAGCACGTGCTCGCGATCCGCGAGGCGCTCGTCCAGTACGAGAAGGACGACAAGAACAAGCCGTTTGTCGAGGTCGAGACCACGCCGCAGACGTTCCAGAAGCACGACATCAAGATCGGCCTGTCGGACGGCATCAAGGTCGAGGTGCTCTCGGGCGTATCGCTGACCGACAAGATCAAGATCCCCGAGAACGCCGGTCCGGCGGGCATGGAAGGCAGCGGAGCCGGGAGCAACAAGGGGCCCGGTAAGCCACCGCCGCGAAAGTGAACCGGAGGTGACGGTCGTGTGGCGTAGGGGATCGCACGTCGAGCGCTCCGCAGCCGGGGGCTGCGTGCGCCGTCGATCGTGATAGTTTGACCTCGATGGTCACGCGCACCCGGCTCGGCGCCATCGACGCTGGATCCAATGCGATCCGCGTCGTGATCGCGGAGCTATCGGGTCCGAACAACACCGACCTGGTGCGGATCGAGGCCGAGCGCATCCCGGTGCGTCTCGGGCACAACGCGTTCACGCAGGGCACGCTCGATGCGGCGACGATCGACGGCGCGGTCGCGGCGTTCGTGCACTTTCGCGAGCGCTTCGACCACCATCAGGTCGCCATCTACCGCGCGGTTGCCACGAGCGCGGTGCGCAACGCGTCGAACCGCGACGTGCTCCTGCACCGGCTGTATCACGAGGCCGGCATCGAGCTCGAGGTCATCGAGGGCGAGGAAGAGGCGCGCCTGGTGCGCAAGGCCGTCAGTTTGGCGTTCGTGGGCGCGCAACCGCCCCGCGCGATCCTCGATCTCGGCGGTGGCAGCCTCGAGGTCAACCTGCGCGCCGGGGCGTCGTGGCGCGGCACCTCGCTGCCGGTCGGCACGGTGCGACTCATGGAGACGTTCGGGCTCGACGGCGCGATCGGCGAGGCCGAGGCCGGGATGGTGCGGCGCTACACCGCCACGCTCATGCAACCGATCTCGCGCAACGCGGGCACCGCCGGTGGCACCACCGCGGCGATCACCGGCGGCAATGCCGATGCGCTCGCGAAGCTGTTCGCGTCGGGCGATCCCGCGATGCCGGGTTTCGACCTCGCGGACCTCGAGAAGGGCCTGCCGGCGCTCGTCAGCGCCACCGTCGACGAGCGGATGGCGAAGTTCGGCATCAAGCGCGACCGCGCCGAGGTCATCGGCATCGCCGCCCTCGTGTTCGCGACCGCGGCGCGCCAGCTCCGCCTGCAACGCCTCGTGGCGCCGGGTGTGGGCGTGCGCGAGGGCGTGCTCATCGAGCTCGCCGAGACCGCGCGCGAGGAGCAGGCGAAGGCCGAGGGTGCGCACGACAAGGCGCTGCTCACGGCGGCCCGCGGGTTCGCGAACCGCGTCGATCACGACACGACGCACGGCGAGCACGTCCGGCTGCTGGCGCGCGCGCTGTTCCACCAGCTACGCGACGTCCACGGCATCCCCGACGACAAGGGCGTGCTGCTCGAGGTCGGCGCCCTGCTCCACGACGTCGGCGAGGTCGTGAACCAGCGCGGTCACCACAAGCACTCCGAGTACATGATCCGCTGGGGCCGCATCCCCGGGCTCGACGACACGTCACGCGAGATGGTCGCGCTCATGGCGCGCTGCCATCGCAAGGATGCCGCGCGCGCGAAGGAGCTCATCAACAACTCGCAGCTGCCCAAGGAGCTCCGCGGCCAGCTGCGCAAGATGACCGGGATCCTGCGCATCGCCGACGGGCTCGACAGCGAGCACCGGTCGCGCGTCGAGCAGGTGGTGTGCAACCGGATGGGCGACGCGATCGTGCTCGACCTCGTGGTGCGCGACGGGCCGTCGCGCGACGACGCGCAGCTGCTGCGCAAGGCGGACCTGCTCCGCGACGAGCTCGGGCTAGACGTCCGCGTGACCGTCGCGCGGCCGGTCGTGGCGCCGGTGGAGCCGTCGGGATCCGGGTCGACCGTCGCGGCGCGCGCCAAGGCCACTTGAAACAATCATCACGGTGGTCGGCGCCACACCCGTGGTATCGGAGGGCATGCGCTGCGTCCTCCTCCTGGTCCTCTTACCAGCGATCGCGTGTGGTGGTGATGAATCCTCGGCGACCGGCCCGATCACCGCGCACGTCACGCACTACGACTACACCTTCGATCTCGACACCCAGGCGGCGCACGCGAAGGTCGAGCTCGTCGCCGACGTCGCCGGCGACTGCGTCACGCTGCCGTTTCGCGCGGCCGGGTTCGCGAACCCGATGTTCGATGATGCGCCCGCGCTCGCGGCCCAGGCGGACGGCGCCAGCGCCCAGATCTGCGGCCACGGTGTCGATGCCACGAAGGCGTTCTCGATCGAAGCCGATCTCTCCGTCGAAACCAAGACGCTGTCGATCAGCCAGGTCGGCTACTCGATCACCCAGGACGGCGAGGGCCACGCGTTCCGCTACCTCGTGAGCTGGGTCAACGGCTGCGATCGCTTCGGGCCGTGCGACGCGCGCCCCGATCAGTTCGCGACCTACACGTTCCACGTCCACCACAGCGATCCGGCGATGACGGTGCGCTGCCCGGGCGACATCACCGAGACGTCGCCGACCGAGACCGAGTGCAACTTCGATCATCCCGGTGGCCCGACCTACTCGACGTTCGGGATCGCGGCGTATCCGGCGTGGACGCAGACCGACAAGGGCTCGTGGGGCGGCGTGCACGTCACGGTGTACGACCGCGCGTCGACCGGGATCGCGGCCGCGATCGATCCGGCGTATCACGATGGCTTCCTCGCGTGGATGCAGTCGCAGTTCGGGCCCTACCCGTTCGGCACCGAGCTGCGCGTGTTGACCGCGCCGACGTACTGGGCCGGCTTCGAGCATCCCGGCAACATCGTGCTCGACGATGGGCTCGCGAAGCAGGCGGGTGGCTACCTGCATCCGGTCCAGCACGTCCTCGATCACGAGATGACGCACATGTGGGCGGGCGATCAGACGACGCTCGCCAGCACCTACGACTTCGTGTGGAAGGAGTCGATGGCCGAGTACCTGTCGTACGTCTGGGAGGACATGAACGACGCGGCCACGTCGCACGTGACCTCGGGCGTGTGGAAGACCGATTCGGCACCGGCGAGGTATTACCCGGTGCCGCTCGACAAGCCCGAGCTGTTCACCTACTACGGCGACGTCTACGGCCCCGGCCCGATGGTGCTGTTCCGCCAGCTCGAGGTCATGACGTCACGCGCGCAGGTGCTCGCGGCGATCAAGAGCGTGATCGGGACGCCGCACGCGCTGTCGGTCGATGACCTGGTCGCCGCGTTGTCGCGCGAGACCGGGCTCGATCTGACGCAGTACGCGCAGGCATGGATCAAGGGCTCGGGAGCTCCGAGCTGGCCGCAGCTCGCGCTGACGTACACGCCCGGATCGCTCCAGATCCATCAGACGAATCCGAGCCCGACGCCGCAGGGCTGCACGTTTCACGTCGTGCTGCGCGGCGCGAACCCCGGCGAGACGACGAGCGTCGCGGTCGACACGTTCACCAACGGCGTCGAGCAGACGGTGGTGGTTCCGGCGCTCGCGTACACCGTCACCGCGCTCGATCTCGATCCCGATCACGAGTGCCTCGTGTTCAAGGCCTCGAGCACGCCGCGCACCGCGCCACCAGTCCAGCCATGGGTTTCCCGGCGGTTTGCGGATCTGACGCGTCGCGATCCGTAGGTCGCGCAATATATGCGGTTCTAGGTTCCCCCTCCGTAAGGCATTTTTGGTATCCACGTTCAGTAAAGAGGAGGAGCTGAAATGCGTCTTGGTTCTATCTGTTTGATCGCGGCTTTGGCAGCAGCGTGTGGTGGCAAGCTTCCGGGTGGGCACGGCGTGCCGTCCGGCATGCCCGACAAGCCGAACGTCCCTGGTGGGCTCGGCGGCGCTTCGGGCGAGGTCGATCCCAACACCTGCGGCAACTACGCGTCGGAGGACATGGGGGCGAAGTTCAAGGCCTTCCTCCAGGCGACGAAGGATCTCGAGGTCGCGACGACCGAGACCGCGAAGATCGTCAAGCAAAGCTGCGTGATGATGGGTCAGGAGCTCGGGATGCCGGAAGGCGATATCTCGGGCGATGACACCAACGGCATCTGCGCCAAGGTGATCACGGCCTATCAGAACAACCTCAAGGTCTCGATGAAGGCCGGGGCGAAGCTGAAGATCAAGTACACGCCGGCCAAGTGCACGGTCGAGGCGTCGGCGTCGGCGAGCGCGGCCGCGGGCTGTGCCGGTGGCGCGTCGGCGGGCACCGGTGGTTCGAGCGGCGGCGGTTCGTGCAAGGCGGCCGGCGCGGTCAACGCGTCGATCAACGCCAAGTGCACCGAGCCCGAGCTGACGCTCGACTTCGACGCCAAGGTCGTCGTCGACAAGTCCAAGCTCGAGATGACGCTCAAGGCGATGCGCGATGGTCTGCCGAAGCTGCTCTCGGTGGCGGCGCGCATCAAGCCGATCAAGGACGCCGTCGAAGTGTGGGCGCAGGCGCTCGCCGAGCTGAAGGACATGGGTCCGAAGTTCGTCAACTCGTTCAAGGACCAGGCGATGTGCATCAGCGGCCAGCTCGCCGCCGCGGCGAACGCGTCGACGCACATCCAGGCGAACGTGTCGGTCTCGGTGTCGGTCTCGGCGTCGGCTTCCGGCTCGGTCGGCGGCGGCTGAGTTTCGGTAGAGAGATCGCATCGCACCGTCGGGCCAAGGCTCGACGGTGTTTTCGTTTTCGGCCCTGGCGCGAGAAGCCTCCGGGCTGGCGCGACCCGGCAGGTCATCCCATGCGTCCCTGCCCGCCCCCCAAAGGGTGCGGTAACAGCCTGGTTTCTGCGCAGGCTCGTCGGCAGTAGCGCGTTGGGGGGCTTTGGTGGTAGCTAGCGTCCCATGAAGACGCTCACCGAGTTCTCGACGCTGATGCTCCGCAAGGCGGCGGCGGCTCGTGCCACCGTTCCGTCCTCCCGGCAACCAGCGCACGACCACTCGGAGACCGCGCATGTCGAACCCTCCGAGACGCACGCCGAGGCCACGCCTGCGAGCGAACCGGGCGTCGAGGCGGCGCCGGCCGGCGAGCAAGCGGCGGACGGTGGTGAGGCGGCGCCGGCTGGCGAGGAAGCGGCGGCGGCCGACGGCGGCGAAGCGGCGACCAGCGACGGCGGCGAAGCGGCGGCGACCGGCGAGACCGGCGAAGCGAGCGCGGCCGCGAGCACCCCGCCCGATCCGGCGATCGATGCCGTCGCGGAGGCATGCGGGGTCCAGCCGGATCGCGCGGCGCGACTGCTCGAAGCCCTCGACCTCGTCGGTCGCGACGTCGACCACGTCCGGCTCGTCCGCGTGTATCAAGGCGAGAAGGGGCCCCACAACGCGATCTCGCGCGGTGAGTTCCACTACGTGATCGATCGCGTCGCCGGTGCATCGCGCGGTCGTCGCGATGATCGCGGTGATCGTGGCGGTCGCAGTGGCGGCCGTGGCGATCGCCCGGGCGGCGGTGGACCTCGTGGCGGTGGTGGCGGTGGTGGCGGTGGCGGTGGTGGTGGCGGCTTTGGTGGCTTCGGCGGCGGCGGCGATCGCAAGCCCCGCGGGCTCGGCAGCCTCAAGTTCGGCGCGAAGCCCGAGGAAAAAGATCCGCGTGACGATCGTCCCGGTCGCGGCGAGACACCGCGCGCGGGGATCGGCTGGCAGCTGACCGCGGCGCCCCGCACCTTCGAGGGCGGTGGCGAGCGCGGTGGACGTGGCCGTGGTCCCGGTGGTCCGCGCGGCCCCGGTGGACGTGGTCCCGGCGGGCGTGGTCCCGGCGGCGGACGTGGTCCGGGCGGTGGTGGCGGACGTGGCCCCGGTGGCGGTGGCGGGTTCGGAGGACGTGGTCGCGGGGGCTACGGTCCGGACGCCGGACAGAGCTTCAATCAGGGACCGGATACCGGTCAGGCCCCCGCCGGCTCCGGCCAGGGTCCGGACTTCCGCGGTCCCGGCCGTGGTCCGGGCGGCGGCCGTGGTCCCGGTGGTCCGGGCGGTCGTGGACCTCGGCCTCCTGGCGGTGGCGGTGGCGGTGGCGGTGGCGGTGGCGATCAGCAGGCACAAGCGCCCCGCGAGCCCCGGCTCGGACCCGACGGTCAGCCGTTGCCGCCCCGCAGCAAGCGCCCTCGCAAGCCGTTCGGTCCCGATGCCAATGGCCTGGGACCTGATGGAACTCCTTGGGATCCTACCCGCCGCGCGAAACGCGTCGAAGAGCGCGACACGAAGGTGAATGAGTCGCAGGGCTCCACCGTCGAAGCCTCGGCACCTTCGGCCCCGACTCCGGCTGCAACCGAGACCACCGAATAACTGGTTAGCGAAGTCGCTGCTGTCGCGGTCGCGAAACTTTCGGGCCGTCGTGCTGTCGTACCCTACAATTGATCGTTCGCTCTTCGGCTGGAGGCCCCTCATGTCGCGCAACTCGTTGTCTGCCGCTGTACTCGCCGTGCTTTGCATGGCGTCGCCCGCGTCCGCCGACCTGTCGCGCGGCGTGATCTCCACGTTCCGCGGTCAGCTCGTCATCAGCAAGGACGAGCTCCCCGAGGGTAAGAACGACAAGGACACGATCACCAAGATCAGGGCCGCCCAGCTCAAGGAGCTGGCCGGAAGCGCCCAGGGTGACGTCACCTACTGGCACTTCCACTACACCGCGTTCCTCACGAAGACCGGCAACGCGAAGCTCACGCTCGAGTTCATGAAGGACGGCAAGCTGTCCGCGAACCAGCAGCTCGACGGGATCGACGCCAAGAGCTCGGTCCTCACCGGAGACATCTCGATCAACGAGGACGAGGGCCTGGCCAAGGGCAAGACGTACACCGTCCAGCTCGTGACGACGAACGACGCGGTGGTCGCCAAAGCGACCCTGACGATGAAGTAGCGCACGGACCGCGCCAATTGCACGCGACGGGCAAGTCGCGGTGAACCCGCGCATCGACGGACGCCGACGCGTGGTCGATCAAGCTCGGCTCAATTGCCGCGTTCGGGCGCGGTGAGCTCGACGGGAACGTCGTCCATCCACGCGGTCGAGGCCGAGCCGTCCTCGTAGCGCGCGGCGTAGATCGCGGTCCACGGCAGCACGACGGTGAACGGCGTGCCGGCGAACTGCAGCGTGCCTCGCACCTCGATGTCGTCGATGCGCAGGTCGGCGATCGGCGGCGACAGGCGATGGCCGATTCGCAGGGCCAGGCTCGAGGTCTCGCGGTGCGCCTCCGGGACCGTGACACCGGCGCGGCGCGGATCGAGCTCGAGGATCACCGGCGCGTGCTCGAGCATCGCGTCGACGACCGCACGCTTCTCGCGCGGCGATGCCGATCGCGGCCGGTGATGACCGGACGGCGGCACGACATCGGCGCGCGTGCCGTCGCGCCAGCGCACCGTCTCGGTCGTGTTGTCGAGCCGGACCGCGGTGATCGCCGGCCACGGAATCGAGACGTGACAGCCGCGGCCGGCGAACTGGAGCGTGCCCGAGATCGCGAGCTCGTCGATCTCGAGGTCGGTGATCGGTGGTGACAGCGCGCGTCCGAAGCGCAGCGACATGGTCGGGCTCGCGGCGACGCTGGGCGGGACGACGACGCCGCGCCACGCCGGATCGAGATCGATCACGATCGGACCGCGCTCGATCATGAGCTCGATCGTGTCGCGCTTGTCGATCGAGGCGGCGTCGTCGGCACGCGTGCCGCGGAACCATCGCGCGAGCCCGCGAACCCACGCCCACGGCGAACGATCGAGGAGCTGGGCTTTCGGCGGCTCGCTCGCCATGTCGCGCTACTTGCCGAGCAGCTTCTTCGCCGCGGCCGCGACGTGAGCCGGCGAGATGCCGAGCTTCTCCATCAGGATCTCGCCGGGCGCCGAGCCGCCGTAGCGATCGATGCCGATCGCGATGCCGCGATCGCCGACGTGCTCTTTCCAGCCGTGCGTGACGCCGGCCTCGACCGAGACGCGCTGCCACCGCGCGTGCGGCAACACCGACTCGCGATAGGCCGGGTCTTGCTCGGCGTACAGCTCCCAGCACGGCATCGACACGACGCGCGCCGAGATGCCCTGCTTCGCGAGCTCGGCTCGCGCGTCGAGCGCGACCGCGACCTCGGAGCCGGTGCCGATCAGGATCACGTCGGTGCCGTCGGCGAGCACGTAGCCGCCGCGCTCGGCACCGGGCGCGCCGGCGGTCGTGATGGTGGGCAGATCCTGGCGCGAGGTCACGATGCCGGTCGGACCGTGAGTGCGTTGCATCGCGAACTTCCACGCGACCGCGGTCTCGTTGCCATCGCAGGGCCGGAAGATCGACAGCCCGGGCATCGCGCGCAGCGCCATCAGGTGCTCGACGGGCTGGTGCGTGGGGCCATCCTCGCCGAGCGCGACCGAGTCGTGCGACCAGATGAAGATCGCGGGCTGCTTGTTGATCGACGCGATGCGCACGCTCGGGCGCATGTAGTCCGAGAACACGAAGAACGTGGCGACGTACGATCGGAGGCCGCCGTGATAGAGCATGCCGTTGCCGATCGCGCCCATCGCGTGCTCGCGGATGCCGAACCGGAGGTTGCGATGATCGCCGTTGCGATCGTGATCACCGCCCGGGACGATCGTCTTCGTCGAGCCGCCGAGGTCGGCGTCGCCGCCGAACAGCCACGGCACCTTCGCCGTGATCGCCGCCATCACCTTGCCGCACGCGGCGCGCGTCGACGTGGCGCCGGTGAACGCCGGCAGGCTCTGATCCCAGCCGGCCGGGAGCTTGTTGGCGACCGCGAGCTCGAGCTCGGCGCCGAGCTCGGGGAACGCGCGCTTGTATTCGGCGAGCTTCTCGCGCCACTCGGCGTGCTGCAGCGCGCCGCGCTTGCCGGGCTCGGCCATGTGCGCGCGCACCTCATCGGGAACCAGGAACTTCGCGTTCGGATCCCAACCGAGCGCGGTCTTGGTCGCCGCGATCTCGGCATCGCCGAGTGGCGAGCCATGCGCGGCGCTGGTGCCGGCCTTCTTCGGCGACCCGAAGCCGATCGTGGTGTTGACGATGATGATCGACGGCCGGTGGCTCTCGGCGACCGCGGTGGTGATCGCGGTATCGAGCGCCGCCAGATCGCTATCGCCGCGCTCGACGTGCTGGACGTGCCAGCCGTACGCCTCGAAGCGCTTGCCGACGTCCTCGCTCATCACGAGCGACAGCGGACCATCGAGCGTGACGTGGTTCGCGTCGTACAGCCACGTCAGCTTGCCGAGCGCGAGATGCCCCGCGAGCGACGCGGCCTCGCAGCACACGCCCTCCATGATGTCGCCGTCGGAGACGAGCGCGAACGTCTGGTGATCGATGATCGCGTGACCCGGGCGGTTGAAGTACTTCGCGAGGTAGCGCTCGGCGAGCGCCATGCCGACCGAGTTGCCCGCGCCCTGCCCGAGCGGTCCCGTGGTCGCCTCGACGCCCGGCGTGAGGTGCCACTCGGGATGACCCGGCGTCTTCGACTCCCACTGCCGGAACGACTTCAGATCGTCGAGCGACACGTCGTACCCGTGCAGGTGCAACAGGCTGTACAGCAGCATCGAGCCGTGACCGGCCGACAGCACGAAGCGATCGCGATCGAACCAGCCGGGCGCGCGCGGATCGTGCTTCAGGTGGCGTTGCCACAGCGCGTAGGCCATCGGCGCGCAACCCATGGGCAACCCCGGGTGTCCGGAGTTCGCCTTCTGGATCGCGTCGATCGCGAGGGTCCGAATGGTGTTGATCGCGAGCGTCGGAAGGTCGGTTGTCATCGGCGAGCGGACCCTAGCATGGGGGTCCGATCTGATACGATGCCGCGGCATGCGGAGTCCTCGATCCCTAATCGTCCTCGGTATCTGCGCGTGCGGCGGGAGTAAACCGCTGCCGCCACCACCGCCGCCGACGCCGGTGGTCGTCCCCGAGAAACCGTCGACACCGCCGGCGCCGTTCGCGGTCGCGGACACGCACGACGTCGAGTTCTATCCGCCGCCGTGGAAGAAGGTCGGCGTCGGCCAGACCATCTCGTTCTCGACCGCGACGATCGATCAGGATCTCGACGAGACCCGCGTCGAGGTGACGAAGCTGCCCGCGTCCGCGAAGTTCGACGCGATCACCCAGACCGTGACGTGGACCCCCGTGAAGGCCGACCTGCCGAAGGCCGACTTCGAGGTGTCGATCAGCCAGCCCGGCCGTGGCAAGTCGGCCTCGCGCGCGTTCTCGATCGAGGTCGTGGCGAAGGCGCAACCCGTGCCGACCGCGCCGACGCTGTCGCCGACGATCGAGACGTTGCTCCTGATCCACACGCCGAAGCGGCTGGAGCAGGTGAACAGGGACTGGCCGCTCGACAAGCTGCTGCAGGTCGGCGCCGACACGTTCAAGCTCCAGATCCCCGAGGATCAGCGCAAGACGCTGGCGAAGGCGCTCGATGGCGCGACCGCCTACAAGCAGATGCTCGCCGGGCTCGCGCAGACGCACCAGAACCCGCGCCTCGATCCCGAATCGCCGCAGTTCGACAAGGCCGCGTTCGCAGATCCGAAGTCGTGGAAGATCGTCGCGTTCCGGCCGCGCATCGACAAGGCGTGGACCGAGCTACGCGTCGTGTACCAGGCGATGAAGTCGCCCGAGCCGGTGTTCGCGATGTTTCGGCTGCGCCCGGTCGTCGAGTACGTGCCCGCGCTGCCACGCCCCGACGACGAGCGCGACGCGAACAACAAGCTGTTCCTCGGCATGGTCGCCAAGCGCCTCATGAAGGCCGGCGGCGTGAACCCGGCGTTCGTCAGGGACGAGGCCGCACACGGCAGGGCCGTGTCGGCGCTCATGACCGACGTGATGACGTTCGACGACAGCAAGACGAAGCCGTACCTCCACGGGTTCGAGATCGGAATCGCGCTCGAGGCGCGCATGGGCGGCGGCTCGGCGCGCAACCCCGACGGTAGCTACAAGAGCGGCGATGGCTGGGGCTGGAGCGCGATGAAGCCGTTCCAGACCAAGGACGGCACCACGCAGGCGTACGTCAACGTCAACATCCCCGGGTTCTGGACCGACACGATGCCGAGCAAGGACGGCAAGACCTGGGTCCCGAAGTGCGCGACGCGCTTCAACCCCGAGGACAAGGCGCACCTCCCCGGCTACGAGGTGCTGTGCCGCAAGACGATGGGCTTCGTCGATCTTCCAGACACCAAGGACG
>Ga0326726_10001656_pt1 | contig 20709 bp, 25 predicted proteins | sample MHFenrmetagenome_2_FD_207603 | JGI IMG/M metagenome (GOLD analysis project Ga0326726, IMG submission 207603) | Lab enriched peat soil microbial communities from Michigan Hollow, Ithaca, NY, United States - MHF15MN | ecosystem: Environmental > Terrestrial > Soil > Wetlands > Peat | place: USA... | reverse complement strand
TGTCTCGAGTTAGGGCGCCATCTAACGACCCCGCATAAGCTGCAGGGCCGCGGCTCGGTCGGCAAGCCCGTCCCGGGCGGGAAGGACCGTCTCAGATCTTAGAAAACCGATGGCCGCGCCCTGGCAGCTTCATGCGGTGGTTAGGCCGTGGGAAGGCGTCTCTTGCCACGTGGGCGACGTCTGTGCCTTCGATCTATTGCTATTACGGGCGCGAAGAACTGCCAGAAAGCATCCGTTAGCTCCTGCGCCCATGTAAAACTAGCATCACCCTTGTCGACTAGTGCCTGAAACCGAGTGTCGCTCCAGTGGTTGGGATGGAGAGTGGCATCGCGAAAGTCCTTCAGGAGCCGCTTGTTGGGAGAGCGAAGTAGCCGAGTGATCGAAGGGTCGCTCTGTCGAAGGCCGGGCCAGCCCTCGACTACGATGTAAAGGGTGCTGAACCATAGGCACATGTACATGTCCGTCCGGAAGCACTCATCGTAGGACCCGATGAGCCCCGATTGGAGCGCCTGGTGCAGGAATTCACCGTCTCTTGCGAGGGCTCGCCGATAGTTCTGTGCCAGTGCTCGGGCCCAGATAAGCCTGTGATAGAGGGTTACAGCGTGAGCCGTCAGATTGGTGCTGGCCATCTCGAGCCTGTTTAGGAGGTGTCGAACTCGGCCATTCTATGTCACGGCCTAACGACCCCGCATAAGCTGCAGGCCGAGGCGCGCTCGCACAAGCCAGCCCCAGGCAGGGTGGGGTGTCTGTCCTTGAGAAAACCGATGGCCGAGGCGTGTCAGCTTCATGCGGTAGTTAGCCAACAGCCACACGTGGCCGCCATGGCCCGGTCAGCTCGGGAACGGGACCACCGGATCGCGCTCCCATCCTTCGTGGGCCAGCGTAAGCGTCTCCAGTATGTGCCGGCGTGGAGACGGCCCGAGCACCGGAATGGGCTCGTACGCCTGTGGCCAGCAATGGTGCACCAGATAGCGAAGGGCGAGCTTTCTGCGGGCGGTATAGACCTCGATCGTCACTGTCTTCTTGAGTGGCGTGAGGGGCCCTGGAGCCGCAGAGCCCACAATGAGATTGGCCCAGGTGACGAAAGACGTATCGGCGGAGAGCGGCCGCTGGAGCACCACCGGCGGCCAGGTAACCCGGCCCGGTTCGATATGGACTCGGTCCGGATCGGCGCCATCGCGGAGCTCGACCGGGGTCACCATCCGGATCAGAGGGCCAGCTTGGGTGACGTGGGGGATATAGGCGTTGTCCCACTTGACTCGGAACGTATAGCCTGCGAGTGGATCTCGGCGCGGACGGGGAGGGGGCATGAGACTGGCCTGGGGCCTTGAGGGGAGACGGAGGCTGGTGGCTAACGACCCGGCATAAGCTGCAGGGACGCGGCTAGGTCGGCAAGCCATCCCGGGCAGCGTCTGGTGGTGCAAGGTCGTCGCAAAGCGACGGCCGCGCCCTGTCAGCTTCATGCCGTGGTTAGGTGGCGCGCGGAAAGGGCGGCCTGAGACCACTCCGCGGGCGCAGCGGGCCGGCCCTGGGGACGCGGGCGGCCCCTGTCCCCGGAATGCCAGCTGGTCTGACTCGGGCCGCCTCGCGCTCTGACCTTCAGCGGGCGAGCGAGCCAGCGAGCCCCTGGAGCGCTGAATCAAGTGGGCGGGGTGGCGGAGCGAGGAGGCCTTGCCTTCGCAGCGGAGCGCACCCCGCCCCCATCCGGCCGAGCGCAGTTGATTCGAAGAGCAGTTCGCTCGGATGCTGGCTTAGCCACCTAACGACCCCGCATAAGCTGCAGGGCGGCGGCTAGCTCGGCAAGTCCGACCGGGCACCGTCTGGTGGTGCGTGGGCGTTGCAAACCGACGGCCGCGCCCTGCCAGCTTCATGCGGTAGTTAGCCAGCATCGTACAATCCTACCGCGTGAGCCACGCCAGAGCTGCCAGAATTAGAAAACCGATGCTCAGGAGGAAGATGCCAAGAAACAAGCCGCGGGTAAACCGATAGAATGGTTGCCCCGTGCCGATGCGCTTCGCCATCGCAACGAGCACCGGCTGGGCAAGACCTATCAGGGCAAATGCGTTTGTAGTGGCGTCGTCGTAGCTCTGCTTGGCAAGGAGGTCGCGAATCTCACGGATCGCAACGTCAAGGGCTTGGGCCGAAGGGTCAGCTGGCATCCCTCCGAGCCTCATCAAGATGCAGGCCTGGGCCGTGGAGGCGGCGTCGAAGGCTGAGCGAGCAAGCTCAACGTAGACCGTGCCGGTCGCATCATCGCGAGCATTCAACTGAGCAAGATAAGAGGTGGCGGCTATGTACTTGGACAGGTCAGCCCGTAGCCCGTCGACCTCTCCCTGCTGGAGCTCGGAGACCTTGTTCTCTTTCGAAATGACCAACTGTAGCAGAGTGAACGCGCCGGTCACTGCGGCGGCGATCACGGCTGCAAATGGGATGGCTCCGTCAGAAGCCTGAACGAGGGGTAAGGCGATAATGGGCGACAACACAGGTATGGGCTCCAGGATGCTGGCTAACGACCCCGCATAAGCTGCAGGGTCGCGGCTCGGTCGGCAAGCCATCCCGGTCAGGGCAGGGTGGCCATCCCAAGCACAAACCGATGGCCGCGCCCTGTCGGCTTCATGCGGTGGTTAGGCAGCATCGTGGCGGCGAGGCAGCTGTTCTGGATGAGCCGTGGCGGCAGTATCAGGGCAGACGTGCAAGAAGACGTTAGCTGCACCTGGTCATCGGTATGTCGGGATCGGTGTAGATCTTGAGCTGAAGAATGTGAGCGGAGAAACGTACCCGTCCACGGATAGTGGGGGGCTGGACACCCGCCGCAGTGGGTATCCCGAAGACCAATGAGTCAGCGTAATAGAACCCTTGGCGGATGGAATCCGCCGCGGTGGTCGATCCACATCCGCCGGTTGTGGGGCTGTCCCCAAAGGCGATCCGACCAGCCACCGTCTGAGGGGTCGCGTCTGTGATCAGAAGGTCGACGTTGGTCCCTGCGTATTGGCCCACCCACTCGCCGGCAAAGTTTGGGCTGCCCGGTAGGCTGGACGAGGTCGAGTCATCGCAGGCGAGCAAGAGGAGGCAGGCGGCCAGAGTGCGATTCCGAGCTATGGGCACAGTCCTCCTCCTGAAGAGCGGGATGCTGCCTAACGACCCCGCATAAGCTGCAGGCCGAGGCGCGCTCGCGCAAGCGAGTGCGTCGACGGCTGGCTGTCTAGGCCTCTAGAAAACCGATGGCCGAGGCGTGTCAGCTTCATGCGGTGGTTAGGCGGCCTCCGCGCCCATGCTCGCCCAATGTCCGTGCGCGCCACGCCCGGCCGCTTGCGGTCACTTGTTCACACCCGTCCGATGGCGTTGGTCAAGGTCTGGACGACGGGGCTACCCCATGCATTCTCGGTGACGGCCGGAATGACTGCAATCGCGTACCCGGAGGCAAAGCTCGTCAGGAAGCCCATGCCGCCTTGGCCGATCGCGAGGTGTATCGAGCCATTGAAGAACGCAAACCCGAGCACGCCCGTGGAGAGCCAACCTCGGCCAGTGCGGCCGAGTGCTTCATTGAGCTTCTTGGCGAAGAAGACCCCGAAGAAGCTCTCAGTGAAGCCCCAGACGGCCACTGTGACCATAAGGCCGGCAAGGGCGGCCAGAAGAGGTGCCTCCAAAGCCATGCGCGTTGCGGAATGACGACTGAGAGGAACCCAGAGCAGTGCGCCGGCGTACCAGGACGCCACCAAGTCGTTGAGTGCGGCGAGGGTTAACCCCAAGGCGACCGACGTACCCGCGTTGCGCCGCGTGAAGCCGTAACGGGAGAGCCGCTCGCGACGAGCGATCATGATGAGGAGTGGGACCAAGCCCTCGCACGCGAACTGGTACGCCGCCAGGACGAGCACTCCGGCCAGACCGCGGCCGTGCCGCAACCGTAGGTCCAACAGTGGCTCGAAGGCTGAGCACGCAAGAAAGAAGGCGATAACGATGCTGAGATCGATCGCCGCTGGGTGCCGAAGGGGGGGAGTGTCTCTCGCTGTACTCGGAGGTGTCATGGCATATGGCCGCCTAACGACCCCGCATAAGCTGCAGGGCCGCGGCTAGGTCGGCAAGGTCTTCCCGGGCACCGTCTGGCAGTGCTTGGTCGTCACAAATCGATGGCCGCGCCCTGTCAGCTTCATGCGGTGGTTAGGCCACAAGCTAGCGCCGAGTCAAGCGCGCCTCACCGCTCCGCTCGCAGGAATGAGCAAAATCACGCTCGCACCAGATGCCACGCACAACCGTACCTCGGACGCGGCCGTAGAATGACCAGCCTCCGTCAAAGATGCGGGGAGTCAGTTGGATCCCCACCGAATCGCCGGCGGCGTGAATCGGGACCGAGTCTTCTACCCCGCCCGGACCAGGGGCAAACTCCGGGAAACTGTCGAGTAAGTCCTGAGGCGAGCCCAGGAGGCGGTAATCGAGCCAAACCGTGGCGAAATGGTCAACCCCCAAGCGTGAGGATCTCCCAGGGCCAACAGCGATCCGTGCGGTTGCGATCGGGCCTTGGCGGTGCCCGGAATCTGAAAAGAAAACTAGATCCCATTCCCCGGCCAGGTCGAGTGCGGGGTGGGCCGCGGGTGGGCGAAGCTCGAGCTTCAGAGTCAGCCAGGTGATGACGGGCCCGGCCACCTTGACTGTTCTAGAGGCGGGCTTGAAATAGGGGGACCACGTCGAAACTGTGTGTTTTCCGTCCGGGATATTGTAGGGCAAGGCGAAGCGGCCGTTGCAGTCCGTGGACCCAAGTGGCGCTCCGTCGAGCGAGATAAAGACACTGGGGATTGGTCGGCCAGATTGCCGCTCTAAGACAGTACCGGCGATACTGGTATCCGCGAGTGAAGGCATCCAGTCAGGCTGGCAGTCAAACTGGGCGAGCGCCTCTGCCGGACTGACCAAGAGGGCGGCTGACATCGCAAGAAGGGACGGATACCTGAGCACTGAGCGCCATCCTTGTGGCCTAACGACCCCGCATAAGCTGCAGGGCCGCGGCTCGGTCGGCAAGCCCGTCCCGGGCAGGATGGGGTTGTCTTAGGGCGTAGAAAACCGATGGCCGCGCCCTGGCAGCTTCATGCGGTAGTTAGGCGCCACGGCAGCCGTCATTAGTCGGCGTGATAAGACGCGGCCAAGGTGATCAGGGCGGCCAAGGGGGCCGCGATTCCCAGGACTGTACCCGGGTACGAGCCGAAGCGAACCCCCGCATACGTCGCGAAGGACCGCTCACCGTAGACCTTTTGCCCGGGCTCGGCTTGGACCTCGAGTGCCACCCAATCGCCATATGCCACCGAGGCATGGGTGATAAGCCAGCCCCCGAAGGCAGGTCCAGCGCCCACCTCCAACGCCACCTTGGGTTTGAGCCAGTGGCGGTAGCGGGCCTTTACCCCGAGCGTGAGGCCCGACTGGTCAAACCGATCCGTTTCTGCGCCGAGGAAGAGGGAGGCTCCCAACGCCGTACGAGCGCCCACATTGCGCATCCATCCGAGTTGCCATGTCCAGTAGGAGTTGTGACCGTACTGGCGGGTTTGGTCTCCAAAGCGGAGCGCCCACCCCCATTCCGTCACGAAGAACGCCCTACATTCGAGCTGCGGCCGCCCCCGGAAACAGGTTCCGCGTGATGGGAGGGTGTTGGGCCCGGCCAGGGGCAGATGTCGCAAGGCGGCCCGCTGGTGGGGCAGCTCCTGAGCGCCTAGTGACGACCAGGTGAGAATGACCGATGCGCATGCCGGCAAGGAGAGGCGCACATGTACCTCGGACGGTGGGGAGGTGAATAGGGGCGTCTCTCCTGGCGACCATGTGGACGAGGTCAGGGGCGGCGCTGCTGGCCAACCGCACGGGCCAAGAGGAATGCAGGTGGCGCCTAACGACCCCGCATAAGCTGCAGGCCGAGGCGCGCTCGCGCAAGCGAGCAGGGCGCCGCCTGGTTGTCTATGCCTCTAGAAGACCGATGGCCGAGGCGTGTCAGCTTCATGCGGTAGTTAGGGCCCAACGGTCACCAGGTCCTGGCGGAGATGGCCTCTTGGATGAGAGTCGGAACCGGGCGACCGCCCTTCCGGCCAGGGTGAAACTGAGCGGCCAGGAGAATGGTGCGTGCGGGGGCAACCAAGGCAGAGTCGGAGGTTGAGACAAGCCAGATTGAGCAGGGGATGGGCGCCCCGGCGGTGTCCACCACGAGGCGAAAGCGGACAGTTCCGGGGATCGTGATGGGTCGGGCATCTGGGCGAGCAGCGGGTGTAGCCGGCGGCCGGAGCCTGGGAGGGACGTCAACAACCATCGAGTCCGGAAACCCCGGGGCAAGTGCCCGAGGGGCGTAGGCTCCCCGCTCTGCAGGGCGGGAAGGTCGCGAAAGGCGAGGTAGTAGGTGCCGGGGTAGTCCAGGCTCGCGTAGGACTTGGCGCGCTCAGCGTCGGCGTAGACGTTGGCAAAGTGGTCCGACATCGCTCTCCGAAGGCTGTTCCAACGTAGCGGGCTAACGACCCCGCATAAGCTGCAGGGCCGCGGCTCAGTCGGCAAGACCAGCCCGGGCGGGATTGGCTGTCTCAGGCCGTAGAAAACCGCTGGCCGCGCCCTGTCAGCTTCATGCGGTAGTTAGGCTGCGCTGCCCACATCAGTAACGTGTGTTAACTGACCATCCATCAGCGCTTCCTCCTCTGAGGGACAGCACGTGAGCCGAGGGACCGGATCGGAGGTCTCAGCTCGACAAGGACCCCCTTCTTCACGTCGACCCTATGCTGCGCGGCGAGATTGAAGGGTGTCTTGATGTGCAGGTATCGGAGTTTCCTCAAATCGTTGCCCAAGGTGAGCGCCTGAGCCATAACCTCATCTACCATAGCTTGATAGGGCCGTGGCTCGGCCCCTTCCAAGACAATGGAATGGTGCATGTGCCGGATGCGGCCAGTGGCATCATGGAAGGCGAGCGCCTCGACCCGCTCGATGCGGGGAGGATGGCCAGTAGTGGCACTAAGTGGGGCCGTCATCTCGAACTCCTAGCTCCAAAAGCCCAGATCAAGGACGATCCGAGCTTGGCAGTTGTAGATAAACAGGGCGTAGGTGACGCTCGTCATGCGACCATCAAAGATGGCTGGAGTGTTTCCTGCTGAGATGGTTTGGTCAGCCCCAGAGGCTAACCTCCGGCGAATGCTGGCAATCTGGGTCCCCAGCATGCCAACTGTATCGCCGTGATACTCCATGTAGAATGCCGGTGAGACTTTGGCCATCACGGCTGCGGGGGGAAAGTCGACCGTCCACGTCGCGGTGTAGGTGTTCTTCCCAGTCCAGGCGTCGGCCCACCACACCGCTTCTCCATTGAGTGCCATATGTGCCTCCGGGCAGTAGATGAGGACTCAGGGGGGTGGCCTGACGTAGTATAGGGGGGTGAGTCAGGCAATGCATGAGGCGGAGAGGCACGACGAAGATGGGGCGCAGCCTAACGACCCCGCATAAGCTGCAGGCCGAGGCGCGCTCGCGCAAGCGAGGGTGACGACGGCAGGTTGTCCATCCCCTAGAAAACCGATGGCCGCAGGCGTGTCAGCTTCATGCGGTAGTTAGACATCAACTTATGCGACATGGAGTATATCGACGATCATCCGCCACCAAGCGGTGTGCACATAGAGGCCACGAACACCGAAGAGGGATAGGCTGACCCGTTTCGAGATCCCATGCAGGAACAGAGCGGCTGTATAGGAGAAGTGAGATACTGTGGCCCCGGGCATTCTCTCTTCCCAGAGCGCCTCGTGGAGTAGGTCATTCCGAAGGGTAATTATGCGCTCAACGATTGCCGAGTCTGTCGGGATCCCAAAGGCGCTACACATTACGTCTAGGCGGGCGGCATGTGGGATACGTTTCTTAGCCTTTATGTGGCCCGCGCTCTTTGCGAGTGCGAAGAGCGCGTCAGCGATCATGTATTCGGCCTGAAAGCGCTCCCACGTCATCTCATAACTCGCCGCGCGATTGCCAAGATAGAGGATATTGGTAGCCACCTGTCGCTGGCGGGGTGGAAAGCCGTACCATGCCGCCAGGCTTCGCTCAACGACTAGCGAAGCCTGGGAGTCGGTTGGCTGGTGGTAGTCACATTGTGGCTTGTGTGGTACGCGGCCGTCAAACCACCAGTCAGAGAACTGGGCGCGAAAGCCATAGATCCAACCCAGGAGATGTACTACGAACGCTGCGACGCCAAGACGGGGATCCTCATCAAGCGGAGAGGGAGTCGCGATGGTGAGGGAATGTGTTGCCGGGAGTCCCTGCAACGGAGCTGGACGATCAGACCGTGGTTGCTTGCGCGGAGTTCTGTCGCCGAGAGTGTACTCCATCGTGCATGAGATCGGGGGATATATGAAGCCGTCCGGATGAAGACAGTCATCCAACCCTGTGAGGGTAGCTTGAAGTGAGTCAAGTGGCCTTACAGTGGCGACTTGGCTGTCAATCGAGAATGCAGCTGGAATGAAGCCAAACGTATCGGGGTAGGCCAATGAGAGGGCCCGCCTGGAGAGTTGATGTCTAACGACCCCGCATAAGCTGCAGGCGGAGGCGCGCTCGCGCAAGCGAGCAAGACGACGGCGGGTGGTCTCTGGACGGAGAAAACCGACGGCCGAGGCGTGTCAGCTTCATGCGGTAGTTAGGCCGCATTCGCTGGAGCTGGCCTTGCAAGGTCCCGCTAGAAGCGCAGGCGCACGTCAATATCCGTCAGCACGGCAGCCGGTGTGTCCACGAAGACGACACGATTGGCCTCACGCCGGACGATCATCTTCTCGAGCTTGCCTTTCCCCTTACCCTTGCCCTGGTTTCCGCGGCGATAGTACACGATCTGATTATCTCCGTCGCGGGCGATTCGCACCACCTCGAATCCCTGCTTCCCGAGGACCTCGCGAGTCACGGTGATGGCCCGGTCGGTGGTGACCGTATACTGCTTGGACTTGCCTTGAGCAGCGAGATGGCCGGGTAGGAGGCACAAGGCCGCGGCGAGGCTAAGCGCCGCGGCTAACTTGTTAATAGCAGCAGGCATAGAGGCTCCAAAAGCGTGGTTGGACGCTCGGATGATAAGCTAGCCTTCAGCTGAACGGCAATCCGGGGGCCGGAGGAGGCCCGGAGGCCTGTCGGCTCAGGATTGGGAAGTGTAGGGGGTGCAGGGCATGGCCAGGATGCGGCCTAACGACCCCGCATAAGCTGCAGGCCGAGGCGCGCTTACACAAGCCAGCCCAGGCAGGGCAGGCCGTCTATCCCTGAGAAAACCGATGGCCGCAGGCGTGCCAGCTTCATGCGGTAGTTAGCTCGCTGTTGGGAGCCTCTGGCTGGGGCGCGCCGTAGACTACCGGCGAAGCGCCCATGTGATCGTCTCGTTGCCGGTTACTCCGTTGGCCGCGTCGGCATCCGGATGGTCGTGAGCATCCTTGCCCTCGAGAACGGCGTAGTTGGTGGCTTGCTGATCGTAAGTGTCAATCGTAGGGGCGTCCCCTCGGGTGGGGCGTGCCCCAGCGGCCTCCGGGCACCAGATCTTAATCACATACTTGCCACTGTTGCCGGTACCAGCATGCTCCGCCGCCAGCATCCCGGGCCCCTCGAACGCGGCTCCCTCCGGCGCCTTGACCCGACAGGCCACCCGCCCCGCGGTGATAGTCGCCACGACGGAGCGTGCTTCCGTGCCGTTGGAGGTCTTGAGCTCGGAGGAGAGGCTCACCGTGCCGCTGTAGTATTGGGCGCAGTTGTAGTTGGAGAGGCTATCGGTCTTGCAGCCCGACCAGGACATCGTGGCTTGGGCGCGCATGGCGGGAGGGGGTTGGAGTGTGAGAGCCAGAAGTAGTAGGCCGAGGTTGGCGGAATAGGTGGCCATTGGAGGCTCCTTGACGGGGGGTATCAAGATCCCTTCGTGACCCGGTGGCCTAGGGCGGAAGTCGCTTGAAGTTGGCCCGGCGGACAGATTCGTCCCGGCTGCCAGCCCTCGTGCGCTTGGGGTCCGATTCGGGATGAACGCCAGTAAGTGGCAAGCGAGCTAACGACCCCGCATAAGCTGCAGGCCGAGGCGAGGTTCGACAAGCCCACCTGTGCAGGAAGGGCTGTCTAAGCCCCACGCAAGCCGATGGCCGAGGCGTGTCAGCTTCATGCGGTGGTTAGACGGCTGCTGTTAAGAGGACTCGCCTGGCCTCCAGCGATCAATCACTGCCGCGAGGCCCGCTTCGCCATCTAGTCCAAGAGGAGGGGGCCAGGCGAGGCTACCCGCTGATGGCGGCCACATGGAGACGGTGACCTGACTCCAGGGACCGGGGCGGACATCGGTAGTCAGGGTCGCGCTCGTTGGAGCCCGTTCGGGTGCTCTGGCAGTGACCACTTGAAGGGCAAGGTCCCGAAAGGCGATCGTTGTCACGTAGGCCTTGGCCTCTTGGGCGCCTTGGCTTGGGGTCTCGGAGAGGTCCGACGATGCACAATACGTTCCTGGGAGGTTGACACACTTCGCCAGCCAAACTCTGGTCCGAGGCGGAATGGCCGATTCGCCTCTCATGAGTGCGCGCTCCTCCTGGGAATAGAACCAGGTGGTTCCCGAACGAAGCGCCTCAAGTACCATTGAGACCTTGACTGCCCACTCGGCGAGGGTAGCCTGGTCAGTGGGTGACAGGGCACTAATCGCTCGATCGAAGATGGCCTCGACGATAGGTTTTGCTCGGTTCTCCAGCCGGCTCATCCAGCCATTGTTGCAGGCCTTGCAGACGAAGCGAACCTTGAGGTCATGTTTGGCGGCCTTCCATCTCTTGGTGAAGTTACGCCCCCGCTCAGCCTCGACGTAGACTCCGTTCGGAGTGGGAAGCCGCCTGACAAGCCAGAGCGGCAACGCGTCTTCTTTGCTTGACGCCCTGCCGCGGCAGAACATGCAGAGGCGCAACGGGTTTGGCTCCATACTCTGCAGCCGTCTAACGACCCCGCATAAGCTGCAGGGCCGCGGCTAGGTCGGCAAGGCCGGCCCAGCCGCCGCTTGGATGTGCATGCTGGTAGAAGACCGATGGCCGCGTCCTGACAGCTTCATGCGGTAGTTAGACGGCAACGGCGCATTGCCAAATTAAGTGCAACAAGACGGGCGACCTGGCAGCGCGGTGTAGACTTCAGAATCTCCTACCAAGAGAACGAAGCCTATGCCGTACCACCAGATCACCCGCGCAGAAAGATACCGTATTGATGAACTCCTGGGGTTGGGCTGGAACCCGGCCCAGATCGCCCAGGAGCTGGGACGAGCCCGGAGCTCGATCACGCGGGAGCTCGTGCGGAATCGGACGAAGCGAGGTCGGTATGAGCCGTACCCGGCCGACTGCTATGCCCGGACCCGGCGCCGGCTGGCCCGGCGGCATCACCGGGTCGCGCCCGGGCTGTGGGACGGGGTGTGTCGCCGGCTCCAGGCGTGGTGGAGCCCGGAACAGATCGCCGGGCGATTTCGCCGGACTGGCGAGGGCCGGATCAGCTACCAAACGATCTACCGGCGGATCACCGAGGACGAGCGGGCCGGGGGGACCTTGCAGCAGTGCTTGCGCCAGGCCGCGTGGCCCCGGCAGCGGCGGCGCAGTCCCCGCACCCGGCGGCCCCTCGGGCGTCGGTTGGCGGAGCGTCCGGCGCATGTGGCGGGGCGGCAGCAGATCGGCCACTGGGAGATTGATACGCTGCTGGGGGCGGGGGGCGGCGCGCCGTGCCTGGTGAGCGCGGTGGAGCGGGCCACCGGGTACGTGGCGCTGGGCAAGCTCGAGCGCCCGACGGCGACGGCCTTTGCGGCCCGGACGATCCACCTGTTTCAGCGGCAGCCGCATCCGGTGCGGACCGTGACGGCCGACAATGGCACCGAGCTCACGGCATGGCCGGTGATCGAGAAGCACACCGGGAGCCGGTTCTACTTCGCGCGGGCTTACTGCGCCTGGGAACGGGGTCTGAACGAGAACACCAACGGGCTCTTACGGCAGTTTCTCCCCAAACGAGCCTCGATGGCCCACCTCACCCAGCAGGACTGCAATCGCATCGCCCGTCAGCTGAACCAACGGCCGCGCAAACGACTCGGCTTCCGTACGCCCGAAGAGTGCTACGAGGGCTGAGTGTTGCACTTCACACTTGAAGTCACACAACGCGCAAAGTAGGTGGCGAGCGACTGGGGAATCGTCCATGATGCAATGCGCCCGAAGCCTAGCCTGGCTTCCTTCGACGTATGCAGAGCCAGGCGGTCGTGGGTGAGGGTTCTCTGCAACCTATGGGAGCTACTGTGGCATCATGGATCCAATCGGCTCCCATCGAGGGTCAGGCCGCATCGTCACCATCACGACCAACATGTCCGACTGCCGATCAACCCGTGCACCCTGCTGGGCCAAGGCGGCCTGCACTTCCTCCGGCTTGAGTTTGTACATCGCTCCAGTAATAGCGTCCACAATTAAGCCTGGTAGACCTCCAAACACGATATTGCCCCACACCCACCCGCTTGTGCCACGACTCATCGCCAGCTCGTATGGCTGATACCCGGCAAGCTCGATTCTAACGATGTGCTTGTCCTTTCGCTTCAATTTGGCGGCATAAGGCGTGCTCCCGACCTGGTTTCCATCGATGGTGAGAGCAGCGCTGCTGGGTGTACTGCCGAACGATACCTCCTGTCGCGATCCCTGCATTATCGTCGCACAGGCAACCAGCGCCAATGTGAGGCCCCCCGCAAGCGTTAGGGCCAGCGACTTCTGGATGCGGCTCATTCGACGCCTCCCTTAGGTGAAGGATGTCTCACGATCGATGGGCGATGACGAAGCGTGTGTCAGGCAGAAGCCTAACACAGGGCGTACGGCCCAGCAATAGAATGGGCAAGTAGGAAGGATGGAGCAGGGATGGCAGGTGCCGTCTAACGACCCCGCATAAGCTGCAGGCCGAGGCGCGCTCGCGCAAGCGAGCAGGCCGCCGTCCGGGTGTCTTTGAGCTTAGAAAACCGATGGCCGCAGGCGTGTCAGCTTCATGCGGTAGTTAGACGACATCAGTGTCTTCTACCACGTCCAACGCGCCGGATGGGTGGGCTCCCTGAAAGGACTACCACGGTCATGGTCTCACCGACGCCGGCAGCGCGCAACATTTGCCGCCACTGAAGCTCACTCTGGAACCGCGCAGTTTCATAGACAACAAAGATGATGGAGTCCCACTCCGAGGAGTGATATCCACGGGTGTCTGTAAGGATCTCTTCCACAATCCGTGCGCTACTGCCAGAATCGACCTGGAATTTGTACTCAAGTAACGTTTTGAGGGAGGGGAGGCCGGTGTCTGGAATAAAGTGTCGAATCGGCTTCCCAAGGCGAGGCTTTGTAATCAGGTCAGGAAAGAGGCACCGGAGAACCGCTTCCAGTCTCCTGTGCAACTCCGCTTCGTCCCCCGGTGGACCCCCGAACACTGTAGTGTCCGTAATTGCGTACGTGGACGCCCTGAGGATGGACTCTAGGTCCTTGGTGATCGTACGACTTGGCTCGACGGCGAATGTCGTGCGCAATGCGTCGGCAAATAGAGACGCCGGGGCTGCCCATTTGAGGAACGGATCGCCGTCAGGGTCGGGCTCGTTCTCGGTCAGTCCGGCCTCGCGTGCGGTCGCGAAAACGGCTGCGATCTCTGCGCGAAGGGTCGGCATCCCCAGGGCCTCAGCCATGGCGAGAAGGGTGGTGTAGGCTTTCTTGAGCTGCCAGGCGGCACTCTCCTCAGACCACGGATTGTCCCTCTCTCGATAGAACTGGTGGGCGCCGGCGATCGACTCGTCAATCGAGTCGAGGGCGGCTGCGATCTGGGCGGTCGCGAGGTTTGGCATCAGGCAGGCTCGGGAAAGATGTCGTCTAACGACCCCGCATAAGCTGCAGGCCGAGGCGAGAGTGCGCAACCATCCCGACTGTCGGCGGTGTGTCCATCCCTCTAGAAAACTGATGGCCGCAGGCGTGTCAGCTTCATGCGGTAGTTAGCCAGCAGACGGCGTGTTAGCGGACCGGAGGATCTGGAATCCCCGGGATCGGAGAAGCCTCGTCGATCATCTTAGCGACTATGTATCCCAAATGTAGAACTGCCTTGCTTTTCTGGGCTATCTGAGCAATCAGAATTGGGCGGGAAGCCCCAAGGGGAAGAGGCCCCAGGGCCTCCTTGAGTGCGGCCGCTTTATGGAGATCGCGGTGATACTCAGCGGTGTTGAGCCATTGCTTGAGGGCAGTCTCTGAGGTCAACTCAAAGGTGCCGATATGGACTCGGAGTTGTGACCGCAAGTGATTACCAAAATAGAGGTGCTTAATCTCCTTGAGCCGTTCCTGAAGGAACTCATTGGACGACGCTCGTGCTACGATGCCGCGAACGCGCTTAAAGGAAAACGGTTCGTCTTCAAGGATGAACGGACGCAAGCGGTGTAACGTTGCGGCAAAGCTGACTGGGTCAGGCTCCTGCCCAGAGATTGTGGCCTTTCCTCCGGGTTCACCGCGGATGCTGAGCTGAGCTGGGATACCGCCGACCTTGAGCAGATGCTCTTGAAGCAGGCGAGCTTCGGTCAGGAACGCCCGAAGAATGTCCGCGTCGGAATCGTGCAATGAGAAAAGAACTTGGACAGGAGCACGGGGGTCGGCAAAGCGAAACGTCATCTCGCGTTCAGGGGACATACACGTCTGCTGGCTAACGACCCCGCATAAGCTGCAGGGCGGCGGCGAGATCGGCAAGCCTGTCCCTAGCGGGATGGGCGTCCCGGACTTTAGAAACCCGATGGCCGCGCCCTGACAGCTTCATGCGGTAGTTAGCCTGCAGGGTTGCGAGATTGCCACGTCTCGATCAGAAATAAGGCCATCGCTCCCGCGAGATTCACAGCCAGTTGGGCGTGGCGGGGTCCTGGTTTGGCCCGGGCCTTTCCCTTTCCGTGAGCATCACCTAGTCGGTTGCGAATTGCCCCAAGTCCCTCGACAACTGTCTGACAGCCACCGAGTATCTGCTTGAATACCTGCTCCGTGTGCTGATCTGGCGCGAGCCTGAGGTGAGTGGCCGTTGCACGATAGAGCTGGGGCAGTTCGGCACTGTCTTGGTATTGAACGCCATCAGAGTCGAGAATGTGCTTGCATGTTGTCTCTAGCAGCGTTCTGGCGGCGGTAATTGCAGCCTCGGGGTCGGTGGCCCGACGATCGAGTGCCCGTTGCCAAGCCGCTCTAACAGTATCGGGATTGAAGGCGTGAAGAACATCGCCAATCACCGAATCAGCTGGGTTCTGCTGCTCCAGTCTTTCCAGTATGGGTCTGAACTGTCCCCAGATCAGTTCACGTCTTGCCTGGTATCCCTGAGTCGGCTTGATGTGCGCCCAGAACTGGGCGAGGTCGCGACAGGTCTTGATATACCGAGGGAGTAGGGGGCCAACAATTGGGTCCTTGAGGAGACGCTGTCGGAGCGTCTTGTACTGGGGGTCGTCTGAGGCAGCCCCCGTCGCGCAGGAGATCAGGACGTTCTGAAGGGCGTCTACGGCCTCGGAGGTGGTGAGCTCAGGTTCGTCCTCCTCGAACATGTGGAGTCCTCTGCAGGCTAACGACCCCGCATAAGCTGCAGGCCGAGGCGCGCTCGCGCAAGCGTGCGTGGCGACGGGCGGTCGTCTGTCCCACACGCAAACCGATGGCCGAGGCGTGTCAGCTTCATGCGGTAGTTAGACGACAACCGCCACCTTATTGGGCCGAATCGGTGGAGCGGCCTACGCCAAGCACGAGCGGTTGATCCAGGAGCCATCGATTGCCGGGTGCCGGTCTGAGCGTCAAGGTGAAGGAGTAATCCCGACGGAGGAAGTAGAACCAGGCCTCCGCAAGGCTGGCGTCGCCGTTGTACTGGACTTTGCCAGGCTTTCCGAACCAAGCGAGCACATCGCAAGCCGTGCGGAGTTGCGGAGAGACAGAATCTGGGTGCTCAAGGTACCTGGTGAGCTTCGGTGGAGCGCTGACGTCCGAGTAGGTGCAGCCGTGAGTATGGGCGAAGTCCGGGTCAACTCTGAAATACTGAAGATCGGCTCTCGGCGTTTGACCAAGGAGAGTGGTTGAAGGAAGAGTCAGGTAGAGGCTGAGAAGCGCCAGGCGTTTCATGAGGGAGCAGTGAAAGGGGCGTGGCACAGAGAGACTCAACGTGTGTGTCCGAGACAGGGGAATGACGGTTGTCGGCTAACGACCCCGCATAAGCTGCAGGCCGAGGCGCGCTCGCGCAAGCGAGCAAGCCGCCATGTGGTTGTCTATTCCTGAGAAAACCGATGGCCGAGGCGTGTCAGCTTCATGCGGTAGTTAGGCCCCAACCTCAATCATGGTCTCGAGGGGCTTGGGCGCACGAAGTAGCCCGAGACCCGCCAGAGGCCGTCCGGACTCTGCATCGGGGTCACCGTTTCCACTATTTCCCGGTACTTCCCGGCCGCCAGCCACCTTGGCCCGATACTGAATCACCACGTATGGGCCCGGGGGGGCGTTGGGGAGGGTGGCGGCATACTTGGTGCCAAGAAGCGTCCGGGTCCCGAAGGGCTCGAACGGCCCACGAGCCTGGGTGAGGGCCTGAATCCACGCTAGCTTGGTGATAGCCGCTTGAAAGGCCGGGGCGGCCGCGTCCCAGCTCTGCTCGTACTTGCCCTGATCCACCAAGGCCAGCCAGGTAGAAGCGGCTGAAGTGGCCAGTCGCACGGCGCTGGTATCTTGGGCCTCCTGCGCAGCCAGGCGGCCCGAGCTGAAGCAGGCCAGCAGGGCCACCACGGTAACCGAAAGGGTGGCGCCTGTTGGGAATGGTCGCATCGGCATCGGAGATCCACGGCAATGGTTGGGGCCTAACGACCCCGCATAAGCTGCAGGCCGAGGCGCGCTCGCGCAACCGAGGGCGACGACGGCTGGGTGTCTATGGTCTTAGAAAACCGACGGCCGAGGCGTGTCAGCTTCATGCGGTAGTTAGCTGGCAAGCGACACCTAGGCTGCGGGCTTCCAGGCTTCAAAGCGTAGGGTGTAGGGATCTGAAGGGCTGCGGACCTCCCACACCAACAGGAGCTGCTTTGGGCCCCAGGTCAGGGTCGGCAGGTAGAGATCCGCCCCGCACGCGTGAGGGGCTTCGGCGACCCATGTGCCCGAGGGGCCGGGCACGAGAGCGGCGAGAAAGGTGGGGGACTGAGTGCCCCGCCGGAGGTGGCTCAGACGGAGGATGGACTTGCCGGCCGTGCACCGCCATTCCGTCGTATTGTGGAACTGCAGTCCGGTAAGTGACCCAGTTACCCAGCTGCCCTCTTCGTGCCAAACGAGGCGCGAGGAGGTGACCGAGGCGGACGCCATGACGCGGAGGTGGCCCGTGCCCACGTGGGCCACCTGGGGGCCAGTGTCTCCGTAGGTCTCGATGGAGACCCGAAAGTAGCGAACCGCTCCTAGTAGCGGCCAGGGATTCGCAATGCGCATGGGATACCGAGAAACACTTGCCAGCTAACGACCCCGCATAAGCTGCAGGCCGAGGCGCGCTCGCGCAAGCAAGGGCGACGACGGCTGGTGGTCTGTCCCGCACGCAAACCGATGGCCGAGGCGTGTCAGCTTCATGCGGTAGTTAGGCTGCAGCAGAGGCAGGTGTCTGGGCTGATCGGCAGGCTTCAGGGCCAGTGCCACACTTGAGCGGCGGGAATGCGGGCCGCGTGGGTGACGCTGAGGGCGAAGCGCGGAAAGGCTTCCTGCGTGAACCGGCCTCCCGCTGGATCTATCACTCGCACGACTAGGTTCAGCCCAGCGCGATCCAGAGTGCCTTTCATGCCCCAGACGACCCGGACATGATAGGTCAGGGGTTGGGTCACGACGGCCAGTGGCCCATACCATTCGAGAAGCTCAAGCCACCCATTTGGGGTGTAGCATTGCAGGGGCTCGTGGTCCATCCCGCAGGCCTCTGCAAATGTCGAGAGGAGGGCGGGGTCGAGCCCCTCGGATTGAGTCTGGAAGTATCTCAACCAGGATCCGGGCACTCGTTGCAGCGCGGCGGTGATCGAGAAGCTAGCCTGATGCCGCCAGGACAACATGACGGTAGCCGCGGCGGCCCAGCAGGTTCTCGGGTCAGGTTGGACGACGGGGCGAATCAGGCGCGGCACCTTGTAGTCGATCTCGGACATGTGTCCCCGTTGATGGTGTCCGACGGCCTCGCGGCCTGCGAGGGTCCTTCGCCGTGGGCTCCGTCCTCCCATGTAACGTCGGGATGTAGGGACTTGTCTCAGGGCAGGCCAGCGCTTGGCAAGCGGATCTAGGTCGCCGTAGGACTGAAGTGCAGCCTAACGACCCCGCATAAGCTGCAGGCCGAGGCGCGCTCGCGCAAGCGAGAGAGTCGACGGCTGGTTGTCGTTGAGCCTAGAAAACCGATGGCCGCAGGCGTGTCAGCTTCATGCGGTAGTTAGATGGCAAGCGGCGGTTGGCCGGCGAGCTCTTCTCGGCCGTCGTCAGGGAAATCGTAAGCGGTCGCTAAGGTCTGGCCAGTCCGCAAGTCGACCTCGAAAGGCTCCCACGCTTCCTTAGTTGCATTCCATCCCAGACCTGCCACGTGGTCGTCGGCGAAGCGGATGCTCTGAAAACCGTCCCAAGAGAGCCGGCGCGAATACCAAAGTCTCCCGGTGGCTCCGATGCGCTCCAAGTAGATGTCTTGATGGCTAAAGAGCACTGAGGCAGGGGTATCGAGTTCCCAAAGAGCGGTGATGGCCCCACCGCCGCTTTGCACAAGCGCGCGATTAGCGGGGTCCACGATGTAGTACTGGCCGCCGGCGACCAGTAGGCCGCGGCGGCCGTCTGGATGGACGCGAGCCGTGGAAAACTGCGTGAGGCCCGGACGGCAATTGGCGATCCAAGGTGTTCCTGAATCGGGCGCAACTCGGACGACCAACCCCTCCCGACCTAGCCGGCCCCATTCCTCGGGGAAAGGCACCGAGGGTGGGCCGGATGCAGGCAAGCCTGGTAGGACGACTATTTCTGGCATTCGAGGAGATCACTTGCCATCTAACGACCCCGCATAAGCTGCAGGCTGAGGCGCGCTTCGCGCAAGCGAGCAAGCCGCCGTCAGGTTGTCTGTCCCCCGCGCAAACCGATGGCCGAGGCGTGTCAGCTTCATGCGGTAGTTAGGCGTCAGGCTAGCGCCTTAGAGCTCTCGAACGCTCCCAAGGACCGCCCTTGGAGAGCCTGATTTGCCAGAAATACCAGCCATTGCGCCCTCGACCGAGCGCAGCGCGTGCAGCGGCGGCCGGCGTCGCGTAGAGGCGACCTCGAAAGCTGATTTGGCCGTCCCGGCGCAGTCTGGCCTTGTACTTCTTCCCCTTGTAGACACCGAGCAATTGAGTCGGCCGCTCGACAGCGCCGGCCAACGCGCTGCTATCGTGGCCACGGCGCGCCTTCCTGCGTCGACGGGCTCGGGCAATGTCACCTCCGAGCAATAAGGCTCTCTGGTCATCATGGTAGTCTCTGATCCGCTGATTGAGCTTCTTTCGGAGATCGCTGGCACCCTTGAGACGACCTGTTTGCTTGTTGCTCGGAGGCGAAGCAATGCGGATGATCAGGGCTTCAAGCTCACGTATGTGGCCAGGAGAGACGGTGAGGTACACGCTGAACCTGTCCCATGCTCCTCGATGCCGATCCTTTAAGTGGTGATTCACGCGGCCCATGAGGCTTCGCGCCAGGCCGACGTAGTAGAGCTTCTCACGCCGGTATAGAACATAGATACCGTGACGGCCTCGAAGCATATCGCGGGCTACCTTGGCGTAGTCGGCAAGGACGCGCCAAGATACCTTCTCCATGTGCTCGACACAGAGCGAATCAGCCATAGGAATGTCCGGGAGGGGAGACCTGACGCCTAACGACCGCGCATCACCTGCGGGGCCGCGGCTAGATCGCCAGACCTAGCCAAGGCAGGGCAGGGGGTAGTTGCTTTGAGAAAACCGATGGCCGCGCCCCGTCTGGTGCATGCGCTAGTTAGGTGGTGCCGAGCGGCGTTCACCTGGGCGCTGGGCGGGGGCAGGGGGTTTCCGTGGTGGCCCGGACGGCTGGCCTCCCGGGCTGCCCGAATGTAGTCCAGTTGGCGGCCAGTCGGCCGGGCCGGACCTTCAGCGGGCAAGCGGCCGGCGGGCACGCGGGCCGGTGAATGCCGAGAGCGGGGTGGCGAGGGAGTGAGCCCCTGCGAACGACCGAGCAGCAGCCCGCTCCCTTTCGGCCGCACCCCCCAAAGGCATCGGCTGTTTACTCTCCCTGAGACCTGCGGTGGCAGTCTCAGCCACCTAACGACCCCGCATAAGCTGCAGGCCGAGGCGCGCTCGCGCAAGCGAGCAAGCCGCCGACAGGTTGTCTATCCCCTGAGCAAACCGATGGCCGAGGCGTGTCAGCTTCATGCGGTAGTTAGGCAGCGGCTGGTATCAAGGCCGCTCACGCCGGATCAGCGCCGTGGCCAGATGAGCGGCGATGAACAGGCTCCGGCTGCTCACCTTGTCGCGGGTATCCTCAGGGGAGTGGTGCCAGCGATTGCCGGGCCCATACTCCAAGTCGATAAGATCTACGGCCCGAATGCCGGCCCGCTGCAAGGGAAGCTGGTCGTCGGTAATGGGGACCCCAGGAGTGGTCTCGAAATGATCCCCATAGCCCAGCCGTATGGCCAAGGCCCAAATGTCTGCCACTAGGTCGGGGGCGGCGAGGAGGGAGTTGCCCTCCGGCCGCAAATGGAGGTCGCGGTCGCCGAGCATATCCCATACGATGGCGAACCGAGGGCGCT
>Ga0326726_10001655_pt1 | contig 20711 bp, 16 predicted proteins | sample MHFenrmetagenome_2_FD_207603 | JGI IMG/M metagenome (GOLD analysis project Ga0326726, IMG submission 207603) | Lab enriched peat soil microbial communities from Michigan Hollow, Ithaca, NY, United States - MHF15MN | ecosystem: Environmental > Terrestrial > Soil > Wetlands > Peat | place: USA... | reverse complement strand
CAGGCCGTCTCATAACTCTTCAGCCCCAGCACTCGCTGCAGCCCTAACGCGCTGGCGCCGTTCTTCTGCGTCGTCACCCACCACATGGCGCGAAACCACACTGCTAACGGCGTCCGCGTGTCCTGGAGGATCGTTCCGGCGGTCACCGAAGTCTGACACCCACATCCAGCACACTCCCACAGATCTCGAACTGGCCATGCCTTTCCCAATCCGCAGTGCGGGCAGCGGAAACCCGCCGGCCACCGAAGTCGCGCCAGGTATGCCCGACATGCCTCCTCGGTGCCGAAGTCCGCCTCCAACTCTGTGAGATTCCGAGGGTATTCTTCCGCCATCCGCGCACACTATATATTGCGGCTACCTGAGTCAAGCAGATACCCCACATCGGCCAAATAGAGAGCAAAATCTTGGAACTCAGCAAGTCATCCAACAAAAGCGCTGAGCAGAAAACGAAATACGAGGAATACAATCAGGCCGCGAGCTCGTTCCGCATTTTCAAAGATGCATGGCGCAACTACACAGCCCATTCGAGGGGAAAATATACCGAAGAAGAAGCCGATGGCATTTTTCGCAACGTAGAAGCGTTCATGCGCAAGCTCGCTGAACTAGGGTTGAAAGGCTAGCGTATAATCCGCGCCACTATGCCAAAACCACCATTCCGCAAAGGCATTGACCCACTGTTCGAGGTCGGCCTTTTAGAAAAACTCAGCGACCCCTTGGCGAAGCTCTTCTGGGATTACGAGCGCCTTTACCTCCACAACCAAGCATTAGCTCAGACCCTAAAAAAAGCAGGGGGAAATCCTGAGCGCGTGCGAGGAACCAGTCCAGGTAGTCCGGGTCCACACCGAAAGATTTTCGATAAGAAGTATCGCGAGATAGCCGAGCACGCACAGCGGCGACTTGCCTTTTTATCCGCGAAGCACTCTGGTTCAAAATATGGGCCGAACTGACAGGCTTTCGCTGGGCCATGCCGCGCACACTCCATGTTATGATCTGTGTGCGCAAACGCAGACCGCAGGCCCGCCCTGGCAGGCGGGTTTTTCTTTGAGTCAGAATCGTATCACCCCGTCACGGCAATTCAACAGGTTAGCAGGTTTGATGAGTCAAGTATATTCTTGCCGTAATTTGCGCAAGCGCCGACATCGGCCATGCGAGCGCCAATGACAGTAAACACCCGTGAATTTGTAACCTGACCAGCTGGGCAACTGTTCCGCCATGCTGGAGCGTCCCATGGCGAGAGGGGGGTGAGGAATCATCAATTCTCCTTGTTTTTCAAGCAGTTAGCTTATGATTTGTGGACCCCATTTAATGCACATGAGCGCCACTGAGCAGCCAAATCCTTCCTTTTCATGCTTTCCGAGTGGGGTAGCGGGTGAGCCCTTACTACCATGGAAAGCGTGGGGCAGCAGCGCGCCGCGTGGGGGCGGCCTGCGTCTGCGGGGTTTATCTGTACGGCTCAGCGGGGTGCAATTTATCTTTTGCCATTATGTTCGTGCGTTATGAAGGGGTGAGGAAGATGCCTAAGCCGATCAAGTTTGTCGAGTTGGGATTGGTGTATGCCGCGAAAGCGGCCTGGAGGGTGTTTGAATTCGGCAACCGATTCAACCAGCAACCCTCCTTCACGCCCAAATGGTCCGACAAGCCGCTCCTGAAGTCCTACGAAAAACAAAAGCCGCCGCTGGGCTGGCCGCGCACCACCGACTCGCTGTGCCCGAAGTGCGTCCCGGAAATCCGCCAGCAGATTCTCGACGGCAAATTGCCGCATGAGATCCTGCTCAACGAGCGCGTCGGCGAGATTAAGGCGCAGGTCATCGAACGCGACGGCAAGATCCTGATGGTGAAGGACTGCCCCAGGCACGGCCACTTCGAAGACGTGATGTCCATAGACCCGCAGATGTTCAAGCACATTGAAGCCGTCTTCCCCGGCCGCGACGTGCGCGCGCACAACGACGAGAAGCTGCACCACCATGGCACCAGCACGGTGAAGTGGGGTCGTGGCGCGGTGCTCACCGTTGACCTGACCAACCGCTGCAATATGATGTGCGACCCCTGCTTCATGGACGCCAATCAGGTCGGGTTCGTGCATGAGTTGACCTGGGACGAAATCAAGACGTTGCTCGACAACGCCGTTTCCATCAAGCCGAAGCGGCAGATGTCGGTGCAGTTCTCCGGCGGCGAGCCGACGCTTTCGCCCTACTTTCTCGACGCCGTGCGCTACGCGCGCAAGGTCGGATACAACTCGGTGCAGGCGGCGACCAACGGCATCGAGTTCGCCAAGAGCAAGGAGTTTTGTAAGCAGGCGGCGGAAGCGGGACTGCGCTACGCCTACTTGCAATTCGACGGCATCGGAAATGCGGCCAACGCCCACCGCAAGGTCGGCAACCTCTTCGACGTGAAGTTAAAAGCGATCGAAAACCTGTACGAAGCGGGTGTGGACATCGTGCCCGTGGTCACCATCGTAAACGGCATCAACAACGAGCAGGTTGGCCGCCTGGTCAAGTTCGCGCTCGACAATCCCAAGGTGATCTCGTTCGTGTCATTCCAGCCGGTGTCATTCACCGGACGCGACGAGGCCATCACCGACGAGCGCCGCACCGCGCAGCGCTACACCCTGTCGCACCTGGCGCACGATGTGAAAGCCCGAGTCGGCCTCGGAGAGCCGGTGCGCGACTGGTTCCCGTTGTCGTTCATGGCCACCTTCTCCGATTTCGCCGATCAGGTCCACGGTCCGACCGCGGAGTGGGGACAGCTCAGTTGCGGTTGCCACCCCAACTGTGGCGTCGGCATGGGCATCATGGTGGACAAGGAAACCAAGGAAGCGGCGCCCATTACGGGCTTCCTCAACGCCGACCAGCTCGCCAAGGACGTGGCCACGATCACCGACGGCGGGCGCAGCAAGAGAGTCGCCTCGCTCGGCATGGCGTTGGCGGTGCTGCGCAACTACAATCCGTTCGCCACCACCACGCATTTCACCATCTTCGACCTGCTGATGAAGTTCGATAAGGGATTCGGCCTCTCGAAGAGGGCGCAGAGCGGCGCCTACGGCAAGGTCACCAGTGACCGTTCACTGGATGATGTCGAGAAGCGGCGCAAGGACCGGTGGAACATCTTGTTCATCGCCGGCATGTGGTTCCAGGATCTCTACAACTACGATTTCCGGCGCACCGAGCAGTGCATCATTCCCTACGCCACGCAGGAGGGCGAGATCAGCTTCTGCGCCTACAACACCGGCATCGGCTGGCGGAACATCATCGAGAAGATGCACATGACCGCCACCCTCACCAAGTGGTACGAGGAGCACGGACGCCACGAAATTTTCGCCGGCGGCAAGAAAGTCTCGATCAGCGACGGCGTTGAACTGAAGGCGCTCAAGCTGAACCGCGACCTGGTCACCGAGGAAGAGCAGCGCGACCTCGACCACCTGGGCATCGCCAAGAACGCGCGCGAGGAGAAGATTCGCGCCCGCGACGCACAGCAGAAAAACGATCCCGCGTATAACGAGAAGATGGCGAAGATGTACCGGGAAGTCGTGCTCAAGGAAAAGCAGCCGGAAGGATTCATTCCGCTGGCCACTTTAGTGCCCGCCAACGGCAACGGTAACGGCAACGGAAACGGGAATGGTCACGCCAAACACGAAGAGCGTGAGGCGGTGCTGGGCGACTAACTTTTGGGTGTTCTATCTCCGTACACTTGGCCACCGGAAAATACGGTGGCCTTTTTTTCATTGGTAAGTGGCGAGTAAATCGGGTGGCGCAGGGCTTCAGCCCTGCGATTATGGGCTACCAAAATGAAAACGGCTTTAGCCGCTGAGGGCTGGAGGCTCTCTTCGTCCGCAGGCCGGAAGGCCTGCGCCGCAGTTTTCGCTCAACCGCTCAATACAGCCTATTTCTGCTGAAGTAGGCGATTTAATTTCGCCCTCTGCTCCTGCCACGCTTCCTGCGCCTGCTGTGTAGGTGCAGCGTCGGCGGTATCCACGACCTCTAGTAATGTTGCGAGATTGCTCAGCGTGCGGGCGAGGGTATCGCCTTGCGGAGGCGCCTGCTCCTGGTTTGGCGATGGGACCTGGCCCCGTTGCTGCATGGCCGCATACGCCTGCCGCATCGCGGCGGCAATCTGCATTTCCAGTTCGAATTGCTTCTGCAGATCGGCGGTGGTGACCTTCAGCCGCGGGTCAAGCGTCACCATCAGCCGCTGCGAATAACTCTTGCCGTCCACCGTCATGTGTACTTCGTACTTGCCCGGCAGAACCAGCGGCCCGCGCGGCAGCCCTCTTACTCCGGCGACGTACACGGCGGAACCGTCATAGTTCTTGCGCAGACTGGGCGGATCGGGATAGCGCAAGTCCCACACGAAGCGATGCTCGCCCGCGCTGGTTTCGATTCGCGTCGGCGCCACGAACCAGGCGCTCGGAAACGCGACATTCTTGTCCGGCTCGAACGGCTTGTCGGCGGAAGAAAATCGCCGCACCAGCTTGCCGCTGCCGTCGATTATTTCCAGCGTAACCTCCTTCACTGGTTGCGCGAGATAGTAGTCGAGGATCGCGCCCGAAGGCGGATTCTGCCCGGCGGGCTCTTCCGGCGGCAGCGGCGTGTCGTGCCCGACGTCGCTGCGCACCCGTATCGCCGTCTGCGGCGCGAACAGATGCGCACGGTCGTCCTCCAAGTGCGGCGTGATCTGCCGCAGCGGCGTGAGGTTGTCGAGAATCCAGAACGAGCGCCCGTGGGTGCCGATCACCAGATCGTCCTCGTGCACCACCAGATCATGCACCGGCGCGACCGGCAGGTTGAGTTTCAGCGGCAGCCAGTTACGCCCGTCATTAAACGACACGTACACGCCAGTCTCTGTGCCGGCGTAGAGCAGGCCCTTGCGCTTGGGATCTTCGCGGACGGCGTGCATATAAGCGGGGCCGCTGATGCCAGATGTAATTTCGCGCCAGCTCTTGCCGAAATCATGTGTCACGTGGATGTACGGCGTGTAGTCATCGAGACGATGCCGATCCACGGCGGCGTATGCGGTTCCCGCATGGTGGTGCGATGCCTCGATCATGCTGATCTTGCTCCACGGCTGTAGGTCGCGGCCCGTCAAATCGTTCCACGTCTTGCCGCCGTCGCGGGTCAGGAAAATCCGTCCGGTGTCGGTGCCAGCCCAGATCACGTTCGCATCCACCGGCGACGGCGCGATGGTGTACACCGCGCCATAGCAGCGCTGGGCCGCGTTCGAAACGCTGACCTCTTCCCGCACACGCGAGGGCGCGTGTGCCACATCGCACCCCGTCAAATCCGGGCTGATCTGCTGCCACGAATTTGCGCGATCCCGCGTGCGCAGCACGTACTGCGCGCCCATGTACAGCGTCTTCGGATCCTGCGGTGAGAAAACCACCGGCGACGTCCAGGTGAAGCGCAGTTTCTTCTCGGTAATCGGCGTGGCCCATTCTTGTACCGCGGTTGGCGAAATATCCTGCGACTGCCCGGTGCGCTTGTCGAAGCGGAACAGCCGCCCATAGGTACTGCCGCCATACACGGTGTTGGGGTCACTCGGATCCGGCGCGATGTAGCCCGATTCCCCCGCGCCGATCGAATACCAGTCGCGGTAGGTGATCGAGCCGTAATCGCTGCGGCTGGTGGTGGCGACGGTGCCGCTGTCCTGCTGCGCGCCGTAGACGTAGTAGGGAAACTGATTGTCGGTGGTAACGTGGTAGAACTGCGCCGTCGGCTGGTTGTACCAGGATGTCCAACTCTTGCCGCCGTCCACACTCACCACCGTACCCTGATCGGTGGCGGTGATCATGCGCGCCGGGTCATCGGGATCCAGCCACAGGAAGTGGTAATCGTCGCCACCGGGCGCGCCCTTCAGCGCTGTAAAGGTCTTGCCGCCGTCGGTGCTTTTGTACAGCGAAACATTGGGTGCGTACACGATCTCCGTGTTGTTCGGATCCACCGTGACTTCGCCGAAATACCACTGGCGACCGAACGTGCGCTTATCGTTGCTGACGCGACGCCACGTCGAGCCGCGATCGTCGGAGCGATAGAGGCCGCCCTCGTTGCCCTTCAACACGTCGAGCAGCAAATAAACGACAGACCGCACAGTAGCAATCCCCGCGCGTCCCCAATCAGCGCTCGGTAGCCCGTTGCCCTTGATCTGCGTCCACGTGCTGCCGCCGTCGATGGATTTGTACAAGCCGCTGCCGGGACCCTGAATCGGCGCGTAGGTGCTCCAGGCTGGCCGATGCGCGTTCCACAGCGTGGCATAAATGATTTTCGAATTGTCCGGATCGAACGCCAGGTCAATGGCGCCAGTGTTCTCGTCCTTATATAGGACCTTCTGCCACGAGCGCCCGCCGTCGCTGGTGCGGAAGACGCCGCGTTCGGCGTTCGGTCCGTAGGCATGGCCGAGCGCAGCCACGTAAACGATGTTGGGGTCCTTCGGATCCACCAGCACCCGGCCGATGTGGCGCGTATCGTCCAATCCGATCTGCGTCCATGTTTTGCCCGCGTCGGTGGACTTGGACATGCCGTTGCCGAACGAGATGTCGGAGCGGATGGAAGCCTCGCCGGTGCCGGCATAAATGATGTTGGCATCCGACGGCGCCACCGCCAGCGATCCGATGGACGCGATAGGCTGGGAATCGAAAATCGGCTGCCAGGTCGCACCGCCGTTGGTCGTTTTCCACACTCCGCCGCCGACCGCACCGAAGTAGTAAACATCACGCTGCCCGCGTACGCCGCTGGCGGTCAGGCAACGACCGCCGCGGAACGGCCCAATCATCCGCCAGCGCATTCCGGAGTAAAAGTTGGGCGTAACGTTCTGAGCGGGGGCTACCAATGAGAAAAGAACGGCGGCAATCAACAGCCGCAGGATTTGACAAGCAACTTTTCGGAAGCGCATAGGTCGGCCTACGAAGTATAGCAATCGTCCGCCTGCAGCCTGGAGCCTGGCTTCTGTGCCTGTTCTTGTGACCCGCCTCACACTGATGGGTGACGAACCGGCAGTGGCTGCGGTTTTCCTAGGGCCAATGGCGTCTGGCGGCAGCGAACGGCGGCTCGCGGCATTAGAGTGGTTTTGGGAATTCTCCCATCCCGGGTTCTAATCAAGCAGTCACCGGAATTGTGCCGGACGTGTGTCCGCCTGCGCCGGCGACGACACGATCGAGGAGGACCCTGCTTTGAGCACACAGACGATCCCGCCGCCGGCAAAACCGGCCTTCGCCGCCGCCCGGCGCGCGGATTTCCAAATCATCCAGCCGGAGACTACCTATACCGGCTCACCGATCACGCCGGTACAGAAGGGCCTGCCCCGGATGACACAGTCGCTGTGCCCGGAGTGCAGCGAACTGATCGAGGCGATGCTGCTCGAGGAAAACGGCAGGGTCTACATGGACAAAGTTTGCGCGGTGCATGGGCGCTTCCGCGACCTCATTTCCCCCGACGCCAAGCTCTACCTCCAGATGGAGAACTGGCATTTTGGCGACAATCGCGGCGTCAAGAACCCCGCCATTCCCAACGCCACGCGCTGTCCGGAGCAGTGCGGCCTGTGCTCGATGCATCTCTCGCACAGCGTGCTGGCCAATGTGGATCTCACCAACCGCTGCAACCTGACTTGCCCGGTCTGTTTTGCCAACGCCAACGTGCAGGGCTACCTCTACGAACCCGACATCCACCACGTCCGCCGCATGTTGCAGGCTTTGCGCGACGAGCAGCCGGTGGCCGGGCGCGTGGTGCAATTCTCCGGTGGCGAACCCACCATCCATCCGCAGTTCCTGGAAATCTGCGCCATGGCGCGCGAGATGGGCTTCTCCCACGTGCAGGCTGCGACCAACGGCATCCTGCTCGCTAACCTGGAATTCGCGCAGAAGGCCAAAGCGCACGGCCTGACCACCTTGTATCTGCAATTTGACGGCATCTGCGACGACATCTACCGGCGCACGCGCGGCGAATCGCTGATGGAGAAGAAGCTGGCGTGCATCGAGAACTGCCGCCAGGCGGGCATCAAGATCGTGTTCGTGCCCACCATCGTGCGCGGCGTCAACGATCACCAGATCGGCGACATTGTGCGCATGGCGATCGACAACATTGACGTGGTGTCGGGCATCAGCTTCCAGCCGGTGGCGTTCACCGGTCGCATCAATCGCAACGAGCTGGAGGCGAAGCGCTTCACGCTCGGCGACTGGGCCCATGCCATGGCCGATCAGACCGGCTTCTTCGACCCGCACCAGGACTTCTTTCCGCTGTCCTGCGTGGCGCCGTTCTCGCGTCTGGCGTCATCCATGCGCGGCGAGGAAATTCCCACCGTTACCTGCAACCCGCACTGCTCCATGGGCACGTACCTGTTCATCGACGAGAAGACGAAAACCGCCGTCCCGGTTACGCGCTTCGTCGACGTCGGCGCCATGCTCCAGGACATGGATCAGTACGCGCGCAGCACGCAGCGCTCGATTGTGAAGATCTTCACCAAGGTGAAGGCTTGGCGGTCGTTGCAGCGCCACTTCAAGCCGGAATTCGCGCCCCCGGGACTCACCTTTGATAGATTTCTCCAGACGCTGCAGGGCATGACCGACAAGAAACTCGGGCGCGACGGCATGGATGGCCGCTACACCTACCGCACCCTGCTGGTCGCGGGCATGCACTTCATGGACCTGTACAACTACGACGTCGAGCGGGTGAAGCGCTGCGTGATTCACTATGCCGCGCCCAACGGGCTCATCTATCCGTTCTGCGCCTACAACTCCGGTCCGACGTTCCGCGAGAAGATCGAGAGGAAGTACTCGGTGCCTCTGGACAAACCGCTGCACGCAATCAAGGGGCAGGACATCTCCTAATGCGGCAGCGCTGATGGGGGGGAATTGCAGATTGAAGATTGAAGAATGAAGATTGCAGGAAGAGTGTCTTCGGCAATCTGCAATCGTCAATCTTCAATCTGCAATGAAACCGCCTTGTGCCTAAGCCTTGCGCCCTCTACAATCCCGCGCATGTCCAATCGTCTCACCGTGCTCGTCCTGCTGCTCGTTCCCGCGCTGGCCTGCAACATGTGGAAGAAGCCGGCTTCCGGCTGGTCCGGGGCGACGGGCGGAGAGCAAGTGGAAAAGCTGTTTTGGCAGGACGTGCAGGCGAAGAGCTGGGCCGAGGTGGACAGGCATGTCGCCGCGACCTTTGCCGGCGCCGGACCGGCGGGAACCATGGACCGCGCTGCATTCCTCCGCCATCTCCAGGCATCGCCCCTCACTCAATTTTCACTCCGCGAATGCCAGTCGCAACTGAACGGCGCCGACCTGATGGTTACCTGCACCCTGCATGCGCAATGGGCGGGGCAGCCCTCCACTAGTTCCACCTTGAGCGTCTGGCAGCAGGTTAAGAAGGGCTGGCTCATGGTGGCCCACTCCGAGAGCCAGCTGGCCGCGCCCGGATTGTTACCGTCGTAAGTCCCCCTGCCGGGCCACGACGACCCTATAAGTCCTTCGAGCACAATTCCTTTTCGCATGGCGCTTCCGCCCATGACCAACGTAACTGTCCTTTCGGTACCGTGGTGCGGCTTCACTTCATGTAAAGATCCTTTCAGAGCACGCGCCCTCTATCTCCAGGTTGGTTAGGCGCAGGATGGGGCAATGATCCGTACACAGGGCAGAGCTTCGGCTCGCGGCTTCTCGCTGCTGGAGTTGTTGATCGTGGTCGTCATTGCGCTGGTGGTGGCGGTGATCGCCATACCGCGGCTCATGACCTCGACGGAGGCTTTCAAGCTGCGTAGCACCGCCTCCAGCGTTTCCGGGCTAGTTCAAAAAGCGCGCATGCTGGCGGTGGCGCGCAACGCGTTGGTCCCCGTACTTACCACGGGTAGCGGCAGCAACATTTATGCCTTCGTTGACGCTGACAACAGCGGGTCGATGAACTCCACCGCCGAAGGCACCTCGATTCTCATGCCCGGGACCATCGTTTTCGATCCCAATGGCGCGCACCCGTCGGACGCCACCATCCTGAACGGTTTGACCGCCGTTCGCTCGCTGCCGAGATTTAATCCGCGCGGTCTGCCGTGCTTCCTGTCATCGGGGGTGTGCCAGGTGAATTCGGGCAACATGTACATCACCTTCCTGCGCCAGGACCGCACCTTAGGCGCCACCGGTTGGGCCGCGATCAACGTCACTCCTGCCGGTCGCGTTCAGGTATGGACCTGGGACGGTAACCGGTGGGAATAGCGCGAGAAAAAGTTATGGACGCAATCAAATCGGTGCGAAGATCGCGGGCGCGGCAGTCGGGCATGAGCCTGATCGAGCTGATGATTGCCATGGTTGTGCTGGTGGTCGGAATGCTCGCGCTCATGACCCTGGTGACCACCTCCACCGGCAGCAACAACCGCAACAAGCTGGACACCACCGGCACGCTGGTGGCGGAGAAGGTGCTTGATGGCATTGCCGCCACTCAAAACACCACTTTCACCATGACCGATTGCAACCCGGCGGGCGTGACCACGTGGACGATCGGCAGCGCTCCCGCTGCATCCCCCGGAGCGGGCGCCAGCGTAACCTCCAACGGCAACATTGATTTCACGCAGGCGTACTCCGGCGTCACCGCCAATTACAAAATGCGGTACGTCTCCTGCGGCGTCGGCGGCACGCAAGCCACCTACGACGTGCGCTGGAACGTCCTCAGGCTGACTGACTACACCAAGCTGGTCACGGTGTCGGCGCGCCAACTTGGGGTGAACCCGACCAACACGAACCTCCCCTTCTTCTCACCGCCGATCACCCTGCGCACCATCGCGGGACAGTGAGGCAGAGGACGTCATGAGCCAACGCACAATCCAGCGAACCCGCGCCGAGCGCGGCTTCTCGCTGATCGAACTGCTCACCGTGATCGCCATTCTCACCCTGGTGATGGGCGTGGTGTTCAAGCAAATCGTTACCGTGCAGCAGCGTTATCGCGGCGAGGAAGCCAAGCTCGACATTGCCCAGGAATCGCGTGAGTTTCTTGACCAGATCGTGCGCGACCTGCACCAGGTCGGCTATCCCACTGCCCGGATGTACTCTGTCGGGGCCGGGGGAGCTGCACTCGCCAGTCCGCCGGTCAACGACACGCGGGTGGCGGCCGGGCTGGTGAGGTTTGCTTACAACGACCTCCAATTCGAAGGTGACGTTGATGGCGATGGGGTCGTGGATGTCGTCCGCTACACCCTGAGCGCCCCTGGCGGTACCTGCCCGTGCACCATCCAGCGCAGCCAGGTGGCCAAATTGGCCGGTGCGCCCATGAGCCAGACTCCCAGTTACTCGACCGAGTTGCAAAACGTCATCAACAGCGGCGGCTCCTACACCATCACCGGCACCGGTCCCGGTGGCGCCAGCAACAACACGCTCTATGGCGGCCTGGCGTCGCAATACATTTTCCTGGCGTTCAACGCCAACGGCGACGCGGTTTTGCCGACTGATATCGGCACCAATCCCAACCTGATCGGCAGCATTCGCTCCATCCAGATCACGGTTAACGTGCTGGCCAAGCAGAGCGCCAGCGACCTGCAGACGGGGCGCCGTTCGGCGATCTCGTTGACGGCGACCGCGCAGGTCTCGAACCACTAGGAGGGTTAGCGATGAAACATCGTCGAAGCGAGCGCGGGATAGCCCTGATCATCTGCCTCTTTGCCCTGATGCTGCTCTCGGGCATCGGCGTGGGCATGATGTACATGGCCGATACCGAGACGTCGATCAACCGCAACTACCGCGATTCGCAGCAGGCCTATTTCGCCTCCGCCGCCGGATTGCAGGAAGTCCGCCAGCGCCTCATGACCGGATCTCCCAACCCGCTCACTTTTGTGCCTACCAGGCTGCCTAACCATAACGACGCCGCAAGCGTGGTCTATGTGCGCAACTGGGGCAATGGCGTTGCCAAATCGAACATCACCCCGTGGGATATGTCGGACCCGGCTAAGTACCCTGACACCGAGTTCTGTCACGAGAACTTCACCAACGCCGGGACCTTGCTGGTAGCCAACACTTCACCCTGCGCGGCCGTGCCTACAGGCACCTATTACACGAATGTGGATAGCAACATGCCGGGTACGCTCGGCACCGGCGCCAATGTCCCCTACCGCTGGGTCCGGGTGACGCTCAAGGCGAACAACACCTCGGCGCCCTATTACGTAACTTCAAGTGCGGCGGCCAACAATATTCCCATCTGCTGGGATGGATTCAACCAGGCGCCGAAGCCCGCCGGCTACGCCACCTGCGATGATGATCCGCCTCCCGGCCCCAAGTATCTGAAAAGCGTTTATGTCCTCACCTCGCTGGCCGTCATCCCGAACTCGAATGCCCGGCGCATGGTGCAGATGGAAGTCGCCAACGACCCGCCCTTCATCACTAATGCCGCGCTCGACACCGACGACCTCGTCAACGTGCACGGCTCATCGGTTACTGTGAACGGCTTCGACAACTGCAAATGCAGTTGCGTTCCAGGTTCGGGCAGCCATCCTCCCAGCTGTACCGACCGGGTCACCCACGCAGCATGCACAGGCAACACTTACGCTATTTACAGCAGCCATACCGTTGAGGACAGCGGCAATCCCGCGCTCGTAGCCGGCACGAACCCGGCGGTCGCAGAGAACCAGCAATTCCCCTACGACGTGCTGGGACTCATTGACAAGTATTCTCACCGGCCAGGAGCCGTCAACGTGACAGGCGCGCCGTACAACCAGCACTGCACCCCGCAAACCCCGCCCGCGTTCCCTGATTGCGGCACGCTTAACTCATCCCTGGGCACTGTCCCGGCCCCCTTTCCGCCGACCAATCCCAACAATCCGGTCGGTGCCGTCAACCAGATCACCTATGTTCCCGGCAGTGTGCGTCTGGAATCTCATACCACTGGCGCTGGCGTTCTGGTGGTGGATGGCGACCTGACCATCCATGGCGGGTTGGAGTTTTATGGCCTGATCATCGTTCGCGGCGTGCTTACATTCTCCGGAAGTGGCAACGGCCAGGATGTGAACGTACTCGGCGCCATCATTACCGGCCAGAGTTCGATCGCCGACGACACCCTGGGGGGCGGCATCAACATTCAGTTCGATCGCTGCGCCCTATTGCACAATGTCACTCCGGCGCCGCCGTCATTGTTGTCCACCCACGAGCTGTCCTACTGAGGAGATTGCCATGAAGCGGAAACATCTTCTGTCGTGCGCCGCCGCGCTCCTGGTGTTCCTGCTGCCCGGCATCACCTTGTGGGCGCAGTCGCAGGACCAGCCTTCGCTCGGCGATGTCGCGCGGAAGAAATCCGCCGCCCGCGCAAGAAGGGTGGTCACCAACGACGAGATCCCGCCCAGCCCGGACGCCGACAAGCCCATCTCGCCATCGGCCGGCGCCTTGGCTGCGCGTGCGGCAGTCAACCCGGACGCCGCAGCGCAAAAAAACATTCCCGCCAAGTTCGATTCCGCTCCGCAAAAGCAGATCAGGCTTCAGGAGTTGATATCTGACCGCGACCACTTGCAGAAGGTCCTCAAGAAAATGCAGGACAAGGTCGCGGAAACGAATGACGAGCAGCGCAAGAAGACGCTAGGTGAAGTGATCCAGCATACCAAAGACGCGCTCGAGGAGAATCAGAAAGAGATTGATGAAGTGAGGGCCGGCGGCCCCGCCGCAGCCAATCAACCTGCCGCCGGCCCCTCTGCCCCACCGTCCGCACCGCCCAGGTAGGGTGCCAAATGGCCCCCTTTTATTTACACGGAAAACTATCCTTTTGTTCTTGTCCCTTTGTCCCTGCTATTCCGGTGGAACTCCGGTTTCTGCGGTGATACGATTTCCGCTATCTTCCCCCAGATATGCGCGTGCCGGTTCCCGGAAACAAGTGTGACCAGAAACCACGCCCAGCTTCGCACGGACAGCACCGCGGTGGACGCGGATTATCAAGGTGATGACATAAAATGTCATTTTCCCCGCATGGTGCGAAACTAAATCCCGTGGAATCAATGCTTGGGGTTTGGTTTAGCGGTTGCAAAGCACTTTAGGGGATCACAGGGATTGGTGTGATGATTTCTACTCGCGGCCGACGTTGGGCGGGCGGTTTTTCGCTGCTGGAACTGGTGATCGTGGTGGCTATAACGCTAGTTGTCTCCGCTGTCGCCATTCCCGCGATCGGCACAACTCTCTACAACGTCCGTTTACGAACCGGCGTGAACAGCGTGTCGGGACTGATTCAGAATGGCCGCATGTTGTCCGTAAAGCAAAATCGTATTTATAAGGTGCGCTTCGGCACAGGCGGCTCGTCCGCGTTGGTTTACGTCGATCTGAACGACGACGGCATACCGCAGTCGACCGAACCGCAAGTCCAACTGGGCGGCGAAATCGTAAAATCGGTCGCGCCAACCGGTGTTTCTCCGGCCCCTCTGGACAGCACCTACCTTGGACAGAACCCCGCCACGGGTAACCCGGACCCATACTTTGACTCGCGAGGCATGCCCCACCCGGTAGGAAGCACGAATTCGCCGTGGTTGGCGTATTACTTCAAGGACAATCGCCCGCTGGGCCCAGCGGGATGGGCCGCAATCAGCATTAGCCCTGCGGGACGCGTAAAAACCTGGATTTGGAACGGCTCCGCCTGGGCCGACTGAGAGACGGAGGCGATGAAGCTCATGCAAATCGGCACACTGAATCGGCGCACTCGGCTCGGGCAAGCCGGGTTCAGTATGATTGAACTGCTCTTGGCCGGGGTCATCCTGGTCGTCGGCATGTTGGGCATCATGGTGCTGATTACCACCGCCATCGCAACCAACAGCCGCAGCAAGATCGACAGCACGGCAACCATGGTGGCCCAAGCCGTCCTGGATCAGCTCAAGGCCACCGCTGGCACCGGCACCGGCACTGCCACTCTGATCGACTGCGCCAACAACAGCAACACCATTGACACGTCCAATGGCGGCGCCGCGCTGCTCGACAATGGCGACATTGATTTTTCCGAAGCTAGTCCTCCGGCCGGATTCCACATGGATTACAGGGTATGCGTGGGCAATGTCCAGACCACCTATGACGTGCGCTGGCGTCTGGACGTGTTGACCGCCGGCCCCGGCGGCGCCGGACAGGGCACCTACCTGGTCACTGTCGGCGCGCACCTGAAGAACACCGGCACGGCCACGACGACCAATTTGGCGCTCTTCGCGCTGCCGGTCACTCTACGGGCTCTTATTCAAACTCCGGTCTAAAGGCAAACATGAGCGAGCATTGCCCGAGAAAGGCTTCTCCAACCGGCTTCTCCCTGCTGGAAGTGTCGGTCGTGTTACTCATCCTGTCCGTAATCATGGGCACGGTTTTTTCCCAGATCAACCTCGTCCAGCAGCGCTCGAACGCAGAACAGTTGAAGCTGGATATGTTCCAGGAATCGCGTGCGTTCATGGACCAGATGTCGCGCGACCTGCGCCAGGCCGGCTATCCCAATGTTCGTAACGTCGATCCCAGCACGGCCTTTCCCGGCGGTCAAGTCGTGAATCACCCGATGAACGCGGTTGGCATTGTCAAGGTTCGCGCTAATGAACTGTGGCTGGAAGGCGACGTGGATGGCGACGGCAATGTCGAGAGTGTGAAGTATCACTATGACAACAACAGTTCCGGCTGTTCCGCCGCGAGTGCCTGCCTGAAGCGCAGCCAAGTGCCTAAAACGGTGGGCTCTCCTCTTGACCAGGGCACCAGCAACTATCAAACCGAGGTGCAGAACGTAGTTGCCAACACTGTCCAAGGTTCCACTACCAGCCAGATATTTTGGGCTTTGACCGCTGACGGCGCCAATGTCCCGCTGCCGGTGGACTTCTCTGCCAATCCCGACTTGATTGCCAGCATTAACACCATTCAGGTGGTGTTGACCGTGCAATCCAAATCGCGCGACCTGAAAACCCGACAGCCGCTCACGACCGTGCTGACTTCGACCGTGAGATTAAATAACTGCTCACAGGCTGCCGCGAACCAGCCCATGAGCTGTCAATAGCGCCCTAAGTGAGGCGATGATGATGAGAACTCGTGCACGTCGAAAAGAACGAGGAGTGGCCATGCTGGTCGCCTTGTTTGCCCTGCTGCTGCTTTCCGCCATCGGCATGGGGATGATGTTCTCAGCGAATATGGAAACCATGATTGACGCGAACTATCGCGACAAACAGATCGCAATCTATGCCTCGCTATCGGGATTGCAGGAAGCCAGAGATCGCATCTACCCAGGAATTTCCAACGGCGACAGCATTGCTTTGCCCACCGCGTTGCCGACGGCGAGCAATGGCAATGTCATTTACATCCTCAACCCTCGCACCTCTTCCGACACCGTGGCGCCCTGGAACATCAACTCGCGCTACCCCGACACCGAACTCTGCCACGAGAATGTACTCAGTCTAACCGGCACCCCCGACACGCCCTGCACGACCATCCCTTCGGGCTCGTCATGGTACACGACGGTGAACAATAACAGCTCGAGCTACACCGGCGCGTACTGCAGCGCAGGGATGAGCTGCCATTGTCCGGCAGGTGGATGCATCTTGAAGCAGCCTCTGGCGTACAAGTGGACACGTATTTCGCTCAAGGCCGACAACATGGTTCCGATGCAGGTCAGCGGCGCTAGTTCCAGCGGGAGGCAGGTTTGCTGGAACGGGACGAACCAGATTCCGTTGCCCGGCGGTTACGGACCATCCTGTGGGCCCAATGGCTCCATTTACCTGGTTCCTGACAGCTCGCCCAGTCTACCCCTTCCTTCGGCAAATCAAGGCAGTGGATACACCTCGACACCGACGGTTACCATCACTGCGCCGCCCGCCGGTGGCACACAGGCGACCGCCACTGCGACCGTGACTCTGAGCCCGACGGGAGCTCTCTCGGGCCTATCCATCACGAGTGCGGGTACGGGATATGCAACTGCACCGACCGTTAGCTTCGTGGGTGGAGGAGGGTCAGGAGCAGCCGCTACCGCCGTGGTCGGGGCTGGGGGGGCCCCAGTGGCGTCCGTTAACTTAAATGTCCCCGGAACCGCGTGTTACGGAGGGGCCTCGGCGCCCACGGTCAACCTTGCCGGGGGGGGCGGATCCGGCGCGACGGCAACTGCGACGCTGGGCAGTGCAACCTGCATTTATTCCATTAATTTGAGCGGTTCTTGCAGCGCGAAAAAGGGTCAGTCGGGAGTCAGCTTCACCGTAAACGGTGGAGGCGGCTCGGGATTCACCGGAACCGTCGATTTCAAAAACGGTAACGGATCGGTCGTAGGCACCCACATCGCAACGCCCGGCAGCGGCTTCTCCAGCGTTCCAACCAGTGCGACCGTGTCAGGTTGCCCAAGCCTGACCGTGTCGGGAGCGCTAGGACGCAACGTCCAGTCGTTGGCAGGAGGAGGTGGTAGCGGCTATACCACTGCCCCGACCGTAACCGTTGCCGGTGCCGTTTCGCCAGGTACCGGGACCACTCCCACCGGCACCGCGACCCTGGGAGCGGTCCCCGGCAATGCCGGAACCATCATTCAGTTGAACCTGACGAACGCCGGGACGGGATATACGACGGCACCATCCGTGGTGTTCACCGGCGGCGGCGGCTCGGGCGCGTCGGCTGTGGCTTCGCTCGCGCAAACCGGCAAGGTCACCAGTATTACGCTGACCAATCCCGGTTCTGGTTATCTGGCAAACCCAGCCGTGACGATTGCCGGCGGAGGCGGCAGCGGAGCCAATGTCCTCGGCCGGGTTGCCAGCGGCCCCTATTATGGCCAGGTGCTCCTAATCACGTCGTTTGCCCAAACTCCCTCAGGAACCCGCGCCATGTCGCAGATGGAAGTGGCGACCTCGGTGACCGGATTCCCTTTCAATCTAACCGGAGCCCTGACCTTCGCCGGTTTCCATCCGACGTTCGGCTCGCCCAACTCGAACAATTTCCATGTTTACGGGGCTGACGCAAACAGCTGCGGCGAAACACCCGAACCCGAACACCCTTCGGTGGGTGTATACGACGATCCCAAGCATCCCACTACGCCAACCTCGGCGGCTACCATTCTCGCTGCTCTCGCCCGGCCAGACCACTACGTCGGGGGGCAGGATCACACCGCGCCGGACGTAGAAAACGTGTTCGGAGCGTTAGGCACAGCCATGACCACGCCCGGTGGTCTGAACGCATTTGCGGAAGCGGTGAGAGCCGTCGCGCATGCCAACGGCACCGAGTACAGCAGCGGCAGTTCGATCGAGCTTGGCATCTCCGGCGACCCTACGATTGCTTTCGTGAATGGCGACGTGAGTCTCAGCGGCAATAATCATGGATACGGAATTCTATTGGTCACCGGGACTCTGAATATGGGCGGCAATTTTTCCTGGAATGGCCCCATTCTGGTCATTGGCCAGGGCATTGCCAATTTCAATGGCGGCGGCAACGGGCAGATTACGGGAATGTTGTTTGTAGCCAAGACCAGGGATGCCAGCGGCAACCTACTCGACCTACACGACCCTCTGGTCCCTCTCGGCGCACCCACCATAGACTGGAGCGGTGGCGGTGGCAACGGCATCCAGTATGATCACTGTTGGGCGACCAACATGCTCAAGAAAATACCCTTCACTCCGCCACCCACTAGCGATCCGATCAAGGTCTTGAGTACGCGCACGGTGACCTATTGAGCCTAGCTCGGAATCTCTTTTACTTGCAACTCGCAACTCAATGCCACCGCGTGGTGAAGGTCGTCTGCACTGCCGCCTGCCCGAATGCGCTGGGATAACCCGACACATCACTGTTGCTCACCGGCCCGTCCAGGGGTTCGGCGGTAACCACGTAGGAATCTGCGGGAAGACCCTGGATGTTGTAGCTGCCATCGGTCCGTGTCAGGGTGCCGATCGGCGTTTTCCGGATACTGCTGCCGAAGGCCGTGTTGCCGGTGCTGGATTCGGCAAACACGTGCGCCCCGAAAACTCCGCCACCGCCGCTCATCGTCACCGTACCGCTGATGCTCCCGGTCGGCACGTCGGGCGGGCTCTTCGGATACAGCACGGAAAGTCCCGCGATGTCGTCGTAGCCGAGCGTCAGCAGAGAGCTGGCCGCCGGAGACATCACCGAACGCACCACGCCGGAATGGTCCAGGCCGACGAAGTGTCCAATTTCATGCGTCGCCACGGTTTGGATGTCTTGGCATGTGGCGCCGCTGGGGCAAGTGCCGTCGGTCGTATAAATGGTGGCGGGATTAAACAGAATGTCAGCCTGAATCAACTGTCCGATGAACGTCGTCGTCCCGCCGTGGCGGTTGGACTGGCCAACTGCATTCGACGCCGTTGTGATGGTCACCGCCAGCGTCTTGTCGTCTTTGGAGAAATCGGTGTCGGAACAGACGAAGCAGATCAGGTTGATGCCCGGGTGCGAAGCCCCCTCCGTACTGACCGAGGAATCCGCTCCCCGCGAGATCGTCAGCACCGCGTTGGGTGCGCCGGTCCAGGTGTTGAATGACGCCTGCATCACGTCCGCCACTGGGCGGCTGCCGTTGATGTTGGGGCCTTTCGATGGGTTTAGGTTCCACACTACCGCAAACGCCCTGAAGTCCCAGCGGTCCATCTGCGGCCCGGGCGTGGTGAAGTCCGGCAGATAAGAGAAACCGGGCGCGCCGGCCAGCAACAGCACCGCCACCCCCGCGAGCAGCCCCAACAGGAACACGGGGCGATGGGTGCGCGTGCACATTTTCATTGCATCGCCCTCCGAATGCGCGCTTCCGCCTGGTTGAGCGGCATCGCTGCTCCGGTGTATTCGGTCACTCGGCCGCTGCCCCGCTCCACCGCCTGCGCGCCGCTGATTCCGTTCGTCACCATGGCCTGGCCGTCGCTGGCGTGATACACGCGAAAATTTCCTTGGATCAGGCCCACCACCACATCCGTCCCGTCGGCCGCCTCGCTCGGCCGCACGAACAGCAGCGCCTCTTCTCCCGCCTGGGCGTGGTGCACGCCTGAAACCTTTTGCGTGTACCCGCCGGCGCTGCCGCCAAGTTGTTTCACCGTGATCGTCTGCGCGGCGGTGCCTTTCAGCCCGCGCGTGACCTGATACGTCGTGTAGGTATAGATCAGAGAGTGCTGCTCGTTCCATGCCGACCGCGAGCTCACCGCCCGGGCTTCCACGATCCGCGACGCCGCGCGCGTCAGCTCCTCCACCGACATGGGGATCACCGTCGTCGCCATGGCGGCGCACGTCAGCAGGAACAACGTGATGCCCAACCCAACTCTGCTCTTCACGGTATTACCTCCAGCCCGCCGGTAAACGTGGTTATATTCCCGCTGGAAGTCTGCAACGCCACCGTACGTGCGCCCAGGGCCGCATTGCCGGCGACCGTGGCGGTGAAACTGATGCCCGGCGTGTTGTCGGTCGCGGTGACCGCAACGATGTTGCTGACCTGGATATCATTGGCTCCCAGGATGGTCACCTGCATGTTTCCGGTGATTCCCGCCCCGAACAGCACCACCCGCATGGTCGCACCGCGATGAATTACGTCGCCGGTATTGAAGGCGGAGGCGGAACCCGTCAGCGCCGCCACCCCGAGGGCGATTGCGTTGGGCTGCGTCCCCGAAGGCGCCGGTACACTGATGTTTACTCCCGACGCGGTTTGTCCCCCGGTCACCTGCACCACCGAAGGCGTTGTTACCGGCGATGAAGTCGAACCTCCGCTGCTGCTGGGAGGGTTTGTCGTCGACGAGCTGCCGCCACCACCGCATCCGAGAAGAAGTGCGCTCAGCAGGATGATGACAATGATCTGGTACACGCGCCAGTGCTCCTGTTGATT
>Ga0326726_10001654_pt1 | contig 20713 bp, 20 predicted proteins | sample MHFenrmetagenome_2_FD_207603 | JGI IMG/M metagenome (GOLD analysis project Ga0326726, IMG submission 207603) | Lab enriched peat soil microbial communities from Michigan Hollow, Ithaca, NY, United States - MHF15MN | ecosystem: Environmental > Terrestrial > Soil > Wetlands > Peat | place: USA... | reverse complement strand
TCCATGTCCTTCCATCGGTCGGTCATGAGCGGATGGGGAGCATGTTGAAACGAATCGCGCCGCGCCGCACACTCCGCGCCGCGTCGCGCCTCGGGCAGGAGCGACGCCTGCGCCGCCCTCGCCAGCGCGGCGGACCGAGGATCCCGTGCGAGCAGACTCCATTCACTTCTCCGAGCGACTCGGCACGCTCTCGCGCGCCCAGCTCCAGGCAGCGCTCGACCGCTTCGCGCTCGGGAAGCTGATCGAGGCGCGCGCGGCGCAGGGGGGGCACTTCGGCCAGAACGTGTTTCTCAGCACGGATTCCGGCGAGTGGGTGTTACGCGGTGCGCCGCACTGGTTCCGCGGGGGACCGCACCCGACCTGGCAGTTCGCGAAGGAGCGCTGGTTCGCGGACCGGATCCACGAACGGACTTCGGCGCCCGTGCCCTGGCCGTATCTCGTCGAGACGTCGAGCGACATCTTCGGCTGGGCGTTCGCGCTCATGCCGCGGCTGCCGGGCGAGCGCGCAGAGGCGGCGAAGAAGTCACTGCCGCTCGGGGAGCGCGAACCGATCGCGCGCGCGATGGGCGCGGCGCTCACCGAGCTGCACCAGCTGCGCGCGCCCGCGGCCGGGGACTACGACCCCGAGCTCGACGCCATCCGGCCCGACACATCTTTGCGTAGCTGCGCGCTGCGCGCCCTCGACGACACGCTCAGCAAGGCGCTCGCGACGCCGCGGATCCTGGACCGGGAGGACGTCGCGTGGATCGACGCGATCGTGCGGGAGGCGGACGACGCGCTGGGCGTGCCGGCGGAGCCATGCTGCGTCCACCTCGATTATCACCACGGCAACGTGAACGTCGCGCGCGCCGCGGGCGACTGGCGCGTGTCCGGGATCTTCGACCTGATGACCTGCGAGTTCGGCGACGGCGAGCAGGACCTCGCCCGCCCGATCTCGGTGTTCGCGGCCGAGGACCGCCCGCTCGTGCCGGCCTTTCTCGACGCCTACCGGGCGCGGATCCCCCTGCGCCCGGGCGCGCGCGAGCGCTTCCGGCTGTTCATGCTGATCGACCGGTTGATCATTTTTGGCTTCGGACGCCGCGTCCAGAAGTGGTTCTCCGAAGCGGATCGCTTCCGCGACTTCGCGCGCTTCTTCGTCGATCTCGACTCACAGCTCGAAGTCAAGCGGCCGTCCGACCCCGCTTGAAAAACCGCCCCGCCGGTTTGGGTATGATGGCCGTGCGCGGAGATCGCGAAGGAGAACCGAGATGCGCTTCGGGATTTTCTACGAGCACCAGCTGCCGCGGCCTTGGGCGGAGGACGACGAGTTCCGCCTGCTGCAGAACGCGCTCGAGCAAGTCGAGCTCGCGGACAAGCTGGGCATCGAGTACGTGTGGGAAGTCGAGCACCACTTCCTGGAGGAGTACTCGCACTCGAGCGCGCCCGAGGTGTTTCTCGCCGCGGCGAGTCAGCGCACGAAGAACATCCGTCTCGGCCACGGCATCATCCAGACCTCGCCGCTCTACAACCACCCGGCGCGCAGCGCGGAGCGCGTCGCGACGCTCGATCTCGTGTCGGGCGGCCGCGTCGAATTCGGCTCCGGTGAGTCGGCGACGACCGGCGAGATGGGCGGCTTCAACGTCGATCCGTTCCTGAAGCGCGAGCAGTGGCGCGAGGGACTCGAGGTCGCGGTTCGCTGCCTGACCGAGACACCGTTCGGCGGCGTCGACGGCAAGTGGGTCAAGATGCCGCCGCGCAACGTGGTGCCGAAGCCGTTCCAGCGCCCGCATCCGCCGCTCTGGGTCGCGTGCTCGCGCCGAGACACGATCATGATGGCCGCGGAGCTCGGACTCGGGTCACTCACGTTCGCGTTCATCGATCCCGAGGAGGCGCGCGGCTGGACCGAGGCGCACGAGAAGCGCCTCGCGAAGTGCACGCCGATCGGCGAGCTCGTGAACACCGACGTCGCCTGCGTGACTCCGATGATGGTGCACCGCGACGAGAAGGAGGCGATCCGCCGCGGCCTCGAGGGCGGGAACTTCTTCGGCTACTCGCTCGCGTTCTACGCGGCGTTCGGGAATCACGTCCCGGGCACGACGGACCTGTGGAAGGATTTCCAGAGCAAGCGCCACGAGCGCGGCTACAACTCCGAGCTCGCGATCGCGGAACGGCAGGAGCTCGGCGCGAAGGTCGCGCAGGGTCAGTCCTCGGCGCTGCGCGGGGCGGTGGGCACGCCCGAGCAGCTGCGCGGCTACCTGCGCCGCTTCGAGGCCGCAGGGGTCGATCAGCTCATCTTCGTGCTGCAAGCGGGGAAGAACCGGCACGAGCACATCATGGAGGCGATCGAGCTCTTCGGCCGCGAGATCCTGCCCGAGTTCAAGGACCGCGACGCCAAGCAGCGCGATGAGAAGGCGTCGCGCCTGGCTCCCCTCGTCGACGCCGCGCTCGCGCGCAAGCAGCGCAACGCGCCGAAGATGCCCGCCGGCTACGACGTGCCCGCGGTGATGAAGCAGCTGTTCAAGGACGCCGGCGGCGACGCGCTCCTCGAGAAGATCGCCGAGGAGTCCGCCGTCGGCGGCGGCGCACTCACCGAGCTCGCCCCGCGCGAGGTGCCGCCGAGCGAGTGAGCGAGCGCGCGTCAACGGCCTAAGGCCCCGCGGGCGTTCCCGGCACCGCTGCGTTCAGCACGTCCGCGGATGCGGGCAGACCGTAGCTCTTCGTGGCCAGAGCGACGTCATCGTCGAAGTGGTCTTGGACCTCGAACGCGAATGGACTCGGTGCGCGTAGCTGTACGGCCATGATGTCGCCCGTGGTTTGAAGAACCGAGGGGAACGGCTGAAGTCGGGAGCTCCAGCGCCCGAGATCTAGGTCGAAATGACCGAAGTACGCGAGCCGCGCCGCGGGCAGGTGGATCGGCACGTCCAGCGGAATGGCGGTGAAACCCCCGAAGAGACCGGAATCGCGGCATAGGAGCCGCTCCAACACGTAGTCTCCCGCCGGAAGCTGGAAGCTGAGGAAGTAGTCACTGCTCAGATTGAGGCTCAGATACGGATCACCGATCGGGAAGTAGCGGGTCATCGTGACACCATCGCGCACCTCGCTGAGGTCCAGCTCGACAGCCTCGGTCTCATAGTCCGGGTTGTGCGTGGCGTCCAGGCGGAGGGTGAGGAAGCCGATCGAGCCTTTCTCGAGGTCGATCGCCGCGGCACCTCGGCGGAGCGGCATCTTCGTGGTGCACGCCGCGAGCGCGGCCGCGGCGAACACGAGCGACGCGACTCGAGACGCTGGGAGCATCGTCAGGAATCGAACACGCGCGTATCGCTCGACTCACCGAGCAACTCGATCGGACTGTGCTTGTCGATGTGCCCGATCAGGCCGCGGTAGACGCCGTAGCCGACCAGCTCGCGCAGGCGCGGAGAGAAGCGGCGCGCGGTCTCGAGCGAGATGCCGAGCTGCTGGTTCTCCTGCTGGCGGATCCAGCCGGCGCAGTAGTTCATCGCGATGCCGACGCGAATCCCGCGGCTGCGGTTTGCGCCGCCGCCGTGCCACAGACTGCCGTGCCAGACGAGCACGCTGCCGCGTCGCATCTCGGCGGGGATCGACGCGTGCTCCGAGCCGTACACCGGACTGTGATCACGCGTGTGCGATCCGGGGATGATGCGCGTCGCGCCGTTCTCCTCGGTGAAGTCGGTGAGCGCCCACATCGAGTTGCAGACCGTGGCGACGTGCGGCTTCGCGAGCGGCAGGAGCTGGTCGTCGGCGTGAATCGGCTGCGCGGTCTCACCGGGGTGGATCGCGATCGACGAGAGCGACGACACGAGGCAGCCCGGGTCGAGCACGCCCTCGACCACCGGCAGCACGCGCGGGTGCACGGGAATCGCCTCGAAGCGCGGCCCGTGCGCGAGCAGGTTGTACACGCGCTTGGTGCGCTGACCCTCGAACGTGTTGCTCGCGAAGTCGATCCCGAGCTCGCGCTCGAGGCGCGCGAGGTCGCCGAGCAGCGCGTCGGCCTCGCCTGCCGAGAACACGTCCTCGACGATCGTGTAGCCGTCCTTCTCGATGCGGCTCCGGTGACTCGAAAGGTCGTTCGCGCCCATGGTCCCGATGATACGCTGCCCGGGGGGAGGACACGACCTCGGCCAAGCAGCGCGAGCGACGGCGCACGCAGAGCATTCACCGGCGCCGGCCGCCCGTCGGCGCCGCGCCGGGTACGATCGTCTTCCCGCAGGGCACGACGCGCCTGCACGTCATCCGCTACGACCGGGAGCAGCTGCTGGAGCGCAGGGACGTGCGCATCGACGAGCTTCCCGCGCTCATCCTCGCCGGACAGGTGACCTGGGTCGAGGTCGAGGGACTCGGCGACGAGGCGGTGCTGCGGCGCATCGCGGAGCTGTTCAAGATCCACCCGCTCGCGCTCGCCGACATCGTGAACATCGGACAGCGCCCGAAGGCGGAGGCCTACTCCGAGTTCGAGCTCGTGATCTGCCGCGTGGCCTGCCCGCGCGCGACGAACGAGTTCGACCTCGAGCAGGTGAGCCTGGTGCTCGGCCGCGAGAGCGTGGTGACGTTTCACGAGGGCGAACGCGACGTGTTCGATCCCATGCGCGAGCGGATCCGGCGCGGCGGGGTCGTGCGCACCATGGGCGCGGACTACCTCGCCTATGCGCTCGTCGACATGCTCGTCGACGGCTACTACCCCGTGGTCGAGGCGATGGGCGACAGGCTCGAGTCACTTGAGGAGCGCCTGATCTCGCGGCCGACCCAGGCGCTGCTCGTCGAGACGCACCGCGTGCGGCGCGATCTCCTCACCTTCGTGCGCGTCGTGCACCAGCAGCGCGACGCCGTGGGCGCGATGATGCGTACGGACCACCCGCTGATCGGCGAAGCCGTCCGCGTGTATCTGCGCGACTCGCTCGACCACGCGCTCCAGATCAGCGACGTGCTGGACACGTTCCACGAGATCGCCCTCGGCTTGATGGAGGTCTATCACTCGAGCCTCTCCAACCGGACGAACGAGATCATCAAGGTGCTCACCATCCTGTCGAGCATCTTCATCCCGCTGACCTTCATCGTCGGCGTGTACGGCATGAACTTCGAGTACATGCCGGAGCTCCACTGGCGCTACGGCTATCTGCTGACGTGGGGGATGATGCTCGCGGTCGTCACGGGACTCCTGTTCTACTTCCGCCGCAGTGGCTGGCTCGGCGAGCTGGCCGAGCGCGCGCAGGACGAGTGAGGGGGCGCAAGGCGTTTTCGCCCCTTCTTCGAGTGATCGGGATCGCTGTCTGCAGATGCCAATCCGTGTTGGAGTTCCGTGTCGTATGTGCACGTTGTCGTACGAATCCACGGAGGAGAAGCGGATCATGAAGCGGAGCTCGGTTCTCGGAGTATGTCTGGTCGTCCTGGGCCTGGTCGTGTCACCCGCAGCGCGAGCGCTCACCTACAGCGCGACGCTCTCGGGCGCGAACGAGAATCCGGTGAACCTCTCGGCGGGCACGGGGTCGGTGCTGTTGACCGTCGCCGACGACCTGTCGAGCTTGCGGGTCGAAGCGACCTTCCAAGACCTCAGCGGCACGAGCACGGCCGCGCACATCCACTGCTGCGACCTGACCGGGACCGGCGTGAACGTGGGGGTCGCGACCATGCTCCCGACCTTCACGGACTTCCCGCTGGGAGTGACTTTTGGCTCGTATGACCACACGTTCGACCTGAACGATCCGGCGACGTACAACCCGGCATTCGTCACGGCCGAGGGATCGCTGTCCACCGCGAAGGACGCGCTGCTCGCCGGCATCGACAGCGGCACGGCGGCCTACTTCAACATCCACTCCACGATGTTCCCCGGCGGCGAGATCCGCGGGTACTTCGTGCGCGTTCCCGAGGTGCAGTCACTCGCGCTGCTGGCGCTGGGGTTGGGGGCGCTCGGACTCGCCGTGCGCAGGCGCTCTGCATGAGGATCCTCGCGGCGCTCTGCGGCTCCCTGCTCGCGGGGGTGCTGGCTCTGTCTGCCTCGGCCCACGAGGTAGTGAACGAAGCCACGCTCTCGGGCGCGAACGAGTCACCCGCGAACGGCTCGCTCGGGACCGGATTCGCGCGCGTGACGGTCGACCTCGACGTGCTCTCGATGCGCGTCGAGGCGACCTTCTCCGGTCTCAGCGCGAGCTCGACGGCGGCGCACATCCACTGCTGCCTGGTGGACGGCGGCCCGCCCAACGTCGGCGTCGCGACCCCGGTGCCGACGTTCCCCGGCTTCCCGCTGGGCGTGACCTCCGGCAGCTATGACCAGACGTTCGATCTCGCGCTCGCCTCGAGCTACAACCCGGCCTTCGTCACGGCCGAGGGAACGCTGGGCAACGCGCTGAATGCGCTGCTCCTCGGGCTCGCGGCCGGCGACACGTACTTCAACATCCACACGGACACGAATCCCGGCGGCGAGATCCGCGGACTCCTGCAAGCCGTACCGGAGCCGGAGCTGCTCGATCTGCTCCTGCTCGCGCTGGGGCCACTGGGAGCCGCGGCGGGGCGTCGGCGCTAGGGAGTCACTGGGCGCGCTACCCTCTCCGCGTGGCCGACGCGCGCAACTACGAGCTTTTCCAGCCCGCGGGCGGTGTCCCCGTGAAGTCCTGGACGCGCGGTGTGCCGTTCGAGGACCAGGCGCGGAAGCAGCTCGAGAACGTCTCGCGCCTGCCGTTCATCCACGGCTGGCTCGTGGCGCTTCCGGACGTGCACTGGGGCATCGGGGCGACGGTCGGCAGCGTGATCGCGACGCGCGGCGCGATCGTGCCCGCGGCCGTCGGCGTCGACATCGGCTGCGGCATGATGGCCGTGCGCACGAGTCTGTGCGCGAGTGACTTGCCCGACAGCCTGCGGGCCGTGCGCCGCGAGATCGAGCGCGCGGTCCCGCACGGGCTGAACCGCTCGCGCGGCGGACGCGACACGGGTTCCTGGGGCGAGGTGCCGCCCGACGTCGACACGGAGTGGGCGCGCCTCGCGCCGGGCTTCGAGCGCATCGCCGAGAAGCACCGCTCGCTCCGAAAGACGAATCAACGGGTCCACCTGGGAACGCTCGGCACCGGGAATCACTTCATCGAGCTCTGCCTCGACGAGGCCGACCGCGTCTGGGCGATGCTGCACTCGGGCTCGCGCGGCGTGGGCAACGCGATCGGGCGCCACTTCATCGAGCTCGCGAGGAAGGAGATGGCGCGGCAGCTCGTGCAGCTGCCGGACGCGAACCTCGCCTATCTGTCGGAGGGCGCCGCTCACTTCGACGACTACGTCGAGGCGGTCGGCTGGGCGCAGGACTTCGCGCTGGTCAACCGCCAGCTCATGATGGCTCACGTCCTCGACGCCCTGCGCCGCTCGCCGGGGATTCGCCCGTTCGAGGCGACCGACGTCGCCGTGAACTGCCACCACAACTACGTCGCGCGCGAGAAACACCTGGGGAAGGACGTGTTCGTGACCCGCAAGGGCGCGGTGCGCGCGCGGCTCGGCGACCTCGGCATCATTCCCGGAAGCATGGGCGCGCGCTCGTACATCGTGCGCGGGAAGGGAAGCGTCGAGAGCTTCACGAGCTGCAGTCACGGCGCGGGCCGCGCGATGTCGCGCACCGAGGCGAAGCGCCGCTTCAGTCTCGCGGACCACGCCGCCGCCACCGCGGGCATCGAGTGCCGCAAGGACGCGGAGGTGATCGACGAGACTCCGGCGGCCTACAAGCCGATCGACGCGGTCATGGCCGCCCAGCAGGACCTCGTCGAGGTCGTGCACGAGCTCCACCAGGTCGTGTGCGTGAAGGGCTAGCTCGCCGGCAGTCGTCCGTGTCAGAATGCCGAGCGCAAGGGGTGCCGCTGATGTGCACGGAAAAAGCTCGCTTCTGAAGCTCTCCGGCTGAAGTCCGCCTGGCCGCTCGACCGGCCGGGCACCGTCACATCCCCATCACCACCGCGGCTCCGATGGCATTCCTGCGCAATCGCTCGGTCAATTGGATCAATCTGCACTCCGGCATCCAGGCTCTGGCGCAGGGCATGGGCGGCGTGTTCGTGCTCGTGTTCCTGCTGCGCGCCGGCGTGTCGATCCCGGCGACCCTGTGCGCGATGGCGCTGATCTTCGCGGCGCGCTTCGCGCTTCGCCCCGTGGTCCTGCCGGCGGCCGTACGCTGGGGGCTGAAGCCGCTGGTGATCGCCGGCAACCTCGTGATCGGGCTGCAGTATCTCGTGCTGGCCGAGGTGCACGGCATCGACGAATCACTGCTCGCGTACTGCTTGGTGTCGGCGCTGGGAGACATTCTCTACTGGACGTCGTATCACGCGTACTTCGCGTTGCTCGGGGACAACGAGCACCGCGGCCACCAGATCAGCGCGAACATCGCGCTGGCGACGATCGTCGGGATCGTCGCGCCGCTGATCGGCGCGTGGGCGCTCGTCACCGTGGGTCCGCATCTGGCATTCGGCGCGACCGGGCTGGTCCAGGCGCTCGCGGCCGTTCCGCTCCTCGCCACGCCGAACCTCCGGATTCCGCGGACGGCGGACCGCGCGATCCGCGCGGCGCTGCCTGGCGTCGGACTCTTCATGGCCGACGGCTGGTTTGCGGTGTCCTACGTCCTCGCGTGGCAGATCGCGCTGTTCCTGTCGCTCGGTCAGAGCCTCGCGGCGTATGGCGGCGCGATGGCGCTTGCCGCGCTCGTGGGCGCAGTGAGTGGGCTCCTGCTGGGGCGGCACATCGACGCGGGCCACGGCCGGCGCGCCGTCGCCATCGCCTTCTCCGTCGTCGCCGTGACCCTGATCCTGCGCACCGCGAGCATCGGGACACCGTGGCTCGCGGTCGCGGCAAACGCCCTGAGCGCGCTCGCGTCCTGCCTGCTGGGGCCGGCGCAGATGACCCCCGTCTACAACATCGCGAAGGCCTCGCCGTGCGCGCTCCGCTTCCACATCGCCGCCGAGGGAGGCTGGGACATAGGCTGCTTCTCGGGCTGCCTCGTCTCGGCGGCGCTCCTCGCGCAGGGAGCCGCGCTGGCCGCGGTCATCGCGCTCGCGTTCCTCGGCTGGACAGGGCAGCTGGTGCTGCTCCGCCGCTACTACCGGCGCCTCGACGCGTGGTGATCAGCCGAGCTTCGCGAGCCACTCGTTCGCGAAGCGCTCCACCGCCTCGACGGGCGGCGCGCCGAGCGCCATGACGGGAACGATCAGGCGCGAGACGCCGAGGTCCGCGTAACGCTTCACGGTGTCGATGCCCTCGGCGGCGGGAATCCACATGCACGAGATCTCGACTGACTTCGGGTCGCGGCCGATCTTCGCGCACTCCGCGCGCAGCTCCTTCAGCATCGGCTCGAGCTGGGCGATGTTCGCCGTCGGCGCGTACCAGCCGTCGCCGAGCCTCGCGATGCGCTGGAACGCCTTCCCCTTCGAGCCGCCGATCACGATCGGAACGCCGGGCCGCTGCACCGGGATCGGGAACGTCTTGAAGCCGCTCCACTTCACGAAGTCACTCTTGTGCTCGACGACGTCGCCCGACCACGCCTTGCGCAGCGCGACGACGTAGTCGTCGAAGCGCTCGCCGCGGCGCTCGAAGGGAACGCCGAGGGCATCGAACTCCTCCCGCAGCCAGCCGATGCCGAGGCCCAGCATGAGCCGTCCCTTCGACACGAAGTCGAGGCTCGCAGCCTGCTTGGCGAGATAGAGCGGGTTCGTCTGCGAGAGGATGTTCACGCCGGTGCCGAGGCGCACACGCTTCGTGCGCGCCGCGATCGCGGTCAGCGCGACGAGCGGATCGACGAAGTTCGTCTCCGGCGTGACGCCCATCTTCCCGTCGGGGCTGTACGGGTACTTCGACTTGTAGTCGACCGGCACCACGACGTGCTCGAACGTCCAGAGTGACTCGATGCCCACCTGCTCGGCCTTTTCGGCCAGCGCCAGCATGGGCTCGACGCTGGTCACGCCGATGTTCACCGGGATGAGACCGACCTTCATTTCGCGTACCTCCTCGGGAAGTCTACGCGAGACGCGGGGGGCGTTGCTTCACCCCGCGAGCTCGAGCGCGACGCGCCATCCGCGACGCGCCCCGGGCGCGAGAAGCCCGGCAGTGCCCCGGGCACGTGCTTCCTCGAGGCTGTCCGAGTCGCCGATCGATGGCTCCAACGCGAGATTGAAGTACGGCGCGCTGCCGGCGCCGGACCAGCCGGCATAGTTCAGCCACAGTCCGACGAACGGGATCTCCGCGATGTCGAAGCGGAGGCGAAGCGACTCCCGTGCGTCGGCGGTGCGCAGCGCGACCTCCCCTCGAGGCAGCGGTCCGGCGAAGCGCTTCGTCGCGGACGGCGTGAAGTCCGCGCGGCGCGGATCGGGAACACGCAGAGGTGTCGCGTCGGGCAGCTCGATCGCCATGCCCGGCTCGATCGCGAACAGCGGATGCAGACACCAGACGAAGGGCAGCTCGACCCCGGACAGGTTCTCGACCTGGTACTCGAGCTCCAGGCGCGCCGCCGCCGGCGCGAGCTGCAGCTTGCGCGAAAACCGATACGACGCGCGCACGCCGCGCGCGCCGAGGACGATCTGCTCGTCGCCGAGCGCCTCGACGGTCCACGGCTGCGCGTACAGCTCGCCGTGATCCGGGAAACCCATCGACGGCGCGACCGTGGGGAAACACTCGTCGATGCCGCCGGTGTCGTGCAGCGCGACGTACGAGTCACCGCGCGCCGCGCGCCGGTAGGGCAGATGCGGATTCCGCCACAGCCACTCGCGCCCGGTCGCGCGACTCACGAGGCTCGCGATCTTTCCGCCGAGCTCCGGCACGACGACCACCTCGAGCGCGTCGTTCTCGAGCTTCACGCCGGCGAAGCCGGCGACGTGGACGTCGCGCGGCGTCAGGTCAGGAAGCCGCCGTCGGCCCTTGAGCATCTCGGCGAGCCACCCGGGACGATCGCGACCTTGCCGCTCAACTGCCCCATGCCAGCGCGTCCTCCATTCGATCGTCCCCCCAGAAGATCTCTCGACCCGCCACGAACGTCGGAGCGCCGAAGATGCCGCGCGCGATGGCCTCGTCGGTGCGCGCGCAGCCGCTGCTTGACCTCGTCGGAGATCGCGCGCTCGAGCAGCGAGTCGGGCCTCTCGCAGCCCGCGGCTGCGAGCCAGCCCCGCACGCGCTCCGGCTCCGAGATGTCGACATCTTCGTGGAAGTTCCCGAGATACACGGCGCGCACGAAGCGCCCGATCCACGGCCCGGCGAGGTGCGAGTACGTGCTCGCGAACTCGAACCAGATCTCCAGCGTCCGACTCACTCGCCGCCCGCGCGCGGCTCGATCTTGAAGAACCAGGCGCCGCCGGCGGGATCGACTCGCGCAGCGGCCGGATACTTGGCGAGGGCGACCTTGCCCATCTCGGTCGCGAGCGCCTCGTCTTTGACACGAGTCAGTGTCACCGGGTAGCGCTTGCCGCCGATGCGCAGCACCGCCGCGCCGTTCTGGTCGGCGGCCTTGTGCCAGCGCTTGCCGGGCGGGAATGACAGACTGCACGGGATGTAGCCGACGCCGTCCTTCACCAGCACCCAGGTGGTGCGCGAAGTCTTTTCGTACGCGAGCTGCATCTCGATCTCCTGCACGTCCGCGGCGAAGTTCCAGTCCGCGGGCGGCTGCGCCACGAGCTCCCCCATCACGAGCGGCCCGCCGGGAATGAACCCGAGTGGCCCGTCGTGGAAGCGCGCGACCTCGACGACGCCCGCGACCAGGACGATGAGCACGATCACGAGAATCACGAGGCCCTTCACGATTCTACCGAGCATCTCCCTCTCCTCCGCGCCGCCTGGGCGCGATCGTGGTCAGTGCGAGCATATCGCGAGTGGACGAACAATGGGCGGCAGCCGGCCTGGCAACTCACTCACGGGACGACGACCGTCGCGGCCCGGCGTCCGGCGGATCCTGCACCCACGGAGCACACCACGAGGCCCATGACTCCCGCCGCGGCGATCAGCGCCTGCCCCGGCCCGAGCCAGCTCACGAGCCAGCCGCACGCGAGCGCGCCGATCGGGGCGGCGCCGAGCAGCGAGAACGAGAAGAAACTCATCACGCGGCCGGCCTGACCGGGCGGCGCGTCCTGCTGCATGATCGTGCGCGCCATGCTCATCGCGAGCCCGCCGCACATGCCCCACACGAAGATCAGCGCGAGCGTCGCGGGGAAGCCGAAACCGAGGCCGACCAGCGCCAGGACCGCGGCGCCGGTCGCCTGCGCGAGCAGCAGCGCGCGGGAGCGGCGCCGCACCTCTCCGAAGCGCATCAGCGCGATCACGGTCGTGAGCAGGCCGAGTGAGTTGGCGGCGTTCACGTAGCCGAGATCCGCGGCCGAGCCGTGATACACCTCGCGGATCAGGAGCGGCACCGTGACGATGTACGACCCCATGAAGCACATGCCCATGGCGGTGTTCTGCAGCACGACGAGCCGCATCTCGCCCGAGGCGAACACGGTGCGCGCGCCCTCCGCCACGGACGCGACCATGTCGCGCAGCCAGTGCGCGCCGTCGGCGCGCGGATGCGGCACGGTCCGTACGCGCGAGAGCGCGATCGCGCCCAGCCCCAGAGTGGCGATCTGCAGCGCAAAGATCGGCAGCGGGCCGAAGGCGTCCGCGCGAGACGCGAGCAGAAATCCGGCGATCTGCGCGCCGAACTGCACGAAGCTGGCACGCACGACGGTGTGCTGGATGCCGGTCTCCGCGACGTCGTTCAAGAGCGCGTCGCGCGCGGGAGTCACGAACGCCTGCGCGAGCCCCATCGCGACCGCGTAGCCGAGCATCGCGGCATAGCGCAGCCCGCCGCTCGCGAGCAGCGCGGCGAGCAAGAGCGGTGGCGCGAGCGCGAAGGCCTGAGCCGACACCGCGATGCGCCGCCCGCCGAAGTGGTCGGCCAGGCTTCCGCCCACGAGCATGAGCAGGGTCGCGGGAATCAGCATCGCCATCTGCGCGACGCCGACCATGCGCGGTGACTCGTGCAGGACGATCGTCACCAGCCACGAGAACAGCACGGAGTGGATCCCGAAGGCGAAGAACCACGAGCTCGTGCCGAGCAGGTAGAGCCGGAGCGGCCTCAGGTCAGCCCGCCAGTGACTTGTAAGTCGAGAGCACGATCATACCGCCGCGCACGTCGCCCATCATGTCCGGCGCCATCCGGTTCATGACGTAGGCGATCGAGACGCGCGCATCCAGATCGATGATCGCGAGGGAGCCGCCCCAGCCGCCCCAGAAGAAGACGTTCGGGTTGGGGCTCAGCGGCATGTTCGGATGCGGCAGGCCGAAGCCCATGCCGAAACGCGCGGGAACGTTCAGCACCCGGTCTATGCCGCTCGTCTGCTCCTCGAGCACGCGCCGCACGCCCGCCTCCGACAGGAGTCGCACACCGTCGACGGTCCCGCCGCAGGCGAGCGCCGAGTGCACGCGCGCGACGGAGCGCGCATTGCCCACGCCGCCGGCGGCCGGGATCTCCGCGCGTCGCCAGCCGGTGGTCCGAGGCTCCGTGCCGTCGATCGAGCAGCTCTTCATCGTGCGCACGCCGATCGAGTCGGGATCCCCCGGCATCCCGGCGAGGCCGACCGGCGGCGGCACGAGCTCCGCAAGGCGCGCGTCGTGCTCCGCGGGCAAGCCGATGTGGAAGTCCGCGCCCAGCGGCCGCGCGATCTCGTCGCGGAAGAACGCGCCGATGCTCTTGCCGGTGACTCGGCGGACGATCTCGCCCTGGAGATAGCCCTGCGTGATCGCGTGATAGCCGGAGCCCTCGCCCGGCGTCCACCAGGGCTTCTGCGCCGCGAGTCCGGCCGCGATGCCATCCCAGTCGTACAGGTCCTCGACGCGCTCGAGCGCGGGATCGAAGCCCGAGAGACCGGCACTGTGACTCATGACATGCCGCACGAGCACGCCGTCCTTCCCGTTCCGCGCGAACTCGGGCCAGTAGCGCGCGACCGGCGCGTTCAGATCGAGCGCGCCGCGGTCCGCCAGGACCAGCACGCAGGTCGACGCCATCGTCTTCGTGGTCGAGTACACGTTCACGACGGTGTCGCGCTGCCAGGGCGCACCGCCCTTCACCGCCTCGCCGGCCCAGAGGTCGACGACCGGTACACCATCCCTCGTCACCGCGACGCTGGCGCCGACTTCGTTTCCGGCGGCGAAGTTGGCGAGAAATGCATCGCGCACGGGCTCGAACTGGGGCGCGCAGAAGCCTTCGGGTTTCATGCGGCCGAGTCTACCGCGGGGGCCGGCTCCGGATGAAGTTGGGCAGCCAGCTTGGCAGCCGAGGAGGGGCTCAGGCCGCCTTGCCGCTCGCGACGTCCGCGGCCAGTTGCAGCGCGTCCGCAAGGCTCGCGCAGTCGTAGGTCGACATGCCGCCGTCGCTCGCGCTCTTCGACCAGCGCTTGGAGCCCATCGAAGCGAGCTGGCTTCCGCCGTGCACGTTCACGATCGCGCGCACGCCGTTGCGCTTGGCGAGATTGACGGCCGTGGACGCGATCCACGCGAGATCGGCCTGCGAGGGAACCCCCGGATTCCGGGTCAGATCGACGATCCAGGTGATTGCGCCCACGCGTCCCGCCTCGGCCATCGCCTTCTCGAGCGCTTCGCGGAAGCGCGGCGTGCAGAGCGACTGCCAGCCGCCGATCAGCGCGCGCTCCGCCGGGTGAAAGTCGACCGAGATGGTGCCTTCGATGCTGAAGAGCGTCTTTGTCGCCACGCGCTGACTCCACGGCTGCGGGAGAGCCGCATGCTCGATCGGCCGCGGCTCGCGCGCGCTTGAACTCGCGGCTAGGCGCGGCGCACGTACTCGAAGTCGAGCGGCCGGCCGTCGATCTTGTGCGTGGGCGCGGCGAGCCAATGGGCGCACTGGCCGCGCGCGAGGACGGGACCGCTCTGGAGCGCTTCGAGCCAGTCCAGGTCGATCGCTCCCGGGAGGTGTGCGGCGACCTCGGACGCGCTCACCGCCGGGCGGCCGTCGGGGAGCCAGAGTGACTCGGAGAACGGGCCGATCTTCCGGTTGAAGCGCGGGCTCGGGAGCGACAGCCGATAGGACAGACCGGCGCTCGCGAGCGCTTGGTTCCAGTGACCCAGCGACTTCTCGCACTCGCGCGTGTAGGAATCCTGCAGGAGCGCGTTGATCGCGCGCCTCGCGGGCACCTCCTGGCGCTCGACTCCGCCGCCCGCCCCCGGGCGCTCGACGGCGTACGTTCCATCCAGCAGGCTGTGATCGTCGTACACGCCGGCCTTCGACTCCTGGTAGCGGCCCTTCAAGCCGTTGGCGAAGTAAGTCGCGGCGTTCGAGGAGTCGGGGCTGCCGAACAGATCGAGACTCTCGCTGTACCAGTGGTTGATGAAGCGCTGCAGCAGCGGGAGCTCGATGCCGCCCTGCGCGCGCGCGTCCTCGTTCGGGTCGCGCTTCATGAGCTGCGCGGTGCGCGCCACGACGCGGCGGATGCCGCCCTCGCCGACCGACAGGTGGTGCGCCTCTTCCGTCAGCATGAACTGGCAAGTGCGCGAGAGCGGATCGAAGCCAGACTCGGCGAGCGAGGCGAGCTGATACTTGCCGTCGCGGTCGGTGAACGTCGCGAAGCAGAAGAAGTCGAGCCACGTCGCGATCGGGCGATTGAACGCGCCGAGAATGCGCGGATGATCCGGCTCGCCGCTCTGGCGCGCGAGCAAGGCCTCGGCCTCTTCGCGCCCGTCGCGCCCGAAGTGACTGAAGAGCAGATACACCATCGCCCAGAGATGCCGCGCCTCCTCGACGTTCACCTGCAGCAGGTTGCGCAGGTCGTAGAGCGACGGCGCGCGCGCGCCGAGCAGGCGCTGCTGCTCGACGCTCGCCGGCTCCGTGTCGCCCTGAGTCACGATCAGTCGGCGCAGCGCGGCGCGGTGCTCGCCGGGCACCTGCTGCCACGCGGGCCGGCCCGCCGCGTCGCCGAACGCGATCGCGCGACCCGGCTCCGCCGGCGCGAGGAAGATGCCCCAGCGGTAGTCGGGCATGCGCACGTAGTCGTAGTGCGCCCAGCCCTCGCGATCGACGCCCACCGCGGTGCGCAGGTAGATCTGGTCGCGCTGCAGGCCGTCGGGGCCGCGCTCCTCCCACCAGCGCAGGAAGGCCGGCTGCCAGCTCTCGAGCGCGCGACGCAACTTGGTGTCGCTCGCGAGGTCGACGTTGTTCGGGATGCGCGCGTCGAGGTCGATCGTCATGTGCGGTTCCAATCGAACTTCGCCCGTTCGGGCCGGCCGTAGGCCTTCAACGCGCCATCGGGACCGGCGGCGTTGGGCCGCTGGAAGATCCAGTTCTGCCAGGCCGAGAGGCGCGCGAAGATCTTGGTCTCGAGCGTCTCGGGCCCCGCGAAGCGCAGGCTCGCCTCGAGGCCCGTGAGCGCGTCCGGCGAGAAGCTCGCGCGCTCCTCGATCACCACGCGCAGGGAGTCGTCCCAGTCGATCTCGTCGAGCGCCTCGGTGACGAGGCCGAGCTCGAGCGCGCGGTCTGCTTCGAGCGGGCCGGTCGCGGCGCGCAGCTTTTCGATCTTCTCCGGCGCTCGCAGGAAGCGCGTCTCGAGACGAGTCAGTCCGTTGGCCATGCGAAACGCGCCGAAGTTCGAACGGGTGAGCTCGAGCGACGGATCGGAGCCGCGCAAGAGATAGATGCGATCGGCGGCGAGGGCGAGCTCGAGGTATGCGCCGATCAGACATGCGCCCTCATCGGCGAGCGCGAAGATCGAGCGGGCGGAGTTCTCGAGGCGCTTCAGCACGCGACCCCAGAGGGCGCGCACCTCGCCCGCGAGCCAGGAGTCACCCATGAGCTCGCGGTCGAGATACTTGGCGGCGGGCTCATGACCCACCACGCGCAACAACCACAGCCCGAGCTCCGGGTAGTGGAACCGCAGGCGCAGGATCGCGTCGTCGAGCTCGCGCGCCAGGCGCAACATCTCGAGCAGGCCGAACTCTTCGGTCACCAGCAGGATCTCGGCCACGCGCCGCTCTGGATCCAGCCGCACGGCGACGTGGCGGTAGCGGATCTCGCTGGCAGTCACCTCCGGATCGAGCGCTTCGAGCCGCACGCCCTCGGCCCCGCGCGCTGGCGTCGCCGCCAGCCCGGCGGCGATCTCTCGTTCGACCAGCGCGCGGAACTCACTCGGGGGCGCGATCGCGTCCACCAGACCCCACTCGAGCGCCCGGGGCGCGCGCACCCCTTCCTCCAGCGTGCAGAATACGTCGGCCAGGTCGCGGCGCACGCCGCGCTTGTCGACGAGCCGAGTGAGTCCGCCGGTGCCGGGCAGGACCGCGAGCAGCGGTAGCTCCGGCAAGCTAACGGCCGCGCGCCGGTCGTCGACGAGCAGGATGCGTTCGCAGGCGAGCGCGAGCTCGTAGCCGCCGCCGCTCGCCGTGCCCCCGAGCGCCGCGATCCAGCGCTGGCCGGCGCGCGTCGCGTCCTCGATCTCGAGCCGCGTCTCGTTCGTGAGCTTGCAGAAGTTCACCTTCAGCGGATGCGACGCGCGCGCGAGCATCGCGATGTTCGCGCCGGCGCAGAACACGTCGGCGAGCGCGCTCTCCAGCACCACGCAGCGCACCTCGGGATGCTCGAAGCGCAGGCGCGTGACCGCGTCGCGCAGCTCCAGGTCCACGCCCAGGTCGTAGCTGTTGCGTTTCAGTGTCACACCCTCGAACAGCGCGCCGCTTTCGTCGACGGCGAGCGCGAGCCGCGCGACCGGACCGTCGACCGTGAGGCGCCAGTGGCGATAGCGCTCCGGCGAGGTCTCGAGGACGCGCGGCACACCGTCGTTCGTCCCGCTCACGGCGCCTTCTCGCGCAACATGTGGCGGCGGATCTTGCCGGTCGCGGTCTTGGGCAGCTCGTCCACGAAGTCCACGCGCCGAGGATACTTGTGCGGCGCGCTCTTTGCCTTGACGAAGTCCTGGAGCTCGCGCGCGAGGCGCTCGCTCGGCTGCGCGCCGGGTGCGAGGACGACGAACGCGCGCGCCTTGGTGAGGCCATGCTCGTCGACTTGCCCGACGACCGCCGCCTCGAGCACCGCGGGATGCGCGGCGAGCACCGCTTCGACCTCGACCGGCGAGACGTACAGGCCACTCACCTTCAGGAGGTCGTCGCTGCGCCCCACGTGCCAGTAGAAGCCGTCCGCGTCGCGGCGGTAGCTGTCTCCGGTGCGCAGCCAGCCGGGCGCGAACATGGTGCGCGCGCTCTCCTCCGGCCGCGCGTGATACGCGCGCGCCGCGCTCTCTCCGCGGGCGAGCAGAGTGCCGATCTCGCCGTCCGCGACGTCGCGCCCGTCGCCGTCGACGATGCGCACCTCGTAGCCAGGGACCGGCCGCCCGCTCGAGCCGGCGCGCGCGGCGGAGGCGCGGTTCGACAGGAAGATGTGCAGCATCTCGGTGCTGCCCAGACCGTCGAGGATCTCGACACCGAAGCGTGTCAGCCAGCGCTCGTAGAGCGCGGCGGGCAGCGCCTCGCCGGCGGAGACACAGACGCGGACGCGGCCCAGGGTCGCGGGCAGCGCCGGGTGCGCAAGCATCGCCGCGTACAGCGTCGGCACGCCGAAGAACACGGTCGGTTGCTCCCGCTCGAGAAGCGCGAAGATCGCCTCCGGGGTCGCGCGCTCGGGCAAGAGCACGACCTCGGCGCCGAGCGCGAGCGGGAACGTGAGTGAGTTGCCGAGCCCGTACGCGAAGTAGAGCTTCGCCGCCGAGAGCACGCGATCGCCGGGCCCGAGTCCGAGCACGCCGCGCGCGTAACACTCGGCGGTGACGGCCAGGTCGACGTGCCGGTGCACGACGCCCTTCGGCTCACCGGTGGTGCCGGACGTGTACAGATAGAACGCGGGGTCGGCCGCGCGCGTGCGCGCAGCTTCGGGCTCGGCACCGAGCGCGACTCTGTCGAAGCTCGACCCGTTCGCTGCGATGCGCTGTGCGCCCGCGGGATAGAGACCCGGGTCGTCGAGCTCCGGCGGCAGCGCGCGATCGAGGACGACGGCCCGCACGCCCGCATCGCGCGCGATGAACGCGACGTCGGCCAGCGGCAGGAGAGTCGAGATCGGAACGGGCACGAAACCGCCGCGAAGCGCGCCGGTGAACGCGGCGACGAAGCACGGTGTGTCGCGCGCGATGATGAGGACGCGCTCACCGAGACCCACTTCCTCCGCCGCGAGCCTCGATTGGAGCGCCAGCGCGCTCGCGAGCAGCGACTCACCGCTCGTCGCGACGCCCTCACAGCGAATCACCGGCGCAGCGCCCCGCCGCGCGGCCGCCGCAAGCAACTCGACGCCCGCGTTGTACAAAGTGTCTTCGCCGGGGACGCGCATCGACGGACTCTATCAGATCGACTTCGCGCGCTTCGAGCCGACCGAATCCGCGCCGCCGGCCGCGTCGTAGCTCTCTCGTCCCGCGGCGCGACCGCGGAGGAGGAAGCAATGCGCAGCATCACCGCGACTTCACTCTGTCTCACTCTCGCCGCACTCCTGTCCGCGTCCGCCGGCGCGGACATGCACTCGGGCATGGGCTCGGGGATGGGGTCGGGCAAGGGCTCGGGCGACGGCTCCGGCATGGGCGACGGCAAGGACGACCACCACGGGAATCACGAGCCGCGGCTGCTCCTCGCGTTCGGCTCGATGTACGGGGTCGATGGACCGTTCGTCGGCGACGCGAACAGGGTCCGCGGCGTGCAGGGAGACGAGCTCCCCTGGGCGATCGCGCGGTCCATCAAGGGGTTTCTCTCGACGTCGGGGCATCTCGTCATCGCGGTGAGGGGGCTGGTGTTCAAGGACGACCCGTCGGTGCCCGCAGACATTCGCGGCACGAATGACGAGACCGCGTTCCGCGGATTGGTGAGCTGCCTCACCGAGGACGGCACCTCGGTGGCCGAGGCGAACGTCGTGACGGACGGCTTCCCCGCGAACACGCACGGCGACTCGTTGATCAACGCGCACGTGACTCTGCCGAATCCGTGCGTCGCGCCGATCGTGATGGTGCTCGCGGGCTCCGAGGACAAGTGGTTCGCGATGACCGGGTTCGAGTCCGACTAACTACGTTCGCCTGCGGCTCACTGCGCGCGCCTTCGGCGCTTGCGGGCTCGGCTCGGGGCGGCCCTCGCCTCGCCGTCGCGTTGCTCGTCGACGAGCTCGGCAAGAGCCGGAGCGCGCGCCTTCGGCGCTTGCCGGCTCGGCTCGGGGCGGCCCTCGCCTCGCCGTCGCGTTGCTCGTCGACGAGCTCGGCAAGAGCCGGAGCGCGCGCCTTCGGCGCTTGCCGGCTCGGCTCGGGGCGGCCCTCGCCTCTCGGCTCAGCGGACCGAGACGAGTCCGGCGTGCGTGACGGAGGCGAGGAGGCGGCCGTCGCGGGTGAAGAGGCGGCGATGGCCGAGGGCGCGTCCCCCGCGGCTGACGTCGCAGAATGCGTCGACGAGCAGCCAATCGTCCCAGCGGGCCGGGCCGTGGATCCACACGGAATGATCCAGGAGCGTGAAGCGGTCGTGGGCGAAGCTCGGACCGGTGCGCCATTCGAACTCCCACTGCGAATAGAACTGACTCGCGAAGGCGAGCGCCGCTTCGTGGAGGCGCGAGTCCGGCGGCAAAGGGCTTCGCGGCCGCAGCCACTCGCGGTGCGGAGCGAGTCTCTCCTCCGGCGGCGGGGGCCAGACCGGGTTGACGCGGCGGAACTCGATCGGACCGGCGGCATACTCCGCCCATCCCTCGCGCTTCGCGATCTCGAGCGTGCTGGGCAGGTCGTCGGCGGCGGGAATT
>Ga0326726_10001653_pt1 | contig 20723 bp, 14 predicted proteins | sample MHFenrmetagenome_2_FD_207603 | JGI IMG/M metagenome (GOLD analysis project Ga0326726, IMG submission 207603) | Lab enriched peat soil microbial communities from Michigan Hollow, Ithaca, NY, United States - MHF15MN | ecosystem: Environmental > Terrestrial > Soil > Wetlands > Peat | place: USA... | reverse complement strand
GAAGGGCAGAGGGGCGTATTCCGGTTTCCACTCCTGTTCCCGCTGGTACATGACCACCAGGTGGCCCCCGTTGCGAACATAGTCGAGGAGTCGCCCGTTGGCCCTGCGCAGCGCTTCCCGCACCAGGTACGCTCGAATATCGATCAGGATCGTGTTCCACTGCCGGAGATCTCCGTTCTCCAGTTCATTGTCGGAAAGGGCGGTGTGCCCGACGCCCAGCTCATGCAGCGCGTTTTCCAGAGAGTTATCGTAGCTGCGGGCGACCCCGACGCTGAGTCCGGGGGCGACCCGCACGGAAAACACATGCACCGGCAACATTGCGTACGCCGCGTCTGTTTGAAACTGGAGAACGTACTCCCCCTCCGAGATGCCCGGGGGGGGCGTGACAAGGAGCTCGCCTGTCGACGTGCTGTCCTCTCCGGCGATCACAAAAGTCTCCGTGTCGGACTTCCAGCCTTTCGGCCCCGACAGCCAGACTCGCCCGGCCGTCTTGACCGGCATTCTGTTCGTGACGGAAAAGGAGAGTTTGAATCCTCTGGCCGCTCTGTCGGGATCGAGGCGAATGATGCTCGGCGACAATGTAAGTTCCTGGCGCGCGGCCACGTCGAGAGTGACCGGAACCCGGAGGGATAGGGGATACCCATCCAAACGGCAATGCAGGCGGAGGCAGACATTTTGCCTGAGCTCAAGGGAGCGATACTGTGCGATTGCCCGGGGGATCGTCGGCGTGGCATCGTCGCCGACTCGAAGGAGATAGGATCGTGAGGCCGCGCGGGAGGAGAAGGCGGGGGCGCTCTCGGAGTCTTCGGAGACCGACCATCCCTGGGGAAGCTCAAACTCAAACCGGACGGCAGAGAGCGTAGCCCGCTCAGCCGCCACCAGAGCCTCGACGGCGACCTGCTGGCGGGAAACGACAACACCATCCGCCGGCTTCCCCTCCACGGAAACGCCAGCCGCGCACCGGACGAGAGATTCAATCTTCTCACGCCAGGATGAAAGGATGCGCTCAGCCAGCGGAGAGTATCCGTGCAACCGATCAAGGGAATCAAGCGCCATCAGGAGATCCGATGCAACGGGAATCAGGCTGCGCAGAGGCATTCCCTCAGGCAGCAAGGCAAGCCGTGTTCGGAACGGGAGGAGAGCCTCCAGACCATTGTCGTGCCAGAGGTCGATCCCTGAGAGGAACGACGTTGTGTCCCGCTCGAACAGACTGCTCGCCCTGACGAGTTTGTAGAGGCTCTTCCCTCTGGTGAACGCGCGCAGGTTAGCCCGTTCCATTCCCTGGGTTTTATGCTCACGGAGCGCGTTTGCCGCTATCTCCAGATACGATAGCCCCCGGACCCGGTTGGTATCGTCGATTGCGTTCGCGACATCCGCACTCTGGTCCGAGCGACCGAAGACCCGCGAAAAGAGCTTCCTGGGCTGCCACAGGGAAATGCCCGGTTCGCGCAGCTGTTCTGGAAAGAGGGTGGAATCGGCGGCAGCGTCAAACGCCGCGATGACGGTAATTCCGGCCGCCTGATGGTGGCCATGCCCATCAATGGTATTGTGGCTGGTAAAAAGCACGTCCGGTTTGTATTTCCGGATCATGTAGACAAGTCGCCGGAGCGCTTCCATCTGGCCGCCCCACATCCGGAATGTCTCCGTAGCGGTTTTGGAATAGCCAAAGTCCATGAAGTTGAGGAATCGAACCCGGGTACCAAGGATCCTCCCTGCGGCCTCCGTCTCGGCCGATCGAAGGACGCCCAGGTCTTCATACAGTTCAGGACCCTTTTCGTTTTGCCCACCCTCCCCGCGGGTGAAAAGCACGGAGTACGTTCGGACGCCGAAGCGCATGCGGTAGTACGCAAGTGAGGACCCGTCCTCATCGTCGGGATGGGCCGACACATTCATCACCACAGCGTCGTTGCCGAGATCCAGGAATGCCTGGTGAAGTTCCACCGGATCCTGCGCGAAGACCCCCGCGGTCGAAGACACCAGCAGGACCGGCAACGCAAGGAGGGCCACCAAAGGACGCATCACCATAGCACCCCCGGCGCCGGGAGAACAGCACGGAGCGCATCGAGGGAGACTGCCCCCTCACGAAGGATGCGGGGAGAAGGGCCGGTGAGGTCGACGACCGTGGAGGGCTTGCTCGCGGGAAGGGTTCCGGCATCGAGATAGAGGTCGATCCCGGGGGTCAGCACGGACCGCATTGACTCAATGGTGTCAAGCGGTGAATCGCCGGAGAGGTTGGCACTCGTCGATGTGATGGGGACGCCTGCCAGGTCCAGTAGCTTCAGGCAGAGGGCACAGGAAGGTATCCTGATTCCGATGCTCCCTTTTCCCTGGGTGAGCTCCGGGAGGACGATGTCGGAGGCCAGGAAGACGATTGTCAACGGCCCGGGCCAGAACGCATTCATTAGGGTCTCGGCGCTTTCCGGGATTTCACGCACAAGCGGCATAAGGTCCTCTTTCGATCGCACAAGGACCAGGATCGGTTTCGGCTCGGGACGTTTCTTGAGGTGTTGCACCCGCTGAAGAGCACGAGGGTGCATCGCGCTGCATCCGATTCCGTATAGGGTCTCCGTCGGATAGACGATGATGCCTCCCGCCTGGATTACCTCTGCGGCGAGGATCAGCGGCTTATCCTCAGGATGGGTCAGACTGACAGAGAGAGTGAGTGCCATACCTCAACGTACTGTAGATGGAACAAGAAGAGATTCAACGGCCCGGAAGACCTCGCCGGGGGAAATAGCTATCATACACTCAAATGTTCCTATCGGGCATTTGGTTCCCCCATGGATGCTGCAGGGCCGGCAGGAGAGGCTCCGGCGTTCGACAACGATATCCCTCGGGCCGAGGGGCGCAAATCCAAAGCCGGGGATCGTCGGGCCGAACAGCGCAACGACCGGAACCCGCATCGCGGAGGCAAGATGCATTGGTGCGCTGTCATTGCTCACCAGGGCGTCGCTTCGCCGGATCAACTCTGCAGATTGAAGAAGGTTGAGTGCTCCGGCCGCGTTCAGGGCGTGTTTTCCCCCCACCGCATCGGAAATCTGATCGCAGAGTGAACGGTCCTGCGTGCCGCCGATGAGGGCGAGAGCCCATCCCGCATCCACGAGGAGCTTTGCAAGACCGACGAAATGCGCTGCGGGCCACCTCTTCGTAGCCCATATGGATCCAGGGGCAAGTGCCACCCATCGCCTGGATAGCCCCCCGTGGACCTGCCAGGACCGCACGAGGGCATCCACCTTCGCTATATCCGATCCGGCCGGATAGAGCGAGGGAACCGAAGCAACCTCGTTGTGAAACCCCAGCGGGCCCAGGAGGCTCAGATTACGATCGATCTCGCGTTCCCCCCGATCATACGGCACTACATCCGAAAGGAACATCTTCCCTGCACTTGTCGAAAATCCCACGCGTCGGGGAATGCGGGCAAACCTCACGACAAGAACACTGCGGATCGAACGATGCGGCACGAGGGCAACTCCGAAGCGTTCTTGACGAAGCCGCTCTGCAACCCGGCGTGCACCTGCCACGCCGCGATCCGCCCCCCGTTTATCATACACCATCACCGTGGCAATGGCAGGATGGTTCTTCAAGAGCGTTGCTGCCCCCGGAGTCGCGACGAAGCCGACGAAGGAACCCGGGAGGTTTTTCTTCAACGCCTGGACAAGCGGCAGCGTCAGAACGACGTCTCCCGGAAAGGCAGTCTGAAAAACGACAATCCGCGCGTCCTGGGTCATCCCGGTGTCCCTTGATGACTCGATTCTGTGCCGGCATGCCGTTCTTCAAAGAACGTGGTATGTTTCCAGCGCTTGTGCATCCAGAGCCAGTGATCCGGATACCGGCGAATGTATTTTTCGAGCAGTGCGGTGTGACGTCGTGTCAGCTCCACAATATTCTCTTCGGAGGGGCCCGTGAGTCCGCTACGATCCACCTCTTCGAACAGGGCGTCGTAGGTTCCGTCATGCCGTCTGACCAGAAGGATCATAACGATGGGTGCGTCAGTCCTCAGACTGAAGGCCGCCGGGCCCCGGTGGGTCGCCGCCGGACGTCCGAAAAACTCAATGAAAACAGATTCCCGCGATCCGCTCTGATCTCCCAGCATCAGTACCATTTTCCCATCCTGCAGGGCTCGCAGAATCTGTCGAACGGAGGGCCCCATGGGGACGGTCTGGTTGTCAAACCGTGATCGCAGATGATCAACGAGCGCGTTGATACGTCTGTTACGCTGAGTCTGGACGATCATGAGCAGAGGCTTCCCCAGGTGTAGGCGGACGGAGCTGACGAGAAATTCCCAGCAGCCGAAGTGCGCGGACATCAGAATAAGGCCTTTCCCCCGCGCCAGGGCTCGTTCAACAAGCCCGGTATCCCCGATGTTGACCTTGCTCTTCAGTTCGTCAGCGGATGCGGAACCGGCCCAGAGCATCTGCGTGATGGCAATGCCGTACGTCCTGTACGCCCCCCGGGCAATCTGGACAAGTTCCCGGCCCGACTTGGCCGGGAATGCGTGACGGAGGTTATCCAGCGTCACCTTTTTCCTGATCCGGGTCAGGGAGAAGACTCCACCGCTCAGAGCGGCGCCGGCACGCGTGGCGACGCCGAAGGAGACCACGCGTGCGAGCCGATGGAGCATGAGGAACAAGAGGTACTCGATGCGCTCTTTCATGGAAGGTGCCCAAATCTAACAAAAGGCTCCTGAAATTTCAATGAGGCGTAGGAACCACCGGAAGAAAAAGCCCCGTCTGCGCTTGATCGCGGACGGGGCTTTGTCGACCACCGGTGGTCTCGCTATCGTGTGATGCCGACACGGTCCCAGTTCTCGTCGTGCAACTCGTTCCGGTGCGTCGAGTGGACGAGATCGTAATCACCTCCCTGGTTCCTCTGAACGAATACGAAAATCACCCCGCCCTGGAGGTTATGGAAGGACCAGATCTCATACGGTTTGCTATCGACTTCGTTCGGATGTCGCTCGACGTCATCCGCAGTGCCGTACATAACGTGCACGCGGCCACGATCGCTACGGTACCCTTCACGACCCATGACGCCGAAATTCGCATTCGCATACGACACACGGGAGAGATACTCGTCGCGACGTCCCGGGCCCCGTTTCCGCCAGAAATCAGACATGAACTTCCGTTTCGCCTCTGCCCCCTTGAGGGCAGCGAACTGCTCCTTCTCGACATCCATCGTCTCCCAGCGTGACCACTTGAACTCCCGATCGAGTTCAATCTCGTCCATCGACATATACTCTGCAAGCGGGAGGCCCGTCGATGTAGAGAGGAGAGTCGAATCAACCCCAAGCTCCTTGTTGTACACGAAAAACTTCTTGCCTGTCGTGGCCAGTGTTTTCCGCGAAGAATCCAACATTGACAGAACCAGAGTGTACGATCCCGTCCGAAGCCTGGAGGCTGCAAACTGATCGACGAGGACGGCGGACTCCCCCGCCCGTTTGCGCTGCTTCTCCCGGGAGAGGATTTCTTTTCCGACAGCATCAAAAACGTTCGTCCGGATGAAGAAATCTCCCGGATCATTGCCGATCTGCAGGTTGTATGCCTCCGCGTAATAATAGCATGCCTGGCTCTCGATATAGAGCCCGCCGACATTGGGTATCACATCGAGCGTGTTTTTGTAGAACGCCCCTCCCTTTTCCCCCTGGCGTATCGAGGAGGCAAACTCGATGTCGCTCAGAACCGGCTTCGCCACGGTGAACAGACGGACCGGAAGCTTGATCCTCAAGCTGTCGATCCGTTTCGGGTCATACCTGTCCCGCGCAATAAATGTCAGGACGTAGTCCCCCGGTTTAAGGTGAACCGGATAGTTCCCCACCAGGGTCATCGATCCACCGGCAGTGGTGCTATCGCGAAGTATATGGGGGACCAGCCATCGATCGGCATAGAGGATGGAATCTGCCTGCTTGATCAGGAGCGTAATATCCCCCGCTCCCACGAGCCCCAGAGAATCAGGAACATAGGTAATTGAACGCCGCGGGAACCCATAGTAGATTTCAACGCTGACATGCTCATCGTCCGCACCGCGAAACCGCGAGATGTCTACGGTGAGACGGAAGGGTTCGATGGGAGCGACTGTTTGCGCAACGGCAACGCTGCCCAGGAAGGGCAGAACCGCCAGGGAGACCCGGATTTTCGAACGTAAGGACATGGAAGAGACCTCAGCAAGAGCCTATGGTTAATGCAAAAAGGTACCGAAGGTGTTTGCGAATGTCAACTTGTGTCCCTCCAAAGACATGATCAAAGAGGCCAGGGGCCATCCCGCAATCGGCGGGGCGAGTTCCAGCATCGTAACGAACACGGATTGTTCAACAATTCGGTTCGAACACCACTACACTCCCATCACCTTCACGATCACGCGTTTTCTGCGCTGTCCGTCGAATTCCGCGTAGTAGATTTGCTGCCATGGGCCGAGATCCAGCTTCCCGGCGGTGATCGGAACAACAACCTCATGATGGACCAGCAGGCTCTTTAAGTGAGAGTCCCCGTTGGTTTCTCCTGTCCGGTGATGGCGGTAGTTCAGATTGAAGGGGGCGAGGCGCTCGAGCCACTCGTCGATATCCTGGATCAGTCCGGACTCTGCGTCGTTGACATAGACTCCCGCGGTGATGTGCATAGCGGACACGAGGACCATACCCTCCTGCACGTCGCTGGCGTGGACGATCCGCTCCACCTCGCCTGTGAGGTTGACGTATTCGCGTTGTTTCTTGGTGTTGAACCAGAGGTATTCCGTTGCGGTTTTCATAACAGTTCCAGGAGACGTTTGATAGTATTCACCGCACGGGGGGGGTCGAACGGTTTGTTCATGAACTCGTCGGCACCGGCTTCCGACGCCGCCCGACGCATATCCGGCCCCCCGTAGCCACTCATCGCGAGGATCTTCGCGGCGGGTGCCACCCTATGTGCATGGGAGACGATCAACGTACCGTCCGGGCCGGGGAGGTTCATGTCTGTGACGACCAGATGAATTGCCTGGCCGCGTTCGTCGAGAAGACGCATCGCTTCGAGCCCGTCCGCGGCCTGCAGGACTTCCAGATCCTCCGCCTCCAGCATCAGTGCGAACAGGTTGCGGAGTTCGAGTTCATCTTCGACGAGAAGGACCACGCGGCGGGGCCCTTCTCGTCCCGGCGGTTTCCCGGGAAATTTTTCCCGGAAGCGGGCCAGGCGTTCTCCCAGTTCGGCGAGCACATTCGGCGCGCAGCCTGTCTCACACGCGGGGAAAAGAACACGTTCCTCTCTGCGGATGTGATCCTGAAGGAGCCGGCCGATCTTCGCGAGCGCAGTCCGTCGCTCCGCGGCCGGGACCATCGGCAGGGCGTTCATAACCGCTACAAGAACACGGTGCTCCTGGAGCAATTGGTCGATCACATCCCGCTGTTCCGGCAATGCAGCCCCGATGGCCGGAAAAAGAACCTCTTCTTCCGCCGCAAAGTGTGGAGAGAGCTCTCCCCTGAAGAAGTGCAGAACCCGCCGGACCTGTTCACCGGGGTCGTGGGTCCATCCGTCCGCGAGCAGGGCGCTCTCTCCCTGGCAAAGCCGAAGCGCCAGGGCTAATCCATGGTGATGGTCATGCGAAAGGGAAATCAACGAAGGGTGCCGCATGGTCTTCCCGGAATACCTTTCCGCACAGGTTATTTCGTATATTGAGATGATAAGATCATGGCATCTCTCGATCGCATCCTCCTGATCGCCTTTGGGCTGGCGGCGGTTCTCTTTCTCTCGGCCGCTCTCTTCTGTTTCGTGAAGGCGTTCCGTGTCGCCGGCGAGCGGGATGGTGACCTGAAGATGTTTCTCTGGACAGCGGGGGGAATGGTCGGCCTGATCATTGCCGGCATGAGTGCTGCCTATATTCTCATCCCCATTCTCCTGCACTTTTGATGCGCCGGCGTCTTCAGGAAAGATACTCGCGCGGGGAGGAAAAAGCAACGGGGGCGCACGTCTCGCAGAAATTCCCGCGGCCCCGTCTCCCGCACGGCGCTCGTTTCCAAATCGTCACGATCGCCCTGCTCCTCTTCGAACCCTCCCCCGGCACCGCGCAAAACGTCCCAACGCCGACCCCCCTCCCCGTTACTGTTCACGGCCCCTCCCGTGAATTCGCGTACACGAACAAGAAAGCTGCTTTCCTCTACGGTGAGACCAACGGTAAACAGCGCTCCAGCTGGCAGGGCTTCAACGTGTGGGGACGGGAAATGATCGACAGCTACTCTCTCCTGATCGACGGGGTGTCGTTACCGGCGGAATCGGCGCAGCGTGTCATCGTTTTCCCCGACCACCTCGAGCGGTATTACCCGTCGGGAGTCGTCGAAGAAGTGCGACCGGTCGATTCCCTCGATCTCTTCGCCGTCATTGTCCGGACGCCGCGTCCCTGCGAAATCTCTCTGATTCCCTGGTTCACGGACGTGCGGAGGAACGAACAGGTCCTGATCGATCTGCGTCAGGAGGTTTCGCTCGTAGCGCGCAGGGCGCACCTTGAACGCGGTGCAGGCGATCGTGCCCCGACCTGGCTGGCGGTTGCGGGCGACGGGTGCCTGTCTGCCCTCCGGGAGATGCGAGAGCGGGGCCGTTTTTCGCCCTTCCTTCTGACGTCCGGCCGGACCCGGGCGGGCATGTTCGTCATCGCCGCTGCGCGGAGCCGCGAGGATGCAGCCCGTCTTGCACGAACATTTCCGGCGAATGCCGAAAAGGCGTTCGCACGGCGGCAGCTGCGCATCGAACGTTTGCTCGCCGACTCACCCGTGCACACAGGCAACGCATCATTTGATGCGGCTCTCTCCTGGGCTATGATCTCGCTCGATGCGCTCATGATGGAGCAGGGAAAGCCCGGGATCTTTGCCGGCCTTCCCTGGTTCAATAACTACTGGGGCCGCGACACCTTTATAGCGCTCCCGGGTGCAGCGCTTGTCACGGGAAGGTTCCGGGAAGCGCGGGCAATTCTTCTCTCCTTTGCGGATTTTCAGGAACGCGATTCTTCCCTCACGAGCTTCGGACGCATTCCGAACTTTGTCACCCCGACGGACCGTGCGTATAATACCGCCGACGGAACGCCACGATTCATCATGATGGCCCGGGAGTACATGGAGCGGTCGGGGGACGCATCTGTCCTCCCACTCCTCTATCCCGTCGTCGTTCGCTCAATTGAGGGGACTCGTCGCTTCCACAGTGATTCCCTCGGGTTTCTCACTCATGGGGACGCGGAAACCTGGATGGACGCCGTCGGACCCGACGGGCCATGGAGTCCGAGGGGGAACCGCGCCAATGACATTCAGGCACTCTGGGCCGCACAACTGGAAGCGGGAATATGGTTCGCAACGAAGGCGGGAGATGTAAAGGCGGCGCGCAGCTGGACCGCACTCCTGCACCGCGTGACGCAGAACTTTCGCAGCACATTTGTCCTCGAAGGGCGGATCGCTGACAGGATCGCCGCCGACGGTACCCCGGACATGTCGGTTCGGCCAAATCAGATCTTCACCGCCCCTCTCCTCGACGATCAGACCCGGGCCTCAATGCTCCGCACTGTGGTCGGCAGGCTCACGTATACCTACGGAGTGGCCTCCCTCGCACAGGACGAAGAGGGCTTTCATCCTTACCACCAGAATCCTCCCTTCTATCCAAAGGATGCCGCATACCACAACGGGACGGTCTGGACGTGGGTGCAGGGGCCCGTAATATCCGAGCTTTCGCGGGTTGGTGAACAGAACCTGGCGTGGCTGATTACCGCGAATTCCGTCCATCAGATCCTGGACCGGGGTGCCGTGGGGACGCAGTCGGAACTTCTCGATGCGATCCCCCGCCCGGGGAAGACTGATCCCGACCCCTCGGGGACATTTTCCCAGGCGTGGAATCTGGCCGAATTTATCAGGAATTTCTACGACGACTATCTTGGCCTCCGGGTGAACCTCCTCGATCATACCATTCGGCTTCAGCCGAACGTTCCGGATTCCCTGGGAAACGTCGGTGCATCATTGACGCTGCCAGGCGGAAGAGTGTCCGTTCAGTATGCCGTCCATCGCAGGGTGACGACGCTGGGAATTCGGACTAACGCCACGGGAACGCCATGGAAAGGCACGGCACGTCTGCGCATTGCCGATGGGAGAAGTCTCACAATTACCTATCTTCAGCCCTCGCAAGGCACCGTGACACTCTCCGTATGCGGAGATTCCCTCATCGCGTGGAAGGGGTGCGTGGGGTCTCCCCTGGCCGGGGTTGACCCTGCCCCAAGTCTTGCGGTTGAGCTCGGTCCGCTTCGCCTTACTGAACCTCACCTGAGGGAGGATCTGCCCTGCTTGCGCGGGCCGCAGTACCCGGTCCTCTCGAACAGCACAATAAAGAAAACTGCGCCCAGCGCACGCGTGCTCGTTGAGGCTTCCGATCCCGACGGGGACGACATCGGAATTGTCCCGGGGAGCCATTATACCTATCCGCAGGACCCCCTGTTTGTTCCAGGCTCGTTTGACATTACCTCCTTCCACGTGCGGTACGATCCGACTTACGTGTACTTCCGCCTTCAGTTCCGGTCACTTTCCGACCCGGGGTGGCACCCGGAATACGGATTTCAGCTGACCTTTGTGGCTATTGCGATCGACACCGATGCTACGTCCGGGAGCGGAGCCGTCGTAGTGCCGCGGAATGCAAGTGTGACGCTCCGGCCGGGGCACGCGTATGATCGACTCGTTCTGGTGGGAGGAGGAGTGAGGGTGGAAGATGCTGGCGGGAAGATTCTGGCCGCATATCTCCCGCTGCCGGAAGACGCGCTGAATCCGCTGGGAGACGCCGCGAGCGGTAGCATAGAATTCGCGCTGCCGCAATCCGTGCTGGGGAGTCCGGGTTCAGGATGGCATTTCACGGTACTCGCCGGCGGTCAGGATGACCACGGCGGGGCCGGCCTGGGAGAATTCCGAACTGTCAACAGGACCTCCGGCGCGTGGAATGGAGGGGGAAAAATGCGTCCTGAGGACCCGAACGTCTATGATGTGCTGGAGGCCACGGCCCGGTAGAGATTACGCGCTCCCATGCGGCGGAGCATCCACGTCGCGGACCAGGATCGTAGCGAATGCGGCGATGATCATGGAAGCCCCTCCAAGCAGAACCGCATTCATCGGATCGTTCCCCAGGAGATGTTTCATGAGCGACCCGAGCACACCCGCTGCAGTAATCTGGGGGATCACAATGAAGAAGTTGAATATCCCCATGTAGACGCCCATCCTTTCCGGAGGAAGCGCGCCTGCGAGGATTGCATACGGCATCGACAGAATGCTGGCCCACGCGATCCCCACGCCGATCATGGAGAGAAGGAGGAGATGGGGGTCTGCGATGACCGACATCGATGCAAGTCCCAATCCTCCGCAGACAAGGCCGAAGGCGTGTGCGACCTTGCGGCTCGTTCTGCGGGCGAGAGCGGGGATCATGAAGGCCGCAAGCGCCGCGAATCCGTTGTACACTGCAAAGAGCACCCCCACCCAATCCGCCCCCTCGTTGTACGTAGCCGTCGTGGGATCAGAAGCGTGATAGAGATGGCCAGTCACCGCTCCGGTAGTATAGATCCACATACAGAAAAGCGCGAACCACGAAAAGAACTGTACAACAGCAAGTTGGCGCATCGTATCGGGCATCTCCTTGAAGCTCGCCCAGATTTCCGATGCCGCGGCAAAGGGGCCTCGCCGTTCCGCTTTCCGAAGACGGAACTCGTCAGGGTTCTCGGGGGGGTATTCGTGCGTTGTGAAAACCGTCCAGCTGACCGCACCAAGGAACGCCACGGCACCGACATAAAACGACAGGACCACCGAGAGGGGAATCTGCCCCTTCGGCGCCGTGTTCGGTATGCCAAACCAGTTCGTGAGGATGTAGGGGAAGGCGGAGGCCGCGACTGCACCGACGCCGATGAAAAAGCTCTGGACGGCGAAGCCGGTGGTACGTTGCTCTGACGGGAGGAGATCGGCGACGAGCGCCCGGAAGGGCTCCATGGAAATGTTGATGGAGGCGTCCATGATCCAGAGCATCATAGCGGCGAACCAGAGGGCGGGCGAGTTCGGCATTACCAGCAACGCGGTCGACGCCAGGATGGCACCCGTGAGAAAGTAGGGGCGACGTCTGCCGAGTCTCCCCCACGTCCGGTCGCTCATGTAGCCGATGATCGGCTGGATGATGAGCCCGGTTGTCGGTGCGGCGATCCAGAGGATGGGAATGTCGTCGATATTCGCGCCGAGAGTCTCGAAAATCCGGCTGACGTTGGCGTTCTGCAGGGCAAATCCAACCTGAATGCCCAGGAACCCGAAACTCATATTCCATATTTGCCAGAACGAAAGGCGCGGTTTGTACATCATCCTTACCCTTTCACACCACCCAGCGTCAGCCCCGAAACAAGCCACCTGCTCAACGCCAGGAAGAGAAGAACGACCGGAATGGTCACGATCACCGACGCGGCGCCGTACAGCCCCCACTCGGAGCCAAGGTTGGCATCAAAGGACTTCAGTCCGAGGGGGAGAGTCCAGAGATCGGTGTCCTGCAGGATCTGGGCCGCAACCACATACTCCGTCCACGACGCCATAAAGGAGAACAGGGCGGTGATCACCAGGGCAGGCGCCGCCAGGGGGAGGATAATGCGGTAGAAGGTCTGGAACTGGTTGCAGCCGTCGATGCGCCCGGCTTCTTCGAGACTCGTGGGGATCGTGTCGTAATACCCTTTCATCTGCCAGATGCAGAACGGCAGCGCAGTCGCGGAGTACATGATGACGATCCCGAGATAGGTGTTGATCAGGTGGAGTTTCACCAGCATGACGTACATGGGGAGCAACAACATCGTCGCGGGAAACATCTGCGTGACCAGAAGGCTCAGAAGGCCGAACTTCTTGCCGATGAAGTTGAATCGCGAGAACGCGTAGCCTGCGGTAGATGCAAGCGCCACGCCGGTCAGCGTAACAACGACTGCAACGATCGTGCTGTTCATCAGCCAGAGCAAGAACGGGCGCTCGGTGAACAGCGCCACGTAGTTCACCGCCGTTGCGTTCTCCGGAATGATTTCCAGCGATGTCGAGAGAAGCCGGTCCGCGGGTCGCAGAGAAATCGTCACGATCTGGAGAATCGGAAAGAGCGCTATCACCGAAAAGAGGATGAGGACGGCATAACTTGCCGCCACTCGGACCGTTGCCGTTCCCCTGTTCTTGACCATACCCTACTATGAATAGACGTTTTCGGTGACTCTGGACTGTCGCATGAACACCAGACTAAACACCAGCAGGATAGCAAAAATCACGATGGAGAGCGCCGCGCCATATCCATAGCGATAGAAATTGAATGCCGCCTTGTACACGAACGAGACGAGCAGGTGCGTCTGGTCTGAGGGTTCTCCTGCATTGCTCACCAGCCAGACGATATTCAGATTGTTGAATGTCCAGATCGTCCCCAGGGTGATGGCCGGGACCATCACCGGGCGAATGAGCGGGATCGTGATATGACGAAGCCGGTGATGCCATGACGCGCCGTCGATGGCCGCGGCTTCGTAGAGCTCGTGCGGGATGCTCTGCAGCGCCCCCAGCGCAATCACCATCATGAACGGGAAGCCGAGCCAGACGTTCGTTATGATCACCGCGATGAACGCCTGCAGGGGCTGCCGGAGCCATTCCACGGCAGGAAGGCCAAACCACTGCGTCAGCACCAGATTGATTGCGCCGTATTCATAATTGAACATCCCGCGCCAGGTCAGTGCGACAATGAGCTGCGGGACTGCCCAGGGGAGGATCAGGATCGCCCGGAAGATCGCCTTTCCGCGGATCTCCTTCTGGTTCAGCACGAGCGCAAGAGACACCCCGAGAACGACATGAAAGATGAGGTTGGCGATCGTCCAGATGACCGTCTTCACGAAGACCACGTAGAAATCGGGCTGCGACGGTTCGGTGAACACCTTTACGTACTGGTCGAACCCGACGATTTTCCAGTCGCGGATATGCCGCAGGTTCATGTTCGAGAGGGAGATGACGAGGTTGTAGAGGAAGGGATAGATGACCACCCCGAACAGAACCACGAACGCGGGCGCGACAAGGAGAAAAACGTAGAGCCGGTGGCGCATGGTCTGCGACTGCATTACTCGTTCATCTCCTTAATGCGGCGGAGAGCCAGTGCCTGCATTTCCTGTGCCGCCTGTTCCGCCGATTTGGTCCCTGCGAGCACGGCCTGATAACCGGGACGCATTGCATCCCAGATCGCCCGGAGTTCCGGAACCACAGGCATGGGCCGTCCGTGATCGATCTGGATCTGCGAATTGCGGAGAATAGGATTGTCGCGGACAAACGGATCCCGCTGCACCCTGCTGTGCGTTGGAACGGTGTAGAGTTCCCGCGTCGATTCCAGCTGATTCTCAGGGGCCATCAGGAACCTGATGAGCTCCACCGCCCATTTCTTCTTTTCTTCCGAGATATTCGCATTGAGTGAAAACCCCTTGGGGGAGACCATGGTTCCGCACCAGAGGCCGGTGGATGATATCCGGGGAAGGGGTGCGACCCCGATATCGAGCCCAGCCTTCTGATAGCCGGCCCATGACCAGTCGCCGTTGATGATCATCCCGGCATTCCCGTCCTTGAAGAGCATGTCAGCAACGTTGTAGTCCGCCTCATGCGGGATGATCCGGTGAAGATCCCGTAGCTCCTTGACAAACTTCAGGCCGTCGATCGTTCCCCGGCTGTCAAGCGTCGGCCGCCCCTGATCATCCATGATCCACCCGCCGAAACCGGTCATGAACGGAATGAAGAAAAACGGTTCCGTGTAGTTCCAGGTGAGACCGTACCGGTCAATCTTCCCGTCCCCGTCGAGGTCGGCCGTAAGCTTCTTCCCGATCGCAATCATCTCCTGTTCCGTCGTGGGAGGGACGGGGACGAGTTTTCTGTTATACACGAGCGTAAGGTGATTCCCGAGTTTGTCAGCCACCTGGTAGAGATGACCCCTATACCACGTGAGTCCCCGCGGATCATACTCCGCCAGCCACGCACTATCCAGTAACGGTTCGAGCGGAAGAATGATATTCATGAGCTCGAAGGGGCCAACCTGGTCAGAGGGTCCATAGACGATCTCCGGTCCCTGCCCTGCCAGTGCTGCGATGATAAATCCGGAGCGGAGTTCTTCGGTTTCTTTGAAGAGCTCTTCCACCCTGACTGCAGGATGGAGTTGCATGAACCGCGCCATCTGACGCTGAAGGATGACGCGGACGTCGATGCGATCCTGGTGCCAGATCGTGATGCGTATCCCGCCGGTGCGCGACGACCGACAGCCGCCCCACCCGAAAAGAACTCCGGCGGCGAGGAACGAGGCGACCAGGAGGAGACCCCGGGATCGGCCAGCGCGCGTGCTCATCGATGCGATTCTCCGCCCTGCACTGCTGGCCGTTCTGCTGCATCCGAGTCGCGGACCAGAAGCCAGACCACAGCGGAGACAGCGAGCGTGGCACCGCTGATCAGAAAGATCACGGATTTGTCCGGCGCATCCTGGATCACGCGTCCCAGAACAAGGCTGACGAAAAGCTGAGGGAGAACGACCGAGAGATTGAACAGTCCCATAAAGAAACCGGTGCGCCGCCTGTCGACCTTTTCCGTCATGATCGCAAACGGAAGCGAGACGATCGAAGCCCATCCGATGCCCAGGAATCCCATCAGCACGTAGAGCGCCACGGGACTTGTTCCGGCCAGGGTTATCCCGAAGTACGCCGCTGCCATGATCGCGACCGCGGTGCAATGAACGCGTACGCGCCCGAACCGCTTGGCAAGGGGTTCGAGCACGGGGGCCGGGAGGAGAAAGCCGACGGTATTCAGAACGGCAAAGGAGATCGCAATGAGTCTGCCCGATTCCTCCGCGGCAACGGCGGGATTCGAAGAGAGCTCCATTTTCTGCTGGAGGAAGGCGATGATGTACACGAACATCGTCTGGACCCCCACCCAGGAAAAGGCGTGGGCTCCGTAGATCCTCCAGAGTTGTCCCCACTGCGTCGCCCGCTCGACTCCGCTCTTCTCGTGAGCTCCATCTCCGTGGAGCTGGCGCGGTTCGGTCACAAAGAGAATCGGGACGACCGAGAAAAGGAGAACGACCACGACGCCGACGGAGATCAGGATGAAGTTCCCGGCCACTGCCCCGATGACATACGCCAGCACGCCGAAGAATCCCGAGATGGTCTGCATCCACGTATACCCCTTTGTCCGCGGCTCGCCTTCCGGAGTCACATCGGCAATGACCGAGCGGGTGGGGTTGAAGCTGATATTGATTGCCAGATCGAGCGTCAGGGCAACCGCCGTGGCGACGAGGATAAGTTGCCCGATCCCCAGGGCCCGGCTTATCCCGCCGATGTTCGGGAGCGCCAGCAGCATGAGTGCCGCCAGTGTTCCTCCGGCCACGATGAAGGGGCGACGCCGTCCCCCCCAGAACCAGGCTTTGTCGCTGATCAGACCGATGATCACCTGGCCGAAGATCCCCGCGAGCGGACCCGCGGCCCAGACAATCCCCACTTCGTGGATGTCGAGATGGTACTGTGTGGTCAGCAACCAGCTGAGTGCAGAGATTTGTATCGACAGGGCAAATCCCATCGCCGTGGCAGGGAGACTGATCAGCGCATAGAAGCCGTTTGTCAGTTTTTGCTGGAATGTGCGCATGGTGGTCAGTACTCAAAAACCCAACACTCGCCCGGATCGAGAGCCACGTGCACGACGCCGTCGCTGACCTGTATCCTCGTGCCGGTCAGCAGGTCCGCAAGTTGCGCTCTGGAGGTGTCGATCCGGAGTGTCGTCTGGATGGGTTCAACGAAGCTGGAATTTGCCACCACCGCGATCTTCTTCCGACCGTTCGATGCCAGACGCGCGTACGCGATGAGCGACGGCAATGAATTTTCCAGGACACGGAACGTTGCGGGGGTAGGATCGACCACCAGATCGCGGTATTTCGCGCGCACGGCCAGGACCGTTTTCACCCAGGGAGTGAACTCCTCCTTGCTGGTCCAGTCGTACGCGTGTTCGCTGAACAGGGGGAGCTTCTCGGAGGGATAGCGCTCGAGGTCGTCGTTGGTGAAATCGAGTCCGGTATTGATCGGGAAACGCTCGGCAATCTCGTAGCCGGAATGCAGGAAGGGGACCGCAGGGAGAAAGGCGTTGACCGCCATTGCCCACTTAGCGTAGGCGACTCCGCCCGGACGCGCTGCCGCGCGTGGAGTATTGTGGCTTTCGGGCGTGGCAAAGAAGGGAATCGGAAATCCCTCCTGCCCCAGCGTTTGGGTCAGGGATTTCATCCGGTCGGGGTGGTGTTGATCGACCCAGAGAAAGCCGAACACAACATTGTACCCTTCATCCCTGCTCTTCTGTGTCACGGAGAAATTCTCGTCCCAGAACGCGAAATCGGGATTGAGTGACCGCGCCTTGCTCACGATCTCGGCCTTCAGGGTCATCGGCAGGGCGTGCCCCATGTCGATCATCACGCCGTCGATCCGGAATTCCCGCAGGTAATACGGAATGATACCCACGATCCTCTCCCAGAGCGGCCGGTTGATATATTCGTCCTTCGTCAGGCGCGTGTCGTACATCCGGATGGTGTTGTAGGCGATATAATTGAAATCCGGATGAGTATAGAGCCGGAGATACGTCACATCCCCCCACGGCGGCTGATTGTCGTCCGGCGGCCAATCTGCGAAGGCCCCCGGAATCTTCGCCTTTCGGCCGTCGGGGAAGGTTCCGATGTACCGGCCTCCCTCATTCTGGACGGCGTCAGCGGAAGGTGGTTTCGCAAAGAACGCACGGTACGTATCGTGCGGCGGCAGGAGTTTCCCCAGCTGCCCTGCATGCACGTCATGGTGAATCCGCTTCAGCTCTTCGGGTGTAAAAATGGGCGAACCATACTTACGTTCGTCCATTTCCTGCGGATGCCTGATGGGGATTTCTTCCCGGATCCAGTACAGCCATTCCGGGTGCTCTTTCACCCAATCGGAGTCCTTCGCCGCGGTGCGGAACACGAACTCCACCACGACCCGGAGACCGAGCCGGTGTGCCGCTTCGACGAATGCCTTGAATTCGGTTTTCACGTCAAGGCCGAGTGCAGGTTCGCTGAGGTTCTCGTCCAGCTCGTAGGGATTCCGGATGGCATACGGCGATCCGAGGGATCCTTTGTTCCCATCATGCCCGATCGCGGTAATGGGGAGGAGATGGACCGTATTGACACCGAGACGCTTCACATACGGCAGCATCGCGATCGCCTTGAGAAACGTCCCCGTTTCGCGAAGACCCTCAGGATTGAGTGGGAGGTCGAGAACGCCGTTCCCGTCATGGTCGAACGCTGCGGTAGTCCGCACAAACATGTTGTAGATGACCGCATCCCTTGTCCATTCTCCGCCGGAGGGTTTCGATCTGCGGGGCGGCACGGAGCGCTTGATCCTGCTCACGACATCAAGGTAGTAGGAGAACGGCTGGACCTTCGCGGACTTTCCTCCGCCGGCCGCGGAAACCCACAGGCCAGGAATCCGATAGTGATATTTTCTCTTTCGTGTTTCGCGCACTTTCCTCCTGAGTGCTTCCTGGAGCAGACCCAGCGCGCGCTTCGACCGATACGTTTTCATAAGTTTGCTATTTCCCGAAAATGTCTCTCACGATCAGTGGATCGGACCCTTCGGTCACAGCAAGGGATCGGTTCCTCGACGGGAATTCTTCCCCTGGAACCCACGCTCCCTGCGGTCCGCTGTTGGTGTATTTGTAGTACAGCACGGTCCCGACCGGAATGGCCACGGAAAGCGTCCAGATCCCGTCCCCCGCGCTCCGGTCTCCGGCTTTCCCGTCATCCCGCATCGCGATGTTGTTTGGCGTCCAGTTTCCGAGAGGCTCCTCGCTTCCGGCGATGAAAATCGACCGCGGTACCTGTTCGGACCGTGCGTCGCATTCGAAGACTACCCTGCGCACCGTGGATTTGCTCTGCGCCATGGTCCCCCCCGCCGCACGCGCGGTGTCGGCAAGAAGGATCGGCTCGAACTTCCGCCTCGGAAGATCGGCTCCCGCCTGCCGCGCGAAGGCGTAAACATTGCGCAGATGGGTCAGGAAGGCAATGTCAAACGGGCGGTCTCCGCCGGGGGCACTCTGATCGTTGCCGTACCACCAGAACCAGTCGGAACCTTCGGCGGCATACATCGATTCCCAGGCCCGATAGGCATACCAGGCCTTTGTCCCTTTGCGCGGCGGATCGGCCGCCGGATCGGGGCGGGCAATTCCCGACGCTGCGAGATCCTGGCGGGTCGTGCGAAGATACTCCCACGCCCTGTTTTCCTCCGTCTCTCCAATCCAGGTATCAAAATTCCCGTTGATCCACGACCCCGGCCAGAGCCACTCCATCGCAGGCTGGTCGTTGACCGGATGCGGTGTGATTCCCCGCGCAAGGTTTCCGTGGAGGTATTCGGCCATCGTCGTCGTCACGACCCGCCCGTCACGGTAGAGCCTCGCAAGCTTCCGATACAGGGCGTGCAGGAATTCCTTCCCGTCGTTGTCTTTCCGGTACCACTCCCAGGCGTTCTCGCCATCAAGGATCACCGTAACGAGAACATCCTTTTCGTCCTTCCCCGGAGCGAGGTCGAGGATTGCCCGGACAAAATCTTCGGCGGCTTCCTCACCGGTGTACTCCTGGTATTTGAAGCCGATCCGGTCGGACAACTCGGTGTCACGGAAGACAAGGGAAATCGGCTGCTCGCCGGCCGGGAACTGATACACGGTGCTGTTCGGTTGCCCGGGGGGGCGCGACCGCGCGAGCACCTTCACATCGCTGGCTGTCCAGAGAACCCCGTTCTTCCTGAGAATTGGCAGGATGGCCTGTGCCACCGAACCTTCCCCCGGCCACATCCCCGTCGGCGGCACACCGAAAATGGCAGTATAGAACTTAACCGCCTTTGCCACCTGTGCATCCGCGTCCTCCGGATAGGAGAACCGCGACGGCAGGGAATCCCCCGGCTGAGAGGTTTTTGCAATATCAGAATCATAAATAAGCGGCAGAATAGGGTGGTAGTACGGCGTTGTGATGATGTCGATCTGCCCCCGCCCTGTCCCGGGATCGTAGCGGAGGTTCCTGTGCGCTGCGACGACGTTCGCCATGACCTTGTATGCCTCGACGACCATCCTCCGGCAATCAAGCTCAGAGATCTGTTTCCGGAGCCGGTACGTTCCGTCTGCTCCCCGATCGACATAGTCGCTCAGGTTGCACACCGAACCGTCCTCAAGCGCCACAGGTCCTGCCAGAAAATCCGGGTCGAACATACTGAGGTAGAACCAGAACTTGATCTCGCGCAATTCCTGAATGGAGTAGAGGCGATCCCCCGCGCGGCCTCTTTGCGGGAGCCTCGCCCGGAGCGCCAGGTATTCGGGAAAGCGATTGATCATCACCTCGCTGATGCTGAAGCAATTCCAGGGATTTCTGTAGAGGAGATTTTTCTCGATCGTGCCAAACCGCTCTGCGGGCATCAGCGCAAGGTCGATCCATGGATCCGTCTTTCCCTTCCACCGGGCAAGGAACTTCCCGGCCTGAATTGCTGTTCGACGAACGTTCACAAAAGGACGAAGGCGCGCCACATAGTACTCCTGGAGCTGAAGCAGGAGCGACGACGTGAGGTTGATGGTGCAATGGACGTCAGGGTACTGCCGCAACATCGCCGCCATGTCGTAATAATCCTTCGTCGCATGCGTCCGCACCCAGGGACCCGTCAGCTGGTCTGTTTCCGGATTCACATAGAGCGGCTGA
>Ga0326726_10001652_pt1 | contig 20743 bp, 24 predicted proteins | sample MHFenrmetagenome_2_FD_207603 | JGI IMG/M metagenome (GOLD analysis project Ga0326726, IMG submission 207603) | Lab enriched peat soil microbial communities from Michigan Hollow, Ithaca, NY, United States - MHF15MN | ecosystem: Environmental > Terrestrial > Soil > Wetlands > Peat | place: USA... | reverse complement strand
GTTCGGCATCGAGCGCGGCGACGATCGCCGCAACCTCGAGGCCTTGCGCGGCGGCGCTCCGCCAGCCGGGCGCGGAACCCGCATGCTGTTCGAGCTTGGCCTGCAGTTCGGCCAGGATGGTCGAACCGCCGACAGGCGCGTGGGTCGTCGTCTTCATGTCGCTCTGCGTGCCGGGCCGCCGGGAATGCCGTTATCATAACCTCCATGCTGCGCATTCTTGGCCTGGATCCCGGATCGCGCGTCACCGGTTACGGTGTCGTGGACGTCGGGCAATCCGGTGTCCGCTACGTCGCCAGCGGCTGCATCCGCGTCGGCGAAGGCGCGATGGCCGAGAGGCTGCTCGAGATCCAGCGGAGCGTCACCGAACTGGTGGACACCTATGCGCCGGGCGAGGTCGCCATCGAGCGCGTCTTCATGCACCGCAATCCGGACAGCGCGCTCAAGCTCGGCCAGGCGCGCGGGGCGGCCTTGTGCGGTGCCTGCCATTCGGGCGCCGAAGTGTTCGAATATGCGCCGCGCGCGATCAAGCTGACGATCACCGGGACCGGTGCGGCCGAGAAGAAGCAGGTGCAGCACATGATCAAGGCCCTGCTGGCGGTCGAGGGCCGCATGGGAGCGGACGCCGCCGATGCGCTCGCGATCGCGCTGTGCCATGCCCAGCATCGCAGCGGGCGGCTGAATGGCCGGCGGAGCAGTACGCGATGATCGGCTACCTTCGCGGCCGCCTGGTCCGCAAGCAGCCGCCGGCGCTCCTGATCGACGTCGGTGGCGTCGGCTACGAGCTCGAGGCACCGATGTCCACGTTCTACCGGCTGCCGGAGCTCGGCAGCGAAATCCAGCTGCACACGCACCTCGTGGTGCGCGAGGACGCGCACCTGCTGTACGGCTTCGCGACCGAGGACGAGCGGCGCCTGTTCCGCGACCTGCTGCGGGTATCGGGCGTCGGGCCGAAAATCGGGCTCGCGCTCCTGTCGGGCATTACCGTCGAGACCTTCCTCGCCTGCGTCGAGGCCCAGGACATCGACGCGCTGACGCGCATACCCGGCATCGGCCGCAAGATCGCCGAGCGACTGCTGGTCGAGATGCGGGATCGCATCCGGGCGCTGGGCCAGATGCCCTCCGCCCAGCAGCGCCCGGGCGGCGGGGGTGCGCAGGCCGAGGCCTATGCGGCGCTGGTGGCGCTCGGCTACCGTCCGGTGGAGGTGACACGGCTCCTCAAGTCCGTCGACAATGAAGGCGCCGGGACCGAGGAACTCATTCGCCGCGCCCTGCAGGCGGCCGCCAGGTAAGGCGTGCACCCATGATCGAAAAGGACCGCGTCGTCGCAGCCCTGCCCACGCGTGAGGACGAGGCGCTGGAACGCACGGTACGGCCGCGGCAGATGGCCGAGTTCGTCGGCCAGGCCCCGGTCAAGGAGCAGATGAGCATTTTCATCGAGGCGGCGCGGCGGCGCGGCGAGGCGCTGGATCACGTGCTGATCTTCGGGCCGCCCGGCCTTGGCAAGACGACGCTCGCGCACATCGTGGCGAACGAACTCGGCGTCGGCCTGCGCCAGACCTCGGGCCCGGTGCTCGAGCGCCCGGGCGACCTGGCCGCGATCCTGACGAACCTGCAGCCGCGCGACGTGCTGTTCGTGGATGAAATCCACCGCCTGAGCCCGATCGTCGAGGAAATCCTCTATCCGGCGATGGAGGACTACCAGCTGGACATCATGATCGGCGAGGGCCCGGCCGCGAGATCCATCAAGCTCGACCTGCCGCCATTCACGCTGGTCGGCGCGACCACGCGCGCGGGGCTCCTGACCTCGCCGCTGCGCGACCGGTTCGGGATCGTGCAACGGCTGGATTTCTACTCGGAGGACGAGCTCCGCCAGATTGTGTTGCGCGCCGCGCGCATCCTCGAACTCGGCATCGATGCCGGGGGCGCGGTCGCGCTCTCCGAACGTTCGCGCGGCACGCCGCGCATCGCGAACCGGCTGCTGCGCCGGGTACGCGACTACGCCGAGGTCCGCGCGGCCGGCCACATCGACCAGGCGGTCGCTGCCGCCGCGCTCGACATGCTGGAGGTCGACCGCCAGGGCCTCGACATCCTCGACCGCAGGCTGCTGATGGTCATCATCGAGAAATTCGACGGCGGGCCGGTCGGCATCGACAGCCTGTCGGCGGCGCTCGGCGAGGAACGCGACACGCTGGAGGACGTTGTCGAGCCCTACCTGATCCAGCAGGGCTATTTGATGCGCACCGCGCGCGGCCGCGTCGCAAGCCGCAATGCCTGGCGTCATTTCGGGCTCGAACCGCCGGCGGCCGATGCGGCGGGCGGCAACCTGCCGCTGTTCCGGGAGTAGCGGGGCGCGTGGAGGCATTCACGATCCCCGTGCGTGTCTACTGGGAAGACACGGATGCCGGCGGCCTCGTCTATCACGTGAGTTACCTGCGGTTCATGGAGCGCGCCCGCACCGACTGGCTGCGCGCGCTCGGCATCGAGCAGGCATCGCTGATCCGCGACGAACGCCTGCAATTTGTCGTGGTCGAAGCGAACATCCGTTACCATCAGCCGGCGCGCTTCGACGATCAGTTGCAGGTTTCGGTCCGGGTGACTGAAAGGCGCCGTGCCTCGATGATGATGGCGCAGGAAATCCGCCGCGGACCCTCGCCCGGCGAACTTCTGGTCAGCGCGACGATCCGGGCCGCATGCCTGGATTCGGATAGCCTGAAGCCGAGGCCGCTGCCGGCGTCGTTGCTGCCCTAACCACAGGAAATCCCGGCGTTGAACGATCAACACTCGATATTGCAGCTGGTGCTGAACGCCGGCCCGATCGTGAAGTTCGTGCTTGCGCTGCTGCTCGGCGCCTCGCTCGTGTCCTGGACCATCATCTTCCGCAAGCGCCGGTTGCTGCGCGAGGCGCAGTTCGAGGCCAACCGGTTCGAGGGCGCGTTCTGGTCCGGCGGTGACCTCGGCAAGCTCTACCGCGCAATCGAGGCGCGCGGCGGCACGGCGCTCGGCATGGAAGGGATCTTTGAAGCGGGCTTCGGTGAATTCACGCGGCTGCGGACGCAGCCGGGCTTGACGCCGGACCAGGTGCTCGAAGGCGTGCGGCGCGCGATGCGCGTCGGCCAGCTGCGCGAGATCGACCGGCTCGAGGAAAGTCTCGCGACGCTCGCGACCGTCGGTTCCACCAGTCCCTATGTCGGCTTGTTCGGCACGGTCTGGGGGATCATGGGCGCGTTCCAGGGTCTCGGAAACGTGCAACAGGCAACCCTTGCGCTGGTCGCGCCGGGGATCGCAGAGGCGCTGATCGCGACGGCCATGGGCCTCTTTGCGGCGATACCGGCGGTGGTCGCGTACAACCGCTACGCCGACAAGGTCAATCGCCTGGAACTCCGCTATGACACGTTCATGGAGGAGTTCTCGACGCTGCTGCAGCGCCACGCCGCTGCGCGGAGCGCCTGAGATGGCCGCCAACCCGCGCCGGCGCAAGCTGATGGGCGAGATCAACGTCGTCCCGTACATCGACGTGATGCTGGTGCTCCTGATCATCTTCATGATCACGGCGCCGCTCTTGACCCAGGGCGTGCAGGTCGAGCTCCCCGATGCCAACGCCAGGCCGCTGGATCCCGATCTCTTGAAGGACCACGAGCCGCTGGTGCTGTCGGTGGATCGCGACGGCCGCTATTACCTCAATGTCGGCAAGAACGAAGATGCTGCGATCGGGACGGACGAGGTCGCGCGCCGGGCGTCCGCCGTGCTCGGCCGCGATGCGGCAACACCGGTGCTGGTGAAGGCGGACGAACGGGTGCCATACGGTCGCGTCGTGCAGGGCATGGCGCTGCTGCAGCAGGCGGGCGCGAAGAAGATCGGCTTCCTGACGGACCCCAAGGCCGTGCGTGCACTCGAGGAACTCGAGCGAAGACGATGAGTGCAGCCGTCAGGCCGGTGGTCGCGCCAATCGGCTGGTCCGTTGCGCTGCACGCGGCGATCGCGGGCCTGCTGCTGTTCGGCCTGGTGCTGCCGCATTCCGAGCCGCCGCCGGAAACGATGCAGATCGAGGCCGCGATCGTCAACCAGGCCGTCATCGATGCGGCGGCGAACCTGCGACAGGAGGACGATCGCAAGCAGCAAAGGCAGGCGGAACTCGAGCGCAAGGAACAACAGCGCGTCGAGCAGGCGGAGGCAGAGCGGCAGCAGGAGGAGCAACAGCGCCTCGAAGACGAGCGGGCCGAGCAGCAGAAGGCGCTCGCGGCAGCCGAGGCCAGCCGCAAGGCGGAGGCGGACGCGAAACGCAAGGCCGACGAAGACGCGCGGGCCAGGGCCGCGGCAGAGCAGAAAAGGAAGGCCGAGGATGCGCGACTGAAGGCGGAGCGCGAGACCGAACTGCGCGCGCGCCTCGCCGAAGAGGAGGAACGAACCGGTGCGGCCTTCACAAGCCTGAAAGCGCAGTACGTGGCGATGATCCAGGCTCATGTCGAAAGGCAATGGTTCAAGCCGCCGGGCACGCCCGCAGGGGCCACCTGCACGGCATTCGTGACGCAGATCCCGGGCGGCGAAGTCGTCGGTGTGCGGTTCGGCGCCTGTACCGGGGGCGAGGCTTACCGCGGGTCGATTGAGAATGCAATCCGGAATGCGTCGCCTTTGCCGCCGCCGCCGCAACCGGACGTCTTCGATCGGGAAGTGACACTGAAATTCGGACCAGGGGATTGATGATGCCGATGATTCGCCGCGCAATAGCCGTGTTCCTGCTGGCGATGCTGCAGGCGTCGCCGGCTTCGGCAGAACTTACCGTGCAGATCCTGCGCGGGATGGCCGAGACCGTGCCGATCGCGATCGTGCCCTTCGGCTGGGAGCCGGATGGCGCCGCCACCTGGGACGTGGCGGCCACGGTCCAGGCGGATCTCGAGCGCAGCGGGCGGTTCCGCGCGCTGCCGCGCAGCCAGATGATCGAGTTCCCGCACCAGGCGGACGCGGTCGATGCAACCGACTGGCGCATGCTCAAGGTGGACTATGTCGTCGTCGGCCGCCTGGTTCCGTTGCCGGATGGCCGCTTCGAGCTGCGTTACGAGCTGATCCAGGTGGCAACCGGCGAGCGCCTGCTGGGTACCGCATTGCCGGCGGACCAGGGCGCACTCCTGCCCGCGAGTCATCGCGTCGCCGACGCGATCTACGAACGCATCCTCGGCGTGCGCGGTGCTTTCGCGACCCGCATCGCCTACGTGGCCGTTGCCGGACCGTCCACGGCGCGCAGCTATCGCCTGATCGTCGCCGACGCCGACGGCGCCAACGAGCGCGTCGTGTTCAATTCGCCGGAGCCGATCATGTCTCCTGCCTGGTCGCAGGACGGACGATCGATCGCCTACGTTTCCTTCCACAGCGGCCTGCCGGCAATCTATGTGCAGACGCTCAAGACGGGCGAGCAGGTGCGGGTGTCGGCTCGTTCGGGGATCAACAGCGCGCCGGCCTGGTCGCCGGATGGCGGCCAGCTCGCCGTCGCCCTGTCGCGCCGCGATGGCAACGTCGACATCTATCTGCTTTCCCTGGCGACCCAGGAACTGCGCCGCCTGACCGACGACCCTTCGATTGACACCGAACCGGCCTGGTCGCCCGACGGTCGGTCGCTCTTCTTCACGTCGGACCGTTCCGGCGCGCCGCAGGTCTATCAAGTGGGACTCGGGAGCGATGACCGGCCGCGCAGGATCACCTTCGAGGGCAGCTACAACGCTCGGCCGCGGGTTTCTCCGGATGGGCGCGAGCTGGCAGTCGTGACCCTCGACCGCGGCTCCTACCGGATCGCAGCCGTGAACCTGGCGCAAGGCAGCATGCGCATCCTCAGCAATGGAAGCCTGGACGAATCGCCGTGCTTCGCACCGAATGGAGCCGATATCATCTATGCAACCCGTGAAGGCGGCCGCGGCGTCCTGGCCCTGGTGTCGATCGACGGCCGGATCCAGCAACGTCTGGCGGCGAGCGCCGGTGAGGTCCGGGAACCTGCCTGGTCGCCGTTTCTCTATTGAGCATGCGCGCTGCGCAGCGGCATGATCTGATGGAAGGATGAACAGAGGAGATTCAACGATGCGCTGGATGCCCATACTGGTGATTGCCGCCGGCAGCCTGATGCTCGCCGGTTGCCCGAAGAAGCCGACGACGGTGCCAGAGGCGCCGCCGGAAAGCGCCGTGCCGCAGCAGGGTGGCGCGAGCGGCGCCGGGAGCGACAGCCAGGTGGGGCAGGGCCGCGAGCTGCCGGACGCGGGCGCAGCGGCCAGCGCGACCAGCCCACCTGCCGGGGTCGCGACGGTCATCTACTTCGACTTCGACCGCAGCGAGATCCGCCCGGAGTATGCAAGCGTCATCAGCGCCCATGCGAAGCACATGGCGGCATTCGGCGCGGCCCGCGTGCGGCTCGAGGGCCACACCGACGAACGCGGCTCGCGCGAATACAACATCGCGCTCGGCGAACGGCGCGCCCAGGCCGTGCGGCGTGCCCTGATGCTGCAGGGCGCGGGCGACGGCCAGCTGACCACCGTCAGCTACGGTGAGGAACGCCCGGCGGCCGAGGGCAGCGACGAATCCGCCTATGAGAAGAACCGGCGCGTCGAAATCGTCTACGGCCACTGAGCGCATGCGCGTTGCCTGCATCTCTGCCGTCATGATGGCCGCACTGGCGGCCACGGCGGCGGATGCACAATCGCAGGGCGAGCGCATCGGCTCGCTGGAGCAGCGCATGGGCGCGGTCGAGCAGAAGCTCGACAACCAGGGCCTGCTGGAGATGGCGCGCCAGCTCGATGCGCTCGACGCCGAGTTGCGGCAGCTGCGCGGCGAGATCGAGAGCCTGCAGCACGACCTGGATGCCGCGCGCCGCCAGCAGCGCGACCAGTACGTCGATCTCGACACACGCCTGCGGGCTGCCGAGGCGGCGCTCGCCGCCGCGCAGGCCTCGGTGCCTCCTGCAGGGCCCGATGCCGAGTACCAGGCGGCCTTCAACCAGCTCAAGGAAGGCCATTACGACGAGGCGGCCGCCGCATTCACGAAATTCCTCGCGGATCACCACGACCACGAGCTGGCGTCGAACGCCCAGTACTGGCTCGGCGAGGTCTACTACGTCAAGCGCGACTATCCGGCTGCCTTGTCGGCTTTTGAAGGCGTGCTGAGCGGCTTCCAGGGCGCCCGCAAGTCACCGGACGCGCTGCTGAAGGCCGGCTATTGCCACTACGAACTCGGGCACTTCGACCTTGCACGCACGGCCCTGACGCGCGTCACGAAGGACTTCCCGGATTCCTCCGCCGCCGTCGAGGCCGCGGATCGCCTGAAGCGCATGGCAGCCGAGGGGCGCTGAGGAGCCGTGATGCAGGCCCAGGCGGCTGCTGCGCCACCCGCTCCGGTCACGACGGCGGCGCGCCTGCGCATCACCGAGACTTTTTATTCCCTGCAGGGGGAGGCGGACTCCGTCGGCTGGCCGACCTTCTTCATCCGCCTGACCGGTTGCCCGCTGCGCTGCCATTACTGCGACACCGCCTACGCGTTTGAAGGCGGCGAGTGGCGCGATCTCGCGGCGCTGGTGAGCGAGGCCAGCGCCTCGGGCGCGCGGCATGCCTGCGTGACCGGCGGCGAGCCCCTTTCACAGAAACACTGCCTTACGCTGTTGGCGCAACTCTGCGACGCGGGATTGCAGGTGTCGCTCGAGACGAGCGGCGCGATCGACGCCAGCGCCGTCGATCCCCGCGTCGTGCGCGTCATCGACATCAAGACACCTGGCTCGGGCGAATCGCACCGCAATCTCGACTTGGAATGCCAGCGGCTGCGCAACAGCGACCTGCTGAAGTTCGTGATTTGCGGTCGCGAGGATTACGAGTGGAGCCGCGACCTCGTCCGATCGCAACGGCTCGACTCGAAATGCGCCGTGCTGTTCTCGCCGAGCTGGTTGCAGTTGCCGGCAGCACAGCTCGCCGACTGGATCCTGGCCGACCGGCTGCCGGTGCGGTTCCAGGTCCAGCTGCACAAGGTCCTGTGGGGTGACGTCCCTGGGCGCTGAAGCGGAACGCGGCGCAGGCTCGCCCGCAGTCGTGCTCGTCTCCGGTGGCCTCGACTCCGCGACCGTGCTCGCCGTGGCGCGCGAGCGCGGCCACCGCTGCCATTCCCTCAGCTTCGACTACGGCCAGCGGCATCGCGTGGAGCTCGAGGCCGCGGCACAGGTGGCAGCGACGCTGGGCGCAGTTGAGCACCGCGTGCTCGCACTTCCGCTCGGCCAGCTGGGCGGATCGGCGCTGACCGATCGCCGCATCGAGGTCCCGCAACAGCCGGGTACCGGCATACCGGTCACCTACGTGCCCGCGCGCAATACCGTGTTCCTGGCCTGCGCGCTCGCATATGCCGAAGTGCTCGGCGCGCGCGACATCTACATCGGCGTCAACGCGGTCGATTACTCCGGCTACCCCGATTGCCGTCCCGAGTTCATTACGGCATTCGAGCGCGTCGCAAACCTGGCGACGAAGGCGGGCGTGGAGGGCGCCGGGATCCGCATCCATGCACCGCTGATCGAGATGACAAAGGCGGAAATCATCCGGCGCGGAGTCGCGCTCGGCGTGGATTACTCGGTCACGGTGTCCTGCTACAAGCCGGACATCGATGCCCGGGCCTGTGGCCGCTGCGATTCCTGCCGCCTGCGGCGCGCAGCATTCGAGCAGGCCGGCGTCGCAGACCCGACCCGCTACAGGTGAACGGGGCAGGTCGCTCCTGTATCATTCGCGCCGCCTGCGCGGGGCCGTTAGCTCAGTGGTAGAGCATCTGGCTTTTAACCAGTTGGTCGATGGTTCGATCCCATCACGGCCCACCACGCCCTTCCTGCCGCGCATTGCGAACACGGGAACTTCACGCGGCGATTTCTGTCACGGGTAGGCGCGTGGCCGAAATATCCGAGCTTCGGCCGACTGACGGATACCGGAGGTCCCTCCTGCGCCTCGCCGCTGCAAGCCTTCTGCTGGTCCTGTGCCTCACGGGTTGTGCTGCCCTGCCCGGCGCTCGCCGCTGGGGTGAGGACGCGACGATTTCCCCCGGCTGGGAACGCGTGCGCGCGGCGGCAGTGAATGCCGCCCGCGATCCCTGGGTGTGGGCGCCGCTCGCCGGCGCCGCCGGTCTGCAGATCGGCAGCTGGGACCGGAAGATCTCGGACTGGGCGATACGCGAGACGCCGGTATTCGGCTCCCCGCAAAATGCCGCGACCTGGAGCGATGACCTGCGCAATGCGGCGATACTCACGGATACCGTAACGACGCTGCTCGCGCCGAGTGGCGACGATGCCCGGACCTGGTTCGTCAACAAGGTCGAGGGTTATGCGGTGGACCTCGCCGCCGTCGGCGCGGCCAACGGAGTCACGGACGTGCTGAAAGTGAACGTGGGGCGAATGCGCCCCTCGATGACGAACACCGAAAGCTTTCCCTCCGGTCATACGACCTCTGCTGCGACCTCTGATCGCCTGGCAGCGCGCAATCTCGCGTATTTCGACTTGAGCGCCGTTACGCGCCAGAGGCTCACCTACGGGCTGGATGCCTTGACCATCGCCACGGCCTGGGCACGCGTCGAGGCCGGTGCCCATTATCCGGCGGATACGCTCGTCGGCATGGCCATCGGCAATTTCAGCGCCAATTTCTTCAGGGATGCGTTTTTCGATCCGGCGGGCGACGGCCGGCAGGACCTCGCGGTCGTTCCGACCGACGGCGGACTCATGCTGCGCTACAGCATCGCATTCTGAGGCGCCGGTCAGCCACCCGTCGCGCGGCGTACGGCATCCAGGAATTGCATGTCCAGCCTCGCGCCCACCTGCTCGGTGCGCGCCAGCAAACGGCCATCAGCATCCAGCAGGATAAGGGCCGTCGTGTGGTTGAAGTCCCCGTCGGCCAGCACGCGATAACGGATGTCGAGCAGTGCGGCGAACGCGCGCACGTCTGCGGCAGACGGACTGAGCAGCGACCAGCGCAGGGGATCGAGATGGCGCGCCTCGAGCACGCCCCTCAGCGCCTTTGGCGTGTCGCGCACCGGGTCGATGCTGATCAGGACGAAGCCAAGACGCTGCAGCTGGGCCGGGGTGAGACTTCGCTCGATGGCCTTGTCGCTGTCGATGATCAGCGGGCAGATGAACTGGCAGGAAGTGTAGAACATCGATACGACGCGCGGCTTGCCGCGGTAGCTCGCCCAGTCATGCGCAACGCCGTCCTGGTCGGTGAGCTGGGCCGCCAGTTGATAGACGGAGTCGGGCGGCAATGGCGCCGCGGCTGCCGGATCGGCGGTGGACGTCGCACTGGATGACAATGACGCGGCCAGCACGAACGCCGCGATGCCGATGATTCTGGTCACGGTGTGTCCCTCGCACAGCGGAATCCGAGATTGGTGGTGACGTCGGCCGCCGCGAGTGAGGACAGCATCGCGACGCGCATCAGCACGGCGTAATTCTCGCTGTCGGCCGTCGACAGGGCGCCGGCACCGCAGAACTTGGCCCGATCGGCGCTGCCTTGTTCGCGGTTGTCGGCCGAGACGAGTATGGCGGAGGAATCCTCGACCCATTCCCAGATCAGGCCATGCATGTCCTGGACCCCATAGGCATTTGGGGCCTGCAGGCCGACGCCCGGCAGCGCTCTGTTGGACGGCCGCGAGTACCAGTCGAGGATCCGTTCGCGCCAGGCGGCATCCTTGCGCGCATCGCGGCGGGTCTCGTCGGCCGCGGCGACGTACTCCCATTCGGACCAGCTGGGAAGCCGCGCGCCCTGCGCGTTGCAGTAAGCGTGGGCGGCAAACCAGCTGATCCAGGTCACCGGCTGCTGCGGCAGCGCAGCCGGACCGAGTTCATCGGGGCCCGACCATTGCGACAGGTAGCGTGACTCGGCGAACACCGAAGGCACGCGGTCGCGGCGCCATGCCGCGTGGCTGCGGACGAACGCCAGGAACTGTGCATTCGTGACCGGCGTCCGCATCAACTCGAATGGCGCCACGCGGACGCCGTCCTTGGCATCCTCGTACTTCAGGGCGGACTGGAAGACACCGCCGGGCACCGCGACGTACTCGTCTCCGGCAAGCGCCGCCCCGAGCGGCAGCGCCACGAGAGCGAGTACGGTGACCAGTCGCAGCGTCACCGGCTACTCCTTCGTCACCGGGCCGGCCGAGAGCTTGCGGATCGCCGCGGCTTCCTGCTTGTTGAGGTGGCCGCCGGGATTGCCCCAGCTGTTCAGCACGTAGGTCGCGATGTTCGCGATTTCGTCGTCGTTCAGCTGGCTCATCGGCGGCATGATCGAGTTGTAGTCGTTGCCGCTCACGGTGATCCTGCCCTGCACGCCGCGCAGCATCGCATTCGGAAGGATCTTCGGATTCCTGGCGATCCAGCTGGACTTCGCGAGCGGCGGGAACACGCCTTCGAGTCCCTGGCCGTTCGGCTGGTGGCAGGTCGAGCAGGTTCCGGCGAACAGCGCACGGCCGGCGTCGATCTGCTGGGCGACGGTCAGTTGTCCGGACTTTGCAGCCGCGGCGGCAGTCGCGACGGCCGCGAGGTTGGGTTGCGAGCGATCGCCGAGATACATCTCATCGACTTCCTTGCCGGAATAGATCGTCTTGTCTTCCGGGCCATCCGCCTTCAGGATCGCGAGCGCACCCTTGTTGAACGCCCGGAAAATGCTGTGATCGACCAGGATGTAGCTGCCCGGCACCTGGATCTGGAATTCCATCATCGCGGCGCCGCCGGCGGGAATCAGGGTCGTCTGGACATTCTCCTGGAAGTTTGCGCCGCCCTCGAACCATACCCTGTCGAAGATCTCGCCGATCACGTGGAAGCTGGACACGAGGTTGGGGCCGCCATTGCCGACGAATAGCCGGACTGTCTCGTGCGTTTTCGCAGTCAGTGCCTTGTCGCCGGTCAGGGAGCCTTCCGCGCCATTGAAGAGCACGTAGGTCGGCCGCTCGTCGATCGCCTTTTCCATATCGAAGGGCTGATGCCCCTTTTCGCGATAGCGGCCGGTCGTGTAGAAGTCACCCTGCATCACGTAGTACTCGCGATCCACTTTCGGCAGGCCGCCAGGCGGCTCGACGAGGATCAGCCCGTACATGCCATTGGCCACGTGCATGCCGACCGGCGCCGTCGCGCAGTGATACACGTAGAGGCCGGCATTCAGCGCCTTGAATGTGAACTGCGATTGATGGCCGGGCGCCGTGAAGCTCGAGGCCGCGCCGCCACCGGGCCCGGTGACGCCATGCAGGTCGATGTTGTGCGGCATCTTGTTGTCGGGCGAGTTCATCAGGTGGAATTCGACCGTATCGCCCTGGCGCACGCGGATGAAGCTGCCGGGCACCGTGCCGCCGAAAGTCCAGAACGTGTATGTCACGCCCTCGGAGATCGGCAGTTCCTTCTCGATGACCTGGAGTTCGACGATGACCTTTGCGGGCGCGCTCCGGCCGGTGGCAGGCGGCACGTTGGGCGGAGAAGTCAGAATCGCCTTGACGGGTTCGCCCTGCGGCGGCCCGAAATCGCCTGGCACCCTGGCGCCTGAATTGCCGGAGGACGATGCCGCGCCTTCAGCGGCGGGCGGAGCGCCCCGGCTGCAAGCGGCGGCCAGCAGGATCGCAAGGACCATGCACAAGTGCCGGATTTTCATCGAGAACTCCAGGGTGAATCTCAGGCCAATTCTCTCAACTGGCCCCGGAATTCTCGCTGATCTGGATCAAGTCGAATTCAGGCCCCGAACAATGGCTTCAGGAGGCCCAGCGGATGGTGGAAGCGGGCAATCGAAAGCATGTAGCCGTAGGTCAGCAATGCGGCCAGGAAGAATGCCAGGCGCAGGCGCCGCGTCGGGGCACGCTTCAAGGCGAGCGTGCCGCAGACGATGTACACGACGAGCAGCACGAGCTTTGCCGCAAGCCAGCCATTGGCATAGGCCCCGGAAGGGAGGATCGTCAGCAGCATCACCGCACTGGCGAGCAAAGCCGTGTCGATCGTGTAGCTGAGGTAGCGCAGCGTCGGGCGCAGCGCCAGATCCTGGCGCCCCAGCTGCACCATCAAGCCGCGCAGAAAGAACAGCGCGCCACTCGCCAGCACGGCTGCCACATGGGCGAGCTTCAGCTGCAGGTAGTATCCGTTCATCGGAACACCGGACGGTTCATCGGCGGCTCAGCCACGCAGTATCGAGGAGGCAAGCTCCTCGATGCGCGGCTGATCGACGAACTCGAGCTCGCGCCGATCGACGCGGATCATGCCATCGTCCTGGAATCGCCGCAGCACGCGACTGACAGTCTCCGGCGCGAGGCGCAGGTAATTGGCAATGTCGGTGCGCGCCATGGTCAGGCTGAAACGGGTCGGCGAGAAGCCGTGCCCGGCCAGGCGCCGCGACATCCCGATCAGGAATGCCGCCATGCGCTCATCGGCGGAATGATCCCCGGCGAGCAGCGCGGCGCTGCCGATATCGCGGCTCAGCAGCCGGAACAGCTGCTTCTGCAGGCCTGGCACATGCGTTGCCAGCAGCGCGATCCTCGGGAAGGAGAAGCGGCACAGCATCACCTGGTCGAGCGCGATGGCGTTGCAGGGATATTGCTCCGCCGCGATCGCATTGAGGCCGATCACTTCGCCTGGCAGGTGAAAGCCAAGCACATGCTCGCGGCCGTCGCGGTCCACCACATAGGTCTTCACGGTGCCGGCGCGGACTGCCGCGATCGAATCGAAAGGGTCTCCCTCGCGGAAGAGGTGCGTTCCTGGATCGAGGGGACCCGCATGTTCCACCAGGATGTGCAGGTCCATCAGGGCGCTCTTGTCCATGCCCTCGTCCAGGCAGGCCTGCGAAAACGCGCAAGTGGAACAAAAGCGCAGGGCGTCGCCGTCATTGGCGAGCGTGCGCTCATCCAGCTGCGGAAATGTCGCGCGATTCACGGCCGCTGATCCGTTTCCTGCAGCGCCCTCGCCAGGAAGCTGCGGATCGCGGGCTCGGCGTCGGCGGCAGGCATCAGCTTCTGCTGCTCCATCAGGCGGGCCATGTCGCGGATCGTGCGTTCGCCGTCGATCATCGCGAGCAGGAATGCATAGACCCGCGTCGAGAGCGACTGCGCGCGGAACTGGGGCAGGGCCGGCACCGGGAGATCGCCCTCGCGCAGCCAGTCCGGCATCGCACGGCCGGGCGGCGGTGCCTCGGCGTCGCATTCCTTGTGCGCGGCCAGCGTGATCACCGTTTCCAGGCGGGCATGCCGGCTGGAAGGCGAGGCGAGGTAGGGTATCTGGGTCTCGCGCGCGGATGGGCGCATGAATCCGGCCGCCGGCAGGGCCTCCAGCAGTTCTTCCAGCGAAAGCGCGTTTGCCGGTGCGCCGCCCGCGAATGCCAGCGAGCCGTGGTTGATCCAGAGACCTCCCGGAGCGAGCAGCCGATTGATCCGCCGCAGCAGTCTTGCGGCCGGTTCACCGGCCACGTCGATGAACCAGGGCGTCAGCACGAGATCAAAGCGGCCCGGCTGAAACGGCGGCGCTGAGGCATCGGCCAGCAGCAGCTCGAGTCCCGGCGGCGCGGCGCCGGGCGACGCCAGGCGCCGCAGCACGGCGTGATCGGCAATGGTCCGCGGCGCAATCGGGAATTCGTGGAGTTCGAGCGACTTGCCCGCGAGTATCCGGCTGGCTGCCAGCACAAACAGCGGATTGAAATCGAGCGCCACGGTCATGCCCGGCCGTAACGTACAGTGCAGGTCATAGGCCAGCCGCCCGGCGCCTGCTCCGAGCACGAGGATACGTTGCGGCCCGGCGCCCGCGGAAAGCGCATCCATCACTGCCGCGAGTCCCGCCGCGTTCTCCGCATCCCCCCAGCACCAGTCGCGATGCAGATTCGTGTAGTAGCTCGAGAGTCCCTGGTTCAGGGGCAGCTCGGTGCCGAATGCGACGTGCACGGCATGCGCCTCGGCACGACCGCCAAGTCCCAGCGGGGCCATCAGGTCGCGGATGCGGACAGCCTGGTCCTCCAGCGCCGCGGCGACATGTTCGAGCCGACGCCGCGTCAGGCTGCCTGGCGCGGTTTCCGGGACCGCGGCGCGCTGGCGCGCGGCCTCGTTGGCGTAATGCGTGAGCAGGAAATGCAGGCGGCCGCGCCATTCGATCAGGGCCGCCCTCGGTTCCGGCATCATCCAGGGTATGCCGCCGATCAACGGAAAGTCGGTGCGGCAGGCCAGGCAGCTCGATCCCGTCAGCCTGCCCCCGCAAGTGGGACAGGCCAGCAATTCCGCGAACGCCGGTTGGCGAGTCATGCGGTGAATGATGCCGGATTGCGGCTGTGGTTGTGGTGGCCGCAGCCGTCTATAGTCCTGCGATGCCGGAAGCAGGCAAGCCAGCGGTCTATCGCATGCAGTCGGGCAGCAACCGGGGCCCGCTGCGGTTCCGCAACGAAGCCGGCGATCGTCGCCGGACCCTGATCATCGCGCGCTACGAGGGACCGCAACTGCCTGCCACGCTGACGGGTCCCGCCATCGAAAGGATCGGCACCGCCAGCCGCGTGCCGCAGGGCTGGCGCATGCACTGCGCTGAAGGGCGGTATGAGTTCCGCGCGCAGGCCGTCGAGCAGCTGGAGGAATGGCCTTCGCTTTACGAACCGCTGCACCGGGCGTTCCGGCTGAGCGGACTGGATCGGCTCGCCGTCAGGGTCCTGCTGTGGCTGCTGCGGCTTCCGGGCGGCGCCGCGCTGCTGCGCCGCTGGCATGCGCATCGGCACTGAGGCATCGCCTGTCCCGGCAAACCGCAATGGCGTTTGCGCCGGCCACGGTCGGCAATGTCGCCATCGGATTCGACATCCTGGGCCACACGTTTCCCGCGATCGGCGATCGCGTGCGCGCCACGCGCAGCACGCGCACCGGCGTGCGGATCACGGGGGTCACCGGCGTCGCAGGCGACCTGCCGATCGATGTCGAGCGCAATACCGCCGGCAAGGCCGTCCTTTCGCTCGCGGATGCGCTTGGACTGTCATTCGGCATCGACCTTGAGATCACCAAGGGCATACCGCTGGGATCCGGCCTCGGCGGGTCCGCAGCCTCAGCGGTCGCAGCGGTCGTCGCGGCGAATGCGCTGCTCGATCGGCCGGTCTCGCGCCTGGAACTGCTGAAGCATGCCCTGCAGGGAGAGGCCGTCGCGAGCGGTTCCCTGCACGCGGACAATGTCGCCCCGTCGCTCTTCGGAGGACTGGTGCTCACGGTCGGCATCGATGGCGCAGAGGTCAGGCAGATCCCCGTGCCGCCGGGAATCCGCTGCGTCCTCGTGCATCCGGGGCTGTTTGTTTCGACGCGCGACGCACGGGCGATCCTCAGCCCGGCGCTGATGATGCCGGACGTGATCCGGCAGACCGCGAACCTGGCCGGATTCCTGACCGGCTGCTTCACCAACGACCTGCCGCTGATCCGCCACGCCTTCAACGATGTCCTGATCGAGCCGCAACGTGTCCGGCTGATACCCGGGTTCGCGGACGTCAAGCGCGCAGCGATGGCAGCGGGCGCGCTCGGCTGCTCGATTTCCGGCGCCGGGCCGAGCGTGTTTGCTTGGTGCGAGGAATCGCTGGCGCTCGCGGTCCTCGAACCCATGGTGAACGCTTTCGCTAGGCACGGCCTCGCCTGCGACCAGTGGATCGCGGAAATCGGCAGGGATGGCGCCCGATTGCTGGAACCGCGATGAATGTCTGCAGCACCCGCGATGAGCGCCTGCAGCTGCCGCTGTCACGCGCCCTCGTGGAAGGCATCGCGCCGGATGGCGGCCTCTACGTCCCACCGAGATTTCCGGCGCGCGCGGCCGGGGCGCTGAAAGGCCCGACCGCGCTCGAGCTGCTCGCTCCAAGGCTGCTGGCTCCCTTCTTCAAGGGCGACGCGCTCGCAGCCGAACTCCCGGCGATCGCGGCGGAGGCATTCGATTTTGCGGCCCCATTGCGTCCGGTCGGCGGCGGACCCGAGCGTCTGTCGGTGCTCGAGCTTTACCACGGCCCCACCGCCGCATTCAAGGATTTCGGCGCCCGGTTCCTGGCCTGCTGCCTTGCCCGGATTCCGCGCCCGGACGCGCGGCCGATGACGATACTCGTCGCGACTTCCGGAGACACAGGCGGTGCCGTGGCTGCCGCCTTTCACCGCAGGCCTGGCTTTCGCGTCGTGCTGCTGTATCCGGAAGGGAGAGTCTCGCCGATGCAGGAGAGGCAGCTGACCTGCTGGGACGGGAATGTCCGGAGCTACGCCGTACGCGGCAGTTTCGATGATTGCCAGAGGCTCGCGAAGGAGGCATTGCGCGACGCACGGCTGCACGAGTCGCTCTGCATGAACTCCGCCAACAGCATCAACATCGGCCGGCTGCTGCCGCAGATCGCCTTTTTCGCGTCGTCGAGCCTCAGGATCCGGGAGGCGGAGGGCGGCGCGGCCAACTTCGTGATTCCGTCCGGCAACCTCGGCCAGGCTGTCGCCTGCGTCTGGGCGCGCGAACTGGGGCTCCCTATAAATGAAATCCTGCTCGCGCACAATGCCAATCGCACGGTTCCTGACTTCCTGGCCGACGGGCGATGGCGACCGCGCCCCAGCATCGCTACCATCGCCAGTGCAATGGACGTCGGCGATCCCGGCAATTTCGAGCGGCTGCGATTCCTCTATCGCGATCATGCGACCATGGCCGCACGCCTGCGCGCCGTATCCATCGGAGACGACATGATCCGCAAGTCCATACAGACCGAATACCAGCAGTCGGGACTCGCGCTCTGCCCGCACAGCGCGGCCGCGGCGCAGGCCTACCGCATGCTGCCTGAGCGGGAGCGACGCGAGTCCCATTGGGTGCTGGTCGCCACGGCGCACCCGGCGAAATTCCCGGAAATCGTCGAACCGCTCATCGGACGGGCCCTCGTGCCGCCGCCAGCCCTTGCCCGGCTGCTGGCGCGGCCGGCCGGGCGCGTGGCAATCGATGGCAGTCTCGACGCGCTGCGCGAGCGCCTGCTGGCTGCATGAGCACCGACAGCCTCATCGTGCAGGTCGTGCTCGGCGTGACGGTCGCCGGCCTGGTCCTGCTCGGATGCATCGCCGGTTTCCATCGCTGGCGCCATAGCCGCGCCCGCAAGCAGGTCGTCCGGGCCATCGAATCGATTGCAATCGCCTCGCTGCGGGACATCGTCGTGCCCGACGGCAGCGGCGGCCATCTGCACCTGGATTTCCTGCTGATGACGGGCCGTGGCCTGCTGGTCATCGACCTTCGCGATGTCGCGGGAGTCGTATTCGGCGGCGAGCACATGCATGAATGGACCGTCATGAACGGCATCGCTCGGTCCACCTTCATGAATCCGCTCGAAGCGCTCTACGACCGGGTCGCCGCGGTGCGCCAGCTGGCCGGCGACGTGCCGGTCGAAGGGCGCATCGTGTTCACGGAGCGCGGCCGGTTCCCAAAGGGGAGGCCGCCGAAGGTCACGCAGCTCCCTGCGCTCGCCGCGGAATATCCGGCCCTGGGTCCCGAGGCCGCGAGCGCGGCACAGGAGCGCAGCCGCCAGGCCTGGGAGGAAATCACGCGCCAGGCGGAGCCGAGTCCGCTCGCGCGACGCTGATCCCCCGCTCAGCCGGCGGCCTGCCGGCAGTGGTCGGCGAGCACCTTGGACACGCAGACCGTGACGTTGCGCGCGCAGGCGAGGTGCAGGAATTCGTTCGGCCCATGGGCGTTGGCGTGCGGACCCAGCACGCCCGTCACCAGGAACTGCGTTCCCGGAAAACGCTCGCCCAGCATGCCGATGAACGGGATGCTGCCGCCCGTGCCGAGATACATCGTGTCGCGGCCGAAGGTCGCGGTCGAGGCCTCGCGCATGGATCGTTCGAGCCAGGGTGCTAGTGCCGGCGCATTCCAGCCCGCGAGAGACGAGCCCACGTCGAAGCTGACTTTCGCGCCGTAGGGCGGATCGGCCTCGAGCCGCTTCTTCACGGCCGCGGCGGCGATTGCCGGGTCATTGGTCGGCGGCATCCGGAATGACAGCTTCAGGTCGAGCCGCGGCAACAGCACGTTGCCTGCGTTCTGCAATTCCGGCAGGCCGCCGGCGCCGGTCACCGCGAGCGACGGCCGCCAGGTCGTGTTCAGTATCAACTCGTAGGGCGCGTCGGTCAGCGGCCGGACGCCGGAAATGAAGGGGATCTTGCCGACGATCTGCGTGCCCAGTGCCGCAGCCGCCGCTCTTGCCTGCGCAAGCCGCGCCGACGGGATCTCCACGTACAACTCGTCCAGCAGCAAGTCACCGGTGACGTCGTTCTCGACGCGGGCAAGGAGTGTTCTCGCAATGCGGAACACCGAGGCTGCGACACCCGTGCCGGCGCCGGAGTGCACGCCCTCGGTCAGCACGGCGATGGACAGCGTGCCGACCAGGTTGCCGCGCAGCGACGTCGTGCACCAGAGCTGGTCGTAATTGCCGCACTCCGCGTCGAGGCACACGACCAGGCTCGGCGTGCCGATGCGATCGGCGAGCAGGTCCACGTAATAGGGCAGGTCGTAGCTGCCGCTTTCCTCGCAGGCCTCGATCAGGACGACGCAGCGGGCGTGCGGGATGTTCTGTTCCTGCAGCAGTCGTATCGCGGTCAGGGACGAGAACACGGCATAACCGTCGTCCGCGCCGCCGCGGCCATACAGCTTGCCGTCGCGCAACACGGGCTCCCAGGGCGAGAGGCCTTCCGCCCAGCCCGTGAATTCCGGCTGCTTGTCCATGTGCCCGTACAGCAGCGCCGTACCCGGACCCGTGCCGGGAATTTCGCAGAGCAGCACCGGGGTGCGCTTGCCCGAGCGCAGGATCTCGACTTTCAATCCCTTGATCTTCTGCTCGCGGCACCAGGCCGCCATCAGTTCCGCGGCGCGATCCATGTGGCCATGCGCCTGCCAGTCCGGATCGAAGTCCGGCGACTTGTTCGGGATCCGGATGTAGTCGCACAGGCGCGGGACGATCGAAGCGTCGAATGTTTCGGCTGTCTGCTTCAGTGCCAGTGAGAAGTCCATTAAAGCACCGTGTTATTAATGAGTTACAGGCGAGAATTAATGCGGATTATCTGCCCGCTGCGGCTGTGCCGCAGCAGGCTCCAGTGTAAGCCCAAAAAAGCGCCGCGCATTGGCCGTCGTCTGCGCTGCGACCTGTTCGACCGCCTCGCCGCGGCAGGCCGCGACCTCGTCCAGGATCACCGGCAGGTACATGGGCTCATTGCGGCGGTGCGCCGGTTTTGGCTGCAGCGTCCGCGGCAGAAGGTAAGGCCCGTCGGTCTCGAGCATCAGGCGATCATCCGGAATCCTCCCGGCGGCGGCGCGGAGCGCCTGCCCGCGCCTTTCATCGCAGATCCAGCCGGTCATGCCAATGGAGAGTCCAGCCTCGAGGCAATCGTCGAGCTCTTGCGTGCCACCCGTGAAACAGTGCAGCACGGCGCGCGCCGAAAGGCCAGGATGCTCGCGCAGCATCGCCATGAAATCCGCGTGCGCCTCGCGCTGGTGCAGGAAGACGGGGAACCCGCGGCGTGCCGCCAGTTCCAGCTGCAGCGCGAAGGCGCGCCGCTGGTCGGCCGGCGGTGAATAGTTCCGGTAGTAGTCGAGCCCGCATTCACCGGCGGCGACCGTCATCGGATCCGCAAGCAAGTCTACGAGCGCAGCACGATCCGTCTCGTGAAATTCCGCGGCATGGTGCGGATGCACGCCGGCCGTCGCGCGCAGGAGCCCTGGCCATTGGCGGCAAAGTCCGAGCGCGCGCGCGCTGTCCGCCAGCGTGCTGCCGGTGACGATCATCGCGACGACGCC
>Ga0326726_10001651_pt1 | contig 20744 bp, 14 predicted proteins | sample MHFenrmetagenome_2_FD_207603 | JGI IMG/M metagenome (GOLD analysis project Ga0326726, IMG submission 207603) | Lab enriched peat soil microbial communities from Michigan Hollow, Ithaca, NY, United States - MHF15MN | ecosystem: Environmental > Terrestrial > Soil > Wetlands > Peat | place: USA... | reverse complement strand
TCCGTGAAACCGTAATTCGGTTCGACGATATCGGGCTTGAACTTCTTTGAATTCTCAAGGTGCTTGAAGATAAAGCCTGGCTGCAGGCGGTTGCCGACATTGGTCAGGTTTGGTCCTACCGCACCACCGTCAGTTCCGAGCTGGTGACAGGCTTTGCAGCCTTTGTCATCATAGAGCTTCTTGCCCTGGGCAATCTGGTCAGGCATGGATACGTCGGCAATTTCCGGAATCTTTTTCGGGATATCGGTTGTCACCAGCTCCTGCTGGAAGTAATTGACTACGACATCCACATCGGACCTGTTGGTGTCTTCCACCTTCTGCGTGCCCAGATTGAATTTCGGCATCGTAACCTTGATCGGGGTTTTGCCCTGGCTCAAGCCGAGTTTCGGCATCTGCTGAAGCAACGGACGAATCATGTCGGGATTAGCAAGGAAGTTGCGAATCCAGCTCTCCTGCAGCTTGCTTCCTGCAACCGAAAGATCAGGAGCGTAATCAGCACCGATACCCTTGATCGAATGGCAGTTGGTGCACTTCACGTCAGCGATGACTTTTGCAAAGTCGCCGGTGAATTTATAGCCCTGCACACCTGCCATTTTGTCGAGTTCCTGGCGTGACGGCACCATGAAGCGTACCGGAGCGTTGCTGTCGGTAAATCCATAAAGCACGGCGGACAACTGGTTGATTTCCGTTTCGGACAGACGGAAGTTCGGCATGCGCAGGCCGAGACGGTAACCCCTTGGATCGCGCAGCTTCTGTTTGATATAGCTGAGTCGATCGTTCGGGATGGATTTTTTCAGTTTACCGAAATCGAGCAGTTCGACCGGCTTGCTTCCGATTGAAGAGAGCTCCGTACCGATCTTCTCGCGCATTTCATCGCTTCTCAGGAAGGTCACGCCCTGGGCTTTCAGGGAAGGTGCCACCTGAACCATCTCCATGCCTCTCATTTTATGGCATCCATAGCAACCGTACTGCTGGACAAGGTCCTTGCCCTTTTTAATCGATGCGGCCTGGATCTGAACAGGAGCAGCATACTTGTTCTCAGCTTCATCGTCAACATATTCGCTTGAGATATAGTCGACAAGAGCGTTGATCTCCTGATCGGTGAATCTGAAGCGAGGCATCTTGGTGCCGGGGAAATACTTGTTCGGGTCCTTGATCCAGTTGAACAGCCAGGTCTTGTTGACCTTGCTGCCGACCTTGCTCAGGTCCGGAGCGTATACCTTCGAATGGTCACCGCCTCGGCCTCCTGTTGCATGGCAAAGGTTGCAACGCGCCTGACTCCAGAGGGCCTTGCCCTGCTCGACAAGCTTGGGATCGTTCTTCACTTTCGTGAGATCGACGTCATGCCTGTCTGAGCCGGACATGCTGAACAAATAATCTGCAATCGCTTCGGCCTGGTCCTGAGTAAAGTAGAACTTGGGCATACGAGCCGTCGAGAAGTATTTCTTCGGATCGAGCAGCCAGTTGACAGCCCAGGAATAATTTACCTTCGTGCCGACCTGCGTCAGTTCAGGACCTACATCACCGATACCTTCATACCCGGGAATCTTGTGGCAGCTGTAGCATCCGTATTTCTTGATAAGCTCGGTATTTTTCGTGATGGTTTCAGCACCGCGAAGGTTTTTGATGTCGCCATGGCAGTTCAGGCATGATGTTTGCGTCATGTCGCCTTTGAGCATGGCTTCATCCCAGTACTTCACGTTGCCGTGAGCTTTTTCAACCGTGGTCGTCGCACGTCCCTGACCGCGATGGCAGAAGGTACAACCGAACTTTCCCGGATCATGATGGCCCAGATAGACTGAGGTCAGCGGATGTTTTGAATAGGGCTGTTTCGCTGACGGCTGTTTGCCGGCCTCGATACCGATGTGACAGGACACGCAACGGTCGGCCTTGTCTACGTCCTTGATCAGGAACTGCTTGATCTCGACAGGAGCTTTGTCGTTATTCGCGATCTTCTCCTTTTTCTCTTCCAGCATCTTGTTCAGCTGTTCGATTTCAGCCTGGATTGCAGGGATATTGCCTGCAAGCTGAGACAACGATTCCTTTATCGGCTCCTGTTTCACCAGGAGGTCCTTTCCATGCTTGTCAATAGCATCGATCTGGAGCTGAAGAGCATCCATCTGCTTCTTGTACTCGGGCTGCTGGGTCTTGGTGAAGTAATACTCGGTCTCGAGGAACTTACCACGGACGGTCTGAAGCTGCTTCTGGTTGTCGGATGCCTGCTTCTGAAGATCTTCAAGCTGACTGTTCAGCTTATCGTACTTCTCGCCCTGACCCTTGCCTTTCAAAGCATCCTGGGCTTTTTTAAGCTGTTCCTGCAGTACGGCAAGTCGCTTGGCTCCGCCGCTTCTGTGAAACTCCATCTGCGCCTGCTTGTATTCCTTCTCAAGCTGATCGTGCTTCAGCGACTTGTACTCTTTCTGATAATGTTTCCAGGGTCTCAGTCCGAATTCGTCGTCCCAGATCACCCAGGCTGATAGTATCAACAAGACAACACTGAAAAAAGCAAAGAAATACGCTCTGTACGCCGAGCTGTTTTTATTCTCATTCGCCATAGTCAACTGAATTTTTGATGGGCAATTACAGTACCTGATGTGGATCGGTGCATCACACGTTGAACCAGGGGGTTATCCAGATATATTTGATCAGGAAAACCAGCCGCAGGATCATCTTGATCGGCACGGACATCATCGTGATGAACAGAAAAACAATGATGACGTAGCGTGTCAAGCCCAGCTGCTGGAGCAATTCGGGACTCTTCTTCTGCCAGTATTTATAAGGCCAGACCATGCCCCCGATCAGATAACCACCGACTACGACTGCGCCGATGATGAATCCTCCGAGTGTACGAGACCCGACGCCGATCAGCGCAGACAGATCCCTTGTGGGCTCAAAGACGACCCTGTGGGTATCCCACTCCTGCCAGGGCCAGTACCACAACCATCCCGGTCCCCTGTCGAACACGCCGATGACGATAAGCAGAAGCCAGAGGATGAAAAAGCCGAACGAGAATATCATAATCGAATACTTCCTTTCAGAAAAGGTGTAATAACCGTTTCCTTTGGGATTGATATCGATATAAGGAATCGCGATCAGGCCGACGACGATCAGCGACGGCAGGACCACACCTGCAAGCCACGGATCGAAGTAAACCAGCAACTCCTGCAGGCCAAGGAAGTACCATGGCGCTTTTGCCGGGTTCGGTGTCAACGTTGGATTCGCTATTTCCTCGAGCGGAGCATCGACAACAATCGACCATACGGTGAGAAAGAGCATGACGGCCAGCGATATAAGCAGCTCGATGCGTACAAGAGGCTTGTACGTGTCGACATCCTTGTCGTTTTCACCATCGACGGCATATCCCGCCAACTTGAGCTTGTCGTTCTGAAAAGCTTGCTGAAAAGCCCATACCATGAAGAAGCTCACCATCAGGATCATGATCACGATGGCGATATTATCCGGCTGGGTAATGATTTCGATAAATGGGTTCATAGGTTCTTGCCCTGTCAGTGATTTTGAGGTCTTGAAATTCCACCGTCTTTTCTGACTCGCCAGAAATGGACAACCATCAGAATGGTTGCGATGAGAGGTATGGCGATGCAATGCCAGATATAGGATCTGAGCAGAGCGTTACCACCCACCGTTGCGCCGCCGAGAAGGGCGAAGCGAACGTCATTGTATGGCGTGATGTGCAGATATTCGCTGAACGGCCCCTGATATCCGAGAAGCGGAGTCGCAGCTCCCATGTTCGTGCCCACGGTGATAGCCCAGAATCCAAGCTGATCCCATGGCAGCAGGTAACCGGTGAAACTCAGCAGGAACGTCAGGACAAGCAGGATGACGCCGATACCCCAGTTGAACTGACGAGGCGCTTTGTATGAGCCCGTCATGAACACCCGGAACATGTGGATCATCACGACGATGACCATGAAGTGGGCTCCCCACCGGTGCAGGTTCCTTGTGATCACTCCATAAGGTACCTGGAACTCCAGATCCTTCATGTCCGAGTATGCCTGGTCGACCGAAGGGTGATAATAGAACATCAGAACAACGCCTGTGATAGTCAGGATGATGAACGCGAGGAACGTGATGCCGCCCATACCCCACGTATATCTCAGTTTTACGGCGCTTTCGCGAACCTTCACTGGATGCAGGTGAAGGAAAACGTTACCGAAGACGGCCAGGGCGCGATCCCTGACGTTATCCCGGTAATCCCTTCTGAATACGGATTTCCATATCAGATTTTTTTTCACCTTGTTAAATAAATCGTTCATACGATGTACAATTTTGTTTTCCGAACATTTTATCTGTAGCCACGCAGCCGCTGCAACTGTTTTGCGTATTCAGCAGGGTCCTTTTGCTTACCGTCGGCGAAGCGCATTGTGATTGCGAACCACGGGCAATCGATGGCGCAGATATTGCACCCGGTGCAGCGCTGCTTGTCGATGCTCGAGACTCCGTTGAAGTTGAGTTCCGATTCGACGATCGTTATACAGGTGACCGGGCAGACGTCGGCACAAATGCCGCAGCCGGTGCACAGGTCAATGTCGACCGAAGCTTTAGCTCGTTGCTTCGCTGCAGTTTCACTTTCCGGCGTTGTAAGGTCCAAGCCTTGAAGTATATCTTCGTTGGTATCCATGTTACTCCAATGTTTCGATTATCCTGCAGTCGTTACGATTTCAGGAGGCTCTGTGGATAGACTTCGTTCGACTCCCTGCCGGGAATGCCGGGGAACTTGATCGTTTTGTCTACCAGAAGCTGTCCATCTTCCGCAATGCTGATCTTGAAACGGTCCATCGGCCTCGGAGCCGGACCTTCGAAGTTCAGGCCGGTGATATAGTAACCGCTGCCGTGGCAGGGGCATTTGAATTTCTTCTGTGACTCGAGCCAGCTCGGCGTGCAGCCAAGATGGGTGCATTTGGACTCCATAGCAAAAAAACGTCCATCCTGGAGTCGAATGATCCAGGTGCCGAACTCCCTCTGGTACTGGGAATTTACCACGCCGGGCGGGTAGTCGTTGGGAAACCCAACCTTGAACTGCGACGGCGGTTCAAACAGAACCCTCGGGAAAAAGAACCTTAAAAACGCGTAGGAGTTGATTGCGAGAAAGCCGGCAAGGCTTCCCCATCCAACGCGAGTAAGAAATTGCCGCCTGTCTCCAGATACCTCAGGGCTTTTTCCGGAAACGGGATTGTCATACTGATCCTGCATAGCAGATTGTTTTTTCTTTTCCTGAGACCATTTCTTAACTGAATACTCCTGTCGAAATCCATACTGCATTTCGACGGACATAAATAAAAGGTGTGCCTGCATGAGAAGTTGCTTTCATGAAGAAGAAGCATACCGATCAGCAAGCACACCGTCAACACAACCATAACCGATAACAGCACACAACACAACGACAAACAATTTGAACAGAGTGATAAAACGGCTGATGCCAGACGAACAAATGATTTCATTTATCCGTTGATACAATAGTCGCACATGGTTTTGAAAAGGCAGAATTGATGATGATATCGATCAGAGCATCGAAACTGCCTTTTCAAACATGATCAAAGAACAATACAAATAGCGTGATTGTCAGAATGCAAAACCTGCAGAGAGAGCAAACGTATCGGGGAGCGTATTGCTTGTAGCAGTGAGTCTGTCCCTGGTCTGTAAAGTATAGACCGCTGAGACATAGGAGTTTGCACTGAGATGCGCAGTTACACCGCCAGCATAAGTAGGCTGGTTGGTTGCTTTATCGCCGTCCCTCAGATTTCTGTAGGTCAAGGTCGCCTTCAGCCAGGGATAGAGGAAATAGATCGCATCAATCTGATAGTTGTTCAGTTTGAGATCCGAATCCCTGCTATAAGCTGCACCTAACGAGAAATTGCTGATGTTGCCGGAGATATCTGCACCGTAAACAGCGGTCTCACCGTTGTAGTTTACGTTTGTCGAGGAGTTGCTCAGTACACCTTTTTTAATGTTGACGTAAGTGGCACCGATCGCAACATGGTTGTCGAGGCCGACATATTCGTTGCCGTATGTACCGCCGGCACCGCTCAACAGACCTGCGCCGCCGAATTTGTACTTGACCCTGAGATATCTGATATCATCAATGTCGGTAGTACCGCTCGCTGATCCCGCAGAACCATTCTTTGCAAGACCGCCGAGTATTTTCAGGCCGCCCTTGTCTCCAGTCACATAGGTGAACTCGGAACCGAGGCCGGGAGACGGAAATACGCTCGAATAGGTCTGGATTGCGTTACCGAAAGTAAAATCAGAGAATCCGTTGCCGAGGGCGAGGTTGAGTCCTGGTTTGAATGCCCAGATAAGATGCCCCGTTGCTCCAGATGAGTTAAGGCCGGTGGCTGCTGCAGTCGACAGGTTGTACTGACCGAATGCAGAGAGGTTGTCGCCCATCGTTCCGCCGAAAAACAGTGTCGAAGAACCAAATGAGCCGGTTCCATAGTTCAGAGACTGCTTGGTCGTAACATTTCCTGCTGGATTTCTGACAGGTTCGGCATAGTTGACCAGCGTACCCCTGACCCAGATTGCGAGCGGAGCATATCCGGGAATGTCGGACGGCCAGGGAGTTTCAGGGAATGTTTTTTTCCAGCCGTCAGCACCCAGTTTCAGCTGCTCCTGCTTTGACTTTTCTTCGTCTTCCCCACCCGGCCAGCGATAGCCGTTGTTCCTGAAAGCTTCACCGAAAGCGTTTCTTGTCGGGAAACCTGAGTGACAGGTGTAACATGAAGTCTGGTACTTACGTGCAAACGCAGGAATTGCCGATGCGTCCTGGCTCGGCACCAGCATGGGCACCATAGACAGTGACACAACTGAAGCGATGGTTAGTCTTTTTTTCATACTCTCTCCTCTTTGTGATGGTAGTTAGGTATTGATGACGATAATTACTGCTGGAAGACACAAGAACGAAAACGTGACGGTTTTTTATGGAATTCTACGGATTTACATAGCGAGAATCGATCATCCGGATCAGTCACATTTAACAGTGATGCTGCGTATTAAATTGGCGTAACAACAATTGTTAACACGCAGAGACAAGAAAACTCAACGTAATATTACCACGGAGCATTATTAGTGAAAGAACATGCCGATGTGACGCCCGGACAATAGTAACAATTGTTAATGGCGTCCTATACAAAGCAAGCGACTATCTTAAACTTACTAACTGAAAGACGGGGAGAATATAACTATATAATCGAAAAGACATATAGTGCGACGAATAAAAATCACTCAGTCAATACGACACAAAGTCCCCCAAAAGGCAGTGGGAAATCGCATACTGCTGCCTGAATGAAGCTCTGGTTCACATGGTGAAGGTTTCGCTCATTACTGCGAAGAATTCAAACAACCTACTCCGGGGAACTCTGGGAGACAAAAAACCGGTAAAAGTGATTAAAGGCCGAAAAAGTCGTTCTTACAGATGCTACATCGTAGGTCTTAAGCCAAAACCCCAGGAAAACCCTGACCAGGTTTCGTGCTTTACTATCATGTTGATTTGTTGCAGTCAGTTGGATGAAGCGGCGGCTAATGATATTCCTTGCCTCCCTGCTGCTACTCGGCCCATACTTAATGTATTTAAGAAAATGTTAACGAAAATCCAAATTCTCGTCGGCGTATTTATATAAATTCGTTACAAGGGCGAAACTTTTTTAAGAAAAAGTAATTAATAGTGTATTCCCCTGATCCGTTGTCGTAAAATATACGGCAGAAATACATTAGCAAGCAGCGACATCCTAAAACGGAGCCGGGGGTGCGTCTTCCTCTTCGCCAGTAAATTGTCGATACCTTTTACAGGCGCATTTGCATCCGGCAGCACATGATTTTTTGTAAAGAGCGATGGCTTCCTGAATGTTTTTCGGTACGCCTCTTCCCTGTTCATACATCTCTCCAAGATTGAACAGGGCCTCTCCATGCCCCTGCTCTGCTGCCATACGGAACCATTTTACGGCCTCTTCATCGTTTTGCTCTACACTCGCACCAATTTCATAGAACACTCCCATCCTGTTCTGCGCCCGGGCATCTCCCTTGTTGGCTTCTTCCAGGGTCATCTGAACTCGACGGGCATCTCCTTTCGCAGTCCCGGAGAGGAGCATCAGGAATAATACCGGGAATAGCATTTTTTTCATCATAGGGGCAGAGGCAAAGGGATAAACAGAGATGAGGGGCTTAATGGGCCTTGTCGAAGAATTCACATTCGACTCTTATAATAATAAAGCAAAGCTCATCAAAAGGCATAAAAAAAGGGAGGGGTACAGGCAATACCCTCCCCTTTTCTGGAAGAAACGGCAAAAAAACGGGCTCAGAATGTCTGGGTGATTCCGATGTTGATCGATCGTCCCTGTCCTGCAAGTGGATCAAACGGCACCAATCGTCTGTTTGCCAGGTTCTCGTCGTAGTTGATGCCGCCGAGAGGCAGATTATAGAACCTGTCGAAGAGATTCATGATGCCCAGATCGACCTGGAGGTTTTTCCACTTGTATGCCGTTCGAAGATTGACGAGGCCGTATCCCTGGGTTTTCGGTTCTTTGCGAACGGGATCGATTTCGGTTTTTCCGTTAACCAGTTCAAACTCGACAGCGTTGGTCCATCCTGCGATCTTCTGTTCGAGGGCGAGTTTGCCATGTAAGGGCATCATATGGTAAAGCGAGTTCCCTGTATCGATGTTTTTGCCGTTCACATAACCGGCACTCGCGTTAAGCTGCCCTCGGCCCAGGCCCTCGTTTTCCCAAAGGCCGACCTTGCCCGAGATATCGAAGCCGTAAAGCCTTGCATCATGATTGGCGAACTGTAACGTGTTGCCTGTCGCACTGAGCTTCAGCACATCCACGTCGATGTAATCATTGACGTAGGTATAGTACGGCGTAATCGTCAGTTCCCACTGTTTACGATTCCTGTCATGCCATTGCCCAGTCACGCTTAATGTATTGGCGACTTCAGGCCTGAGGTTCAGATTACCCACATAGGCGTTGCCATCCCCTACCCAGTTGATCATGCCGGCACACATGAAGAACGTGGACCAGGAATAGCGTTCGTAGAGACTCGGGGAATGGGTCTTGCGCGCATAACCAAACTCATAGGTCGCCTCCGATGACGGTTCGTATTTCACCAGGGCGCTGAAGTCCAGATTGTCGTCGGTTCGGGCATGATCCTGGGCGTTGAAGGCATTCGAATCGCGCAGGTAATTGGTGGCCATCATTCCTGAGCCATTCGAATTGTTATACCCCTGGACATTTCCGGCATCCATCTTCACCAGCTCGCCGCGCACACCGAGCACCGAAGTCACCTTCGAGCTCAATTTCGATTCCAGTTCGGCATACAGGCTGTACCGGTCACGTCGGCCATCGTTGATATTGACGAAGGTGTTCGGAGACATCGACATGCTTCCGGTCACAGGAGGCCACCAGTCGTTGAGCCTGAAGCTGTGGTATTCGTTGCCCAGGCGAAGCCGGGACTGGTCGGAAAGCCGGAGTTCGGTTTTAAGATCATAACCGGTATTGATACCTCTGGTTTCCATCGGCATATACTTCATGCCTGACTGAACAGCGGGAATCGCCAGCTTGTCTGCACCGGAATCCATTTTGTGCCAGGTATTCTCCCAGTAGACGTCGGCATCGAGCCTGCCCCAATCGTAGCCTGCCTTGTAGGCGGCATTGATATACGAAGCTTTGTTGTCGACCATATCCATCCACTGATTCACGAAGCCCTGATCCGGAATCGACTGGAGTCCGGCTTTGACCGTCAGAATACCGTTGCCGGTTTTTGCGGCAAGAGTCATGCCGAGGTTGTTCGATTCATAGTAGGTCGAGGTGACCCTGTTGCCGTGACCGTCGACGTAATCGTCTCCACGGTCATGTGAGGCCGTCACGCCGAAGCTCAGGTTACTGTTGGCAATTGAACTCGTGACCGAGGTTCCTCTTGCGTGGTTGTTGCTTCGGTAATATGAAGAGATTCGGCCTGTTTCCACATTGCCCTTGCCGGCTTCAGCAAATACCGGTGGTTCCGATTCCACGACAATGGAACCTCCGATGTTGTCCCCACCGAGGCTAACGGGCGAAACGCCCGTATTGACGCTGATTTTTCCGACACTTGACGGTGGTATATACGACAGCGGCGGATTCATGTGGTTTGCGCAGGCGGAGGTGAGCTGCATGCAATCGACACAGATCAGCAGGCGTTCGTCTGCAAGTCCGTTCACGACAGGCAGGCTCGATACTCCTCCGCCGGTCTGAAGGGTGACGCCAGGTTGATCGCCAAGCAAAGAAGCCGTATCACTGCTTTTTAATTTTGCTGACGATGATGGCGCCGCATTCGTTTTTTCACTTTTTGCGCTGACGACGATCTCTACTGATTGCGTTTCGGCAGCCGAGGCCAATGGCGGCGCAGCAGCCAGCGCAATGAGCAATGCTGCGAGCGGCCTGAATTGTATAATAAATCCGGTTGGTTTATTCATGTTTTTATTAATAAGTATTTTCAATACGGAAGCTTGTGGCCGGAAAACCAGCCACAAGCTTTGTCTTTCCGCATATTTTCTTTGACACAGGAGAGTCTGTTCCGGTAACATGCATTGCCTCGGTATTGACAATGACATATCATGGGGAACGGTTATCCCTGTTTCAAGGCAAGCCATCCGTGACTTGCTCTGCGGAATGTATGGTCAGACTGAGAAGTCCTGGGCTTCGGGTGGGTGGTCTATCCTTCGCAAGGAACCTGTCTGCAGGTCGTAGGTAGCGTAGTCGTAAACTGTTGTTCGGAAGGTCGACGCCAGATGCGGATGCAGGTTTTCCGGCTCAAGGCCATGCATCATGTCGAGCAGATCTTCGGGAGATCTGCTCGAGGTTTTATTGGCTGAATTCGACGGTTGCGGATCATGCTCTGCATCGATTTTCTTTTGCAAAAAGCAGTGGCCGCAGCAATCCTCGGTCTTTTTTTCGCAAACGGATTCAGCGATGGCTTTACGGTTCAGATAAAACAGCCCGTAAAAGGTAAGCACGCAGTTGATCTGCAGGAACATCCCGAGAATCGTCAGAATGACTATGCTCCTGTTGCGCAAACCCATCGATCCGGTCTGTATTGAAGATTATGTGTGGGAATCGGTCCTAGTAAGTGAATTTACTCAAATTAACAATCGTTAACGAATTATCGATATGGGAATATGAGATGAAAGTGATTGAAATCAATTACTTTTGGTCTGTATCGTAACGTCAGGAAACCAGTAACCTCTCAAGAAGGAGCTTCATATGGCCATGACTGTAGAAATCAGGGACAACAAGCTTTGCATCGAAATCGACATGCAGAAGCCGGAACCGTCGGCATCCGGGAAAACGCTGGTCGTAGCCAGTACGAAGGGCAACGTAGTCACATCTGTCGTTGTCGACGGCAAGCCAGTAACCATAGGTCTGAACGCTTACATTAAAAAATAAGGCCGGCCCGTACAAGCGATTCGCGTAATCCTGATCGCCGTTCGGTGCGGCGCCCGACGGCCGAGGCGAATACTGTTTCGTCGCTCCAGACCGAGATCGATTCTTTCGCCCTGGTGATTCCTGTGTAGATGAGTTCCCTGGTCAGCAGTGCCTTGTCTTCCGGAGGCAAAATAAGGAGTACCCTGTCGAACTCTGAACCCTGGCTCTTGTGGACCGTCATGGCGAATGCTGTTTCGTGCTGCGGCAGGAACTCGGGTGGAATACTGCGGACCGAGCCGTCAGGTGCTGCGAAAAATGCACGAAGGGCGCCACTTTCCTGATCCGTCAGGATAATGCCGGTATCGCCGTTGAAGAGTCTGTGCCCGTAATCGTTCTCCGTAATCAGCAGAGGCCGTCCCCGGTAGAAAACACCGTCGGGACGAAGGAGGCCTGCAGAGGCGAGCAATGCTTCTGCAGCATGGTTCATCCCGCTCGCACCCCAGGCGCTTTCACGCAACGCGCAGAGTATCCTGAATCGTTCGAAACGTCCAAGGGCTTCGGCCGGATCCTGCGTTTCGAGGAATCCCCGGTATCCTTCGAGTACCGGGCCGGCGAGGTGTGTCAGCACAGTCTCCCGAGTCGGCGGGGATTCAATGGCGATTCTGCTCATAGAATGATCACCGAACAGCCTCAGAGCCTCATTGGCATCTCCTGCATTGACTGCGCGGCTGAGGTCGGCAATGCCTGATCCCTCGTTGAACCGGAAATTCTTTTCGAGCACCGTCACGCATTCCCGGACCGCAGAACCGGCGGACTCCCCCGCCCTGCAGATATCACCGAGTACGGCCCCGGCGGCAACAGAAGCGAGCTGATCCTTGTCACCGATGAGAATGAGTCTCGTGTCTGGAAGTAGCGCTGTCATGAGTGAAGTCATCAGCGGCAGGTCGACCATCGAGGCTTCGTCGACAATAACCGTGTCATATGGAAGCGGGTTTTTCGCCGAATGGCTGAACCCGGTCGAACCGGGGAGCGTTCCGAGCAGGCGGTGGATGGTGGTCACTCCGTCAGGAATGGATCGTTTGACTTCGTCAGTGCATGGAAGGGACTCCCTGATGGCGACGATGGAGGAACTGAGCCTCGCTGCGGCCTTTCCTGTCGGGGCAGCCATGGCGATGCGCTGCTGAAGTCCGCCCGGCTGTTCGATCAGCAGACAGAGAATTCGCACGACCGTCGAGGTTTTGCCGGTGCCCGGCCCCCCGGAGATAACCGAAAATCGTCGTTCCAACGCGATCGAAGCCGCCTGCCTCTGCCTGTCATTTCCGTTTTCATCCAGGGTAAACAACCGGTCGAGGCTCTCGCGCAGTGACGCCTCATCAACCTGATCGGAGCCTGAAGAGGCCCGGGAACGGATCTGGTCGGCCAGCGTCTCCTGATAGAGGAAATAGCGATAGAGGTAGAGACGACCCGCTTTGTCGAGCACCATGGGGCGGTGCTCTCCGGGTTTACCGACCGACGGCAGCGATCCGACCTTCGAAAGCAATGCATCCCGCCCTGGCAGCACCATTTCCGGCTGGTCAGGAATCCGTACAGTTCCTCCTGCGATCTCTGCCAGGTCGAGGCAGATGCTTCCCTGTCCGACCGACTGGCTCAGCAGCGAGACTATCGTGCGGAGCATTTCGACCTCTCCTTGTGCTTTACGGCAGAGAAATTTCGACGCCTGCCTGTCGATCGGCCGTTCAGGAAAATCGATGAACATTCAGTACTCCTCCTCTTGTTCGATCAGTATGGCGCTCAGTTCACGAATCAGCTTCTCTTGGGGGATATCGCGGAAAATGCCGGTTTGTTCTCCGTTGCTTGCGTTCACACCGCGCAGGAAAACGTAAATCACTCCGCCGAAATGGGTGGCGTAGCTGTATCCGGGCACACGAAGCGACAGGTAACGGTCGAGCGCAACAGTGTAAAGCAGGTACTGCAAGGGATAGAGGTTCTCCGCCATCGCTCGCCGGAGCTTTTCGTCCCTGTACTCTTCGATCGAGTTTCCGAGGTGGTTCGATTTCCAGTCGAGCAGCCAGTATCGTCCGTCAGCTTCGAACACCATGTCCATGAACCCCATCAGCAAGCCCTTCACCGGAGTGAAATCGAGCGCTGACGCGACGGAGACAAGGTCCACTCCTCCGGGCACGGCCCCGTGCCGGACAAGTACCTCTGCAAGTTCCTGCGAAGCAAGGCGCTTCAACGGGAAGAAAAACTCGAGCTCCGTGCTCCAGGTCGAAGGCTTCAGCCCTCCGAGGGTGAATGTCGTGCCGGAAGAGGACAAAGGGACATCGAGCACGTTCCGGGTCATTTCGGTCAGGCATGGTTGCCAGCTCCTGTCGTAGCCATGGCGATCGAGCCCCTGTTCGACCAGTCCGATTATGGCGCTCTCGGTCGGATTGGCGAAATCGAGCGATTCGAAGATCGAGTGCATGAGGATGCCCGCTCTCGCTCCGCGCTGAAATGAAAAGATGCTGCGGTCCCCTTCCGGCAGGACGACAGCCGGTTGCTGTTCGATACCGCTCTCGTCGCGGTCAGGCAGTTCGGACGCCTTGTGCTGATGTCGGCTGAACGAGGTGAAGCTGGCGATTCTCCAGTCGTTGTCCAGCGTTTTGCCGAACAATCGCCTTTCAAGCGTCAGGTTATCGGGCGCTGCCGGTTGCGTGAACGCCTCCGGGATGCAGTCGTCGGTTGTCAGCCTCCTGAATCCTATCGACCCTGCCGATTCCTCGGCCAGCTCCTCCAGTTTTTCTACCATCGCATCCGCATCCATGTCGGCAAGCTCACGCCGGGCTTCGTCTACCACTTCCGGGCTTTGCCTTGCTTCGTCCGAAACATGCACCAGGTAGGCTGCCGGTGAAAGAAAGGGCGGAGCACTTTTTTGCCTTCCATCGATCACCCGGCCAGTGAAAAAGACGCATCGCCGTTCAGCCCTGGTCAGTGCGACGTAAAGCAGGCGCATGTTCTCGGCCAGCGACTCACGCCCGGCTATCGTTCGATGCCCGACTATGTTGCCCGATCCGAAGTCCTTGACCAGGCGCCCCTTTTCATCGTGGAAAAACACCACTTCGTTTCCCGAGCTTACCCCGCCATAAAGAAAAGGACAGAAGACCACAGGGTACTGGAGTCCCTTGCTCACATGGACGGTCATGATCCTGACGGCAGACTCGTCGCTCTCAAGGCGGATCTGGTACTCTTCTCCGGGATCTTTCGAAGCCACCCGTTCGCTGAACCAGGAGACGAGACCCTCCATGCCGAGAGCTCGTTCATGTGCCTGCCGGTGCAGGAGTTCGAAGCAGTGCAGTACGTTGGTAAGGCGCCTGTCTCCCGAAGAATCCGCAGCTGCCAGCAAGCGCTCGCGCACGGCTTCGCGAACCATCAGCACTCTTGCCATGACCATGAACCCTTTTTCAATCCAGATCCGGTGATAGTCGTGGAATCGCTGAAGACAATCTGCCCAGGCCGACTCATTATCGTTCAGGCGGGCGATGTCACTGCCGGAACGGCCGAACAGGGGGGTTACCAGAGCGGCCCGGACGAGCGCTTCCCGGCCTGGATCGGCCAGCGCAGTGACCACGATGCGCACCTCATCAGCCTCCCTGGAAGCGAATACGCTCTCGTCGCTGCGCATGACAGCATGAACGCCCATCCCGCGCAGCGCCTCCTGAATCATGTGGGACTGCCGATGTGTTCGCACGATGACCGCGATCTCGGCAGGATTGGCTTTTCCGTCACGAATCATTCCGGCGACACCCGACGCGCAGGCCGCTGCGGCAAAGCTTTCGGCCTCTCCCCCGATCATGGTGCCGCCGTTCTTGCCGGAATCCATGAAGCAGATCTCCAGCGGAGGCTGGTCGTCATATTCGGCATCAGGCTCCTTCCTGCCCGGAACGAGCGGGGGCGACGGTATCCCTTCGAACAGGAACGGCGAGCGGGAGTCGTCGAACAGGATGTTGAAACCCTGGAGCAGCCTGGGGATAGAACGCCAGTTCGAGTTCAGCGTAAAGCGTCGTTCGTGGCCGACATCGGATGCCGCCTGCAGGTATGCGAAAATATCAGCTCCACGAAAACTGTAGATCGCCTGCTTGGGATCGCCGATCAGGAAAAGCGGCGCATCCGAGCCGGAGTAAATCCGCCGGAAAATATCGTACTGCACCGGATCGGTGTCCTGGAACTCATCGATCAGGGCTGCCTGGTAACGGTTGCGAAGGGCATCAGCCATCGCTGCCGATCCGGGACCTTCGGTCAGCACCTGGTAAAGGTTGTCCAGCAGATCGTCGAAGAACCGGAAATTGCCCTGGCGTTTGCGTTCCGGCAGACGTTTCCGGTAAAAAGCGATCAGTTCGGTTTTCAGCGCAAGAAGACGTTCATCGACGGACGCCATGAGTCCCTGGCAAGCATCGAACAGTGCGTGCCCGGGTGGGGTTCCCTTGGGCTTCGTACCCTTCACGATGCCGCTAGCGGTCATTTTATCGAACCCTTCGAACAAACCGAACGGATTGCCTGCTTCCGCGAATGCTTCCATGGCGGACAGAAGCCGCTCGACAAGGTCCTGACGATACGCCCCATCGGCACGGCTGAGCCCCTTGTCATCCCGAAGGAGTGATGAAACCGCATTCCTGTCCTGCATCCACAACCGGCAAACTTCGTCGAATGCCCTGCTGCATGACGTTTCGATCGCAGCGATCTCTGTTTCGCCGTATGCCGGCACCACTTCGTCCCGGCTCGTCAAGTGCAGGCTGCGAAGCAGCTTCATGAAGGAGTCCGGCGAATATCCGTTTTCCAGGGCGTAAGCGAGCAGAGAGCTTCCTTCCACGAAAAATCGCTCACGCCAGAAATCGTCGACCACTTCACGAGCGAGCACGGACTGATCGGCGACCAGTTCGGTGTCGTAAAGAGATCCGCTTTCGAAAGCGTTGTCCTGCAACGCCCTCAGGCAGAAACCGTGGATCGTGAAAATTGCGGCTGTATCGAATGCTGCAAGCGCTGCTTCCAGCGCTCCGGCTGCCTGATCCACATTGCCGGCGTCAACGGCCTGATCGCGAAATCCGGCGAGAAAAGAGTCCTCGGTCACACCGCCGCGCATCACGTCGAGTGCTTCGCGTATCCTTTTGCGGATCCTCGATCGCAGCTCCTGCGTGGCAGCCTCGGTGTAAGTCACGACAAGGATCTGCTCGGGCTGTAGCTTTTTCTCGACGAGCAGGCGCAGGTAGAGCGATGCTATCGCGTAAGTCTTGCCGGTTCCGGCGCTCGCCTCGATGAGGTTCATCCCCGAAAGGGCGATAGCGGAGTGGTCCAGAATTTTCATTGTCATAGCTTCACCCCATGATCGAACATCGGAAGAAGCAGGTCATCGGCAATCGACCGGAAACGTTCACCGAACGGCGGTTCTTCGCCGAAACATCGTCTGAATGCGGAATCGGCTCCCTCCCCATCCCGTCCGCCGAATCCCTCTTTCCATGCTTTCACGGCAGCATCGAGCCGTTCATCGTCGGTTTTTCCCGCCTTCCGGGCCCATGCCGCTGATGACTTCGGGAAGAACGGCAGCGGCTCCATCATCCCTTGCCAGTAAAAGCCGAGCAGTTTTTCGAGCTGTGTGCGGGCATCCTCGACGGCTCGGTAGCGGACAGACCGGTCGAGCATGATGAGCAGGGTCTCCCGCGGCTGGTCTTTCACGACGGTATTGAGCACAAGGTGACAGATCCACGAACGTATCCTGTCAGTCTCTTTCATCTTCGCGCAGCGATAGAACAATTGATTTTCCTGCGTAAGCCTTTCGAGTTTCCCGAACAGGCGGAACCCGCCGAGTTCGAGATCTGCAGCAAGCTCTCCTGTCGCTCCGCCTGCCGACTGTTCGCGCACACTGTCTGCAAACTCCCCGACCTCTTCGAGCAGCGCCTGGAACACCTGCTCACCGTGGTTTGCGGGCGGCAATACTCCCCTGCTGCGGAACAGAGGCAGAAGCGATCGGGCATCTTCGTTCTGAAGCAACGCTTCGAGCAGCTCCTGGCGCAACAAATAGGCATCGAGCCCATCCGTACCGAAAGGCTCGCGATCTTCGAGCGGGCTGACCGCCGATCCGGATTTCAGGCCGAGGCGATTGGCGAGAAAATATGCGGACGGGTTCACATAAAACCGTGCGAGATCTTCGATAGTCACCGATTTCAGCTCTTCGGATGGCTCGGCAAGCGGTTCGGACATGAACGGGACTGAAACGCGTCCCGAATTGCGCCCTTCGAGAGCCCGGATGTTTTCGGCAGAGTAGCTGAAAAGCCCGGACCCTTTGGTAAAATAAGCCGGATTGAACCCCTGGAGGCGATGTTTCACCACAAGCCGGGATTCGGCGTTTTCGTTCTCCGGGAAACTGAATCCCCGCTGCACGGCGTCGAGCAGTTCGCTCACCAGCACCGACGGAGGAATTCCGCTGTTGTCCCTGATGCTTTGGCCGACATAACTCATGTAGAGCACGTCACGAGCAGAAAGGATCGACTCGAGGAAGAGGTACCGGTCGTCGCCACGTACAGAGCGGTCGCCCCGTCGGGGCTCTGTCGATATCAGGTCGAAACCGGGCGGGCGCTGCTGCCGGGGAAAAGCTCCGTCGTTCATTCCGATCATGGCCACGACCCTGAACGGAATGCTCCTCATCGGCAGCATGGCGCAGAAGGTGATTCCTCCCGTCATGAAACCGAGACCCATCTCTGCCTGTTCGAGACGCGACCTGAGCCAGGAGATCATCACCGGCGCGCTCACCTCTCCATCGAAGCGGGATTTTTCGGTCAGACCTGAAAGTTTGTCGATCTCCTCGCTGATCCTGGCGTGTTCTCGCTCCGAATCCTCGTCGGCTTTTATAAATGTGGTCAATATCCAGAAAAACAGTTCGCGCCAGCCATCGAGAGTTTGCGTGCGCTCGAACCGATCGGCAAGCTCTTCGACAGAATCGATGAATTGCGCCAGTTTGCCGAGGGTAACGGCGTCACCCTCGACATTGCATGGCAGGACTCCTTCATAGAGCCTTGCTTCATCGGGCATCGCGTAGCCGAGCAAAAGCCGGTCGAGGCCGGCACGCCAGGAATTTTCACGGTACGGGGGCAGATTCAGTTTTCTCCTCGATCTCTCGTCCATGCCCCAGCGGATTCGCGTCTCCTCGATCCAGCGTCGGACCGTTTCGAGTTCGTCGTCGTCGACTCCGAACCGGCAGCTTATCGGCGGCGATGAGAGGAGGTCGAACAGCGCCGGTGCCGTGTATCTGCTTTCGTATATATCCATCAGTTTTACCATGGCCGAAGCGATTCCGCCTTCATCCAGCATCCTGCGGTCGGCAATCGTGTGCGGCAGGTACGGCACGCCGTCGCCTGCGGTCCCGAAAACTGTCGAGATGTATGGTGCATAGGTCTCGATGTCCGGTGTCATGACGACGATATCTTTCGGTGACAGTTCCGGAAGGTGTTCGAGAAGGTCGAGGAGGTTGTCGTGCAGCACCTCGACCTCGCGCAGGGCGCTATGGCAGGAGTGTACCTGGACCGATCGATCCGAAGCGGCGGGTGGCGCGTGAAGTTTCTCCTCGCCGGTACCGGTGAGGTTCAGCATGTCCGATTGCAGCGCATGCAGCAGCGTGTCGTCGCCGGGCTCAATGTACAGACCTTCTTCATCGCCCACTTCAGACAGCAGGGCAGAGAACTCTCGTCCGCTCTTTCCCAGCGAAGCCAGCAGTGGATTGCCCTCCGTACTCAATTGACGTTCGCTTTCGCTCATGGCGGCAAGCCTTCTGCGGGTAACGATGTCCGGCCAGTACTCCTGGGTGGGGCTCAGCATGAAAAGGCCGACCTGAGTTTTTCCGGCTATTGCAGAGAGCATTTCAATATGGAACGGCGGCATGTAGGAGATCCCGAAAAGTGAGATCCGCTCCGGGAAATCCGACGGTGAAATGCCTTGCAGGATCTTCCGGCAGAACTCCTCCTTCAGTCTTCCCCGGTGGTGTCCGGAAGTTTCTTCAACCAGCGCTCTCCACAATCCGGGCTGCCAGTCGTGCGCAACGTCGTTGCCTCCCCGCTCCCACGCAGCCAGCAGGTCAGGGCGGAACAGCGTATACTGATCAAAGGTGTCGGCGATCTTGCCGGCAAGCTGGAAAAGCTTCAGTCCGTCCTGATCGTTCTGCAGGTAGGCGCGAAGCGGCGAGAAAAGCTCTCCGGAGGCGAGGCCGGGAAGGAGGCGCATGATGCTCCAGCACATCACATCCTTCGAGAACGAGGCCGAATCAGGTTGTTCAAGGCCGACTAACCCGAACAGCTGCTGCACGAGCGCATTCGGGAAAGGATATTCTCCGTTTGCCCATATGCCGAAACGCGAGGCGAGCCGCATCGAAAGCCATCGCTGCATGCCGCGGCTCTGCACCACGATCATCTCCTTTTTGAACGGCGATCTCAGGGGGCGGCTTTCGACAAGATCGCCGAAAGCCGCGACCAGCTCCTCAAGTCTGTTGCTTGTGTAGAGTTCAAGCATTGGCTGAGCTCTTTGCATGGCTGATCAGGACTACGGCTGAGCTGCTGCAGGGATTATCATGAACCGGCATAGTGTGATGAGGGAAATAGCGTTCCGGGAACAGTTGATTTGTCAGTTGGTGTTGGAAAAAAATGAACCGGCACATACGGACGGTACAGTTAATTAATGAATTCCGCCGCTGAGCCCAAAAAAAGAGAGAAAATCGATCATCAATGAAGCCGGTATCGTTCCTCTGAAAACCGTTGCATGAAAATTCTTACATTGAAGCTGTATCGTCAAAGATCAACCAAACAATCAGATAACACCATCATGGACGCAAAAGAGACCGTACTGGAAGTTTTGAAAAAAGAGGGTGAGCCGATGAGCGCCGGCCAGGTAGCTGAAAAGAGCGGCCTTGACCGCAAAGTGGTCGACAAGGCGATGAATGCCCTCAAGGCCGAAGAACTTATCGTCTCCCCGAGACGTTGCTACTGGATTCCGAAGCAGTAATGTGCATGGTTTTCAGGACCGGAACGAGAGCCGCAGGAGAGGCAAAAAGATGCTGAGCCTGCGGCAATCGTTATTGATCCGGTACTGCGGCAAGATTGAGCTCTTCACATTTCTCGTTCATAACTTCACGAATCTTTGTACTTTACAGGCATAGAGCAAGCACATTATTCAATTCACAATATCTCGAAATGATCCAATCTGATCGCCCGTTGCATCCGCTGGCACAGGACGAGCTCACTCAGCTCGAAACATTTCTCACTTCCGACCTGACTCCTGAAGACTGCATGTCATCGCTTGAAATGATTGACGGGTACA